>Ga0126338_10002318_pt1 | contig 13031 bp, 4 predicted proteins | sample OrbCmetagenome_2_FD_92529 | JGI IMG/M metagenome (GOLD analysis project Ga0126338, IMG submission 92529) | Coral microbial communities from Petempiche,Puerto Morelos, Mexico - Orbicella C C metagenome | ecosystem: Host-associated > Invertebrates > Cnidaria > Coral | place: Petempiche,Puerto... | reverse complement strand
TGTTCTAGAGGGTCAGTGGATGAATGACAGCTCACCAGAACCAAGCCCCACTAAGCCAAAGTACACCAGTCAACCTGATGAATCTGCTCAGAGTGTGGAAATTCAAGGTGTACCTGTTGAACAAAATGATAATCGCACCCTTAGTGACTTGTTTTCTACAACATCCAGTACAAGTCATGATGTAGAAGGACACAGTTTCTTTGATTCCCTTGTTGCACCAGGTGCAACTGACCCATTTTCTCAAGTATCTCAACAAACCTTCTCAACAGCAAAGGAGAGTTCAGAGCCAACACATCAACTTCCAGAGGCACAATCATTGCATGAGCCTTCAGAGCAACCTTTAGAACCTCTCATGCTGAATAACCAGGAAGAATTGCAAGATGAATCAGAGCAATGGCCAGGATTCCAAGGAGCTGAATATTCCATGCCACCGCTTGCCCCAATTCCAAAGCAAACTTCCCAAGGTTTTAATGATCCATTAAATGTTACTCAGAGCCAAGAGTCCTCCAGTACCAAACCAAGTATATCCCAGGAACCGAGGCAGACATCTGCACCTCCAACTCCTGATGGAGAGTGGGTGAGAAGCAAGCAAACTGAAGCTGAGAGGAGGAACTCAGCATGGATAGCGACTCCGCAAACTAATCAGTTTCTTGTTACCATCAGATCAGGGATGTTGAATCCATCTGATGTTGACCAGCAGTTCTTAACATCCCCTGGACTGGTTATTGAGGGACCTCAGGTAGGTTGATGTCACTAAGTGAAGGAGGGGGAGAGGGAGAGTGGGGAGGGCGGATGGAAAGGATGGAGAGAGGAGGGTACAAGGCTGGGAGGGTGGGTGTGGGGGGTGTGAGCCTGGAGGGAAGGTACTTAGAAGCATGTATCGGAACTTTTACCATGAGAAAGTTCGTGCTTCTGAGATCTTGAATGTACTGCTATGCCCATCTTGGTAGCAAATATATGAGTCTTCTGTTTTGGGATTTTATTTTTCCAGCATAGTTTTCTCTTTTCTGCACAACTTAAAAAGTTTTTATTGCATTGTATTGCACTGAACCGAGCTACACTCTGTAACTGTACTGTATTGTTTTGTTTGATTGGTTTAGGTTTTCTATTGCACTCATAATTATCGCGAGACTTCTCCATTGGGATTTGATTTACAGGTAGACCCGGTGAAGGAGCTCATATTAAAGTTTATGGGTGAACAGGAGGCTGAAAATAGAAAAACATTGAGTGTTGATAGTGTCCCATTGGATGAGTCAGGGCTCAGAGAATTGCTGGTATGCACTAACTACTTGCACATGGTATCATACGTAGATGCAGATTTGTTTTTGTAGTCTCCTTAGAGGGTTTGCATGCACCTTGAAAGTCCTCTACCATCCTTGAATTTGAAAATAAGGCTAACCTACAGAAAACAGGGCCACTTTTAATCATCCACCAAACAAGCTGGCTTGTTTGGCTCGTTTGCTCCTTTGTCATCCACTGCTGAGCCAAACGAACCACTAAATATGTAGATCTAGGACTTAACGCATATATAGAATATTCCTCGTTCTTTCATCCAACTGCTGAGCCAAAGGAGCCAAAGGAGCCACTAAATGGAATAGACTTAGGACTTAATGCATAAATAGATTATTCTTCGTTCTTTCATCCACTGCCAAGCCGAACGTGCCAAACAAGCTACCAAATATATAAATCTAGGACTTGACGCATATATAGATTATTCCTCGTTCTTTCATCCACTGCCAAGTCAAACAAGCCACTAAATATATAGACCTAGGACTTAACGCGTATACAGATTATTTTCTTGTTCTTTTATCCACTGACAATCCAAACGAGCCACTAAATATGTGCACTTTCAAAAGTGGCCCTGTATTGTGTAGTTGCTCTGAAAATAAAATTCAGGTTCAGTGAAAAGTACATTGGGTCCTTGTTTGACTGTTTCCACGAAGTGGAAGAACTAAACAAGACTTGGACCTGGACAATTCTGGCATCCAGTGTAACATTCTAATGATGTCATTTTAGTGGATGGTGGCCCTGAAAAACTGGAATTGTATGCTGCAAGAATGTACTTGAAAAGTCCTTGTATGTTTAGTCCAAGAAGGAGTATGAACCTTTTGTAATGTAAAAACATTGTTGTTACATTACATTGGTATTAGTTGGGAAACTCATTTTCATGTAAATTCATGGCAGTTACATTTTAGGCATACTACTACACTACTCACGGGGTTACAGACCCATCCATCAGGGAGAGGTAGGTAGGTGCAGTCTAGAGACTTGTTGTTATTGATATGCTACCATCTTTTTCCCAATCTGGTCAGTAATTACTAGTCATCTATATCTATATTCATGGTATTTATTGCATAGTTGCCAGTATATAATGTTACATATTTTACTTTTCAGGCGTCACAGTGTTGGAGAGCTGCTCTGGAATTTACCACAAGATTCCTAACAGCACATGGCCAGGGTGTGGGTCAGAAGGGTCAGCGAGCTTTACACACTCACAAGACATTACAGGTAAGAGATGAGAAACTGTGCCTAACAAGTTGGTACAGTGAAGTCGCATTTCAGGTTAGTTTGGTTAAACCATAGTTTGTATTTTTGTGTGAGGTGTGGAGGCCTCATGGTTAGTGCTCCTGCCTTGGCCGGGGACATTGTGTTGTTTCTTTGGGCAAGGCACTTTACTCTCACAGTGCTTCTCTCCACCCAGGTAGATAAATAGGTACCAGTGAATTTACTGCTGGGGGGTAACCCTGGGATATACTAGCATCCCATCCAGAGGGGTAGAAATACTCCTGTGTGCTTCACGCTATAGAAACTGGAGATAAGTGCTGGCGGGTGGGCCACTGGGCTCCTAAGCTGGCTAAGCAGACTTAATGATTTGTATTTTGGCGAGACACTACTAACCCAAAATACCCATGGCGAGACCAAGTGACCCTGATATGCTTCTGAAGCACACCAAAAAACTAGGACAAGGTATTTGCCATGTCCAAGTGTGGCCAAAAATCTGTTGATATCAGGTCATGATCGGTGAGTTGGTAGCATAGAAAATCAGGGCAGTAGCAGGGGTTTTATTAATGTTTTCAGCAGAAGGGCAACTGGTTTTCACAGGTGAGCAAATCTTTTTGAACTGAACATTTTTATGAGAGTAACTTTCCTCTAGATGGTCAAACCAGGTGGGCAAAATCATCCTCACAGCTGGTCAATTTGCCCAGTGCGTGCGAAATAACTCTCACATACCATTGTGCTCAAACCTCACCATTTACAGATGAGGGGGGATGGGAGGGGAGAAGCGCTGGCCTAAATTGTTACAAGTAAGCTACATTTCTTGTCATTTTCATGGCAGGTTTGGTTTTGCCGTATAGCTCTCCTCTTCAAGCTGCAGATGTTTAGCACTGCCGAGGTTGAATTGGAAGCATTTGGAAGTTTTAATCAACCTGACTTGTTTTACGAGTTTTACCCTGATACATATCCAGGCAGGAAAGGTTGGTAAATCCTGTGCTACTGGACGTCACATATTGGGGAGCAGGGATGGTGCAGTGGCGAGAGTACTCACCTCCCACCAGTGTGGCCTGAGTTGAGTTTGTTGTTGGTTCTTGCCTTGCTCCAAGGGCTTTTCTCAGGGTTCTCCGGTTTTCCTCTCTCCGCAAACACCAATACTCCAAATTCCAATTCGATCTGAAAACAGTGGATGAAGTACCTCTGTCTACCAAGGTTTATAATTGGGTAGCGGCGAACTTAATACGGGGGTAACCATGTGATGGACTAGCATCCCAACCAGAGGGGAGTAGAAATACTCCTAGTCACTTCATGCTATTGAAACCGGGATAAGCTCCGGCCTGGTGGGCCACTTGACTCATATGCAGACGTGACCTTTTTGTTTTACATTTTGTTCAGGCGTCTGTAAAGCGCTATGCCAATGATGCAACATCTACACCTACATTCTTGACTTGTAATGTCCTGTCAGGATGGTTTGCAAGTCATAGAAAAAGAAAATAAGAAAATAAATATACAAATAGGTAAAAACAAATAAACTACTGCATACAGTGCTAAAAAAAAAAAAAAAAAGAGAACTATGTCAACGGTGTCTTGTTCAAAGCTAACTTGAAATGACTTAATGAATCGGATGTTATTATCTCACTAGCTAAATTGCTCTAATCAGTAATTGTTCTCGGTCAAAAACTGAATTTGTACCCACACATGATACCTTTAGTGGAATAAACTTCTGGGGGTGGGCGCGATGGGTGCGGAGTAAGTTCAGGCGCCGGACTTAAGTTAGAATAGTCACTTCCGCTTCTTGATTAAGAGATACTCAACTGTAACAGTTTCTTCACAGTCTTCAGAATCTCATTGTTTAATTCATTTAAATAAGATTGAGCATTTTCTTGCAGGATCTATGGTACCATTTTCCTTGAGGATACTGCAGGCAGAACTGCCCCAATACATGGGCAGACCTAAAGATGCATTGGACAACTTGTATGAGCTCCAGAGAACTTGCTGTAAGGTGTTGAAAAACCTGCAAGACAATCTGACTGAGGATGGAGTGCAGGGGGAGATGACACCTGAGGGTAGATTAGGTAAGAAAATAGCTTGCTGTCGTTTTAGTATTATATCGAACACGAAAGACCGCGCCTCACCACTTCTCCAAACACCGTGAATTAAGAAGGTTAAAAATACGACTCGTAGCAGAGTATTTCTGACCAACTTCGATGTGTTTGGACATGTGGTCAAATCTGCCTTGAGTGTTTCCACCTCTCTACAGTGACCACATATTGTTGTCCTAGTTTAGAGATATGCTCTTATTTTTACGTCCTAACAATGTCCACCTCTCTTTAATGACTAGTTCACTCTGTCCCAAGGGTGGCCATTGTAGAGAGTTTCAACTGTACTCCGTAATTTGTCTTGTTCGGGATCACACGAGCATACTCCACGAGGACTTTGTCACGTCGCTAAACAAAGTACGCGTTACACAAAAGTTACCCACTCGTGAGTAGAAAAATTCCTAAATTGCGTTATGATAATTAAGCAATAGAACACTTCTTCCGTGTTTACATAGCCTGATCTAAAGACGAGGAGGGTTCGGAGAATCCGAGACAGTGATGCAAACCCGAGACTACGTCTCGGGTTTGCATAACTTTCGAGAATTCTCCCAACCCCCGAGTGTTTAGATGAGGCTACGTAAACACGGAAAAAGTGCTCTATTGCTTTTATAGAATGATTCTCAAAAATACGCGCGAATCTAAAATGTCACAACCGTGTTTACATACTTTCAACTAAACACACCTATCGGCCAATGAGAGCGCGCGTAGTAGCTCAGTTATTTTATAACAGATCATACAAATGAGGAACGAAAAAAAAAATAAAAAGATTCCAAAACTTAATGAATTTTGTAGCCTCAACTCTGTCTTTCTATTACTTCTTAAAACAGAAGGGATTATTGTGACTTAAACAAGTATTGGATATCTCTAGGTCTTCCACGCGAAGAGGTACCGAGACTCTAGTCTCCGGGGCTTTTATTCCTTGGACTTCTCCGTCTTACTTGTAGAGCTGCTTCTGCTTTTACTCCTGGTTCTACTACTAGAGCACCACTCCTCAACAACTACTACTTGACTAACGAATGGACACGTACTTAAATAGCCTATCGGTAGCCATGTGTGGGCCTCATGAGACGAACTGACCTTGGAGGATTAAACATCTTTTTTTAGTAACGCAAACACTATCACACGACTTTCAGAAGCAAACTATAAAGTTCTTGAAACGACCAATGGAAACTAAAGTTTAGAGAACAAGAAACCTAAACAGGATCTTTGTGGAAGATCCAGAGCAAGGCCAGTAGACAAACCCAAACATGGCTATCGTTGGGGCATCGCTCGGAGCTTAAGTACTCTGGATAAACTAAGATAAATAACTTGAAGTCATGAGACTCAATGTGTGGGCAGGCATGCCCCTAAAATTGTAAGACTAAAGTGGTAACTACAAAATGATAAACGATCGGTGATCACGTACCAAAAATACTTAATTCTATACAAGTTTTCGAGCGTTATAACACAAGTTATTTTTCAGCTGCGTTAGAGTTGTGGATTTCCAGAGAGGTGCGAGTTCTTTACTCAATAGGAAACTGTTTTCTTGGAATGAAGGTGAGATGAAACGCCATGCCCTTATTTAATGCAAGGAATTTTTGTTATTAAGAGAAGTCGATTTTTGGTCTGATTCATTCTCTGTTCCGTTTACTCGTCTAGCAATGAGTTTTACCGTTAAAAAGGCTACGTCACGGTTTTCGCGTCATGAAAAGTTTAGTCTAATTTTTTAAGTTCGTCTTTTGTAATCTGTGTTAATCTTCTCCATCCTTGTTCCTTTATAGTTAATTATAAATCTCCTTGGTATATGTCCATCGTAATAAACTATTATTTTCACGTTTCCTTTGATTTAAAGTGAATTTTTGTACCTGGAAAAAATAACTCAAAATACCTTGACTGAGCTCCTTTAAGCGAAAGTGGCAACCGTCCTCGTGTTTAATAGTGCAAGATTTTGTGTACCTTAATTCTCCGCTTTCAGACAAGTCTAGAGGCAACTTGTATGGAAGCTTCCGCGTGAAACAGAGCCTTAATACATTGTGATGTTAACCATTTGGTATTTTTTTGGTTTTATGCTGACAGGATTACAGTTTGGCTGTGACGGTTTTTGAATCAATCATAGCTAAAGATCCTTCTTGTACCTTCAGCTTGCTATCTGGAATTGGAAGAATCTATTTACAGGTAAACTATATAATTCAAGAAATATGTGTATATGCAGCCATGAAATGTGACGCATGTGTTCAAAAAATATCAACTGACAGTCGGCAGAGTGAAGCGGTTGAGTAGTTTAATCGTGGATTCAATCACTTTGGCGGGAGGTAGATAAATGAACCAATCAGAATTCGGTGTTATTTGCAGCCGGCGAAAAGCGCGCGAAAAGTGCGTTTACCAATCACAGTAGACGCAGCTAGCGCAATGAACCAATCAGAGGAAAAAGTTTCAGTAGTAAAAGCAATCGTAAAGCAAGCTTGCCGTATGATAAGCACTTAATAAGTTGTCCCAAGCAAAATAGTGGGTGCTTCCATTATGCCAAAGATTCCGGAAATTTCGGTCGGAATTCAAATGGAAAGGTCCGTTTCAGTTTCTTCTGTCTGGAATATTTGGGATCCCCTCTGGAGGTGGTCCACTTATTTCGGTCGGAATATTTCGACCGAAATTCGCCTTTCTAATTTTGACAAACCGGTTCTTTGCCCTAATTAGGGAATCCGGAAAAGGACTACAAAATGGTAAGAATCATTCCTATTGGTTGGCCCGGTTTAATCGGAAAATGTCGATCCATTTTCGTTGGGTATCCCCACTGATCTATGACCGGTCTGTTTGGCATAATGGAGAGGACCCATTGAGTTTTGTTTCCCGAGACCCTCAATGAGGATCGAGGGGATTCAAAACTGACTGTTTCCCGTGGGACCAGTTAAGTGTTTTGTCATATCTCCCAACCTAAAAATAGAACAAACTCATTTATACCCCTTAAACCTCTTATACCACTTATACCCGTATACTCTTATACCCTTATACCCCTTATACCCTTTATCCCTTATACCCTTATACCCTTATACCCCCTATAACGTTATACCCCTTATACTCCTTATACTTTTATGCCCTTACACCCCCTATACCCTTATACCCCTTATACCCCTTACACAACCCCCCCGATTGACCACAGCCACCTTCACTGCTTGCAGCATCCCTGAGTTGCAACACGATACGAATATGGATTTATAGTTTCTCCAAAACTGGCTAATAGCAAATAAACTAACTTTAAATGTTTTAAAGACAGATTGACCACGGCAAATTTTATCCTGGGCTTCTAAAAAAGTGGCTTGGACTCCTAAGTTTTGGAGTTAGGAGCCCAAAGGGCTCCTTTAAAATTTCCTTAGGCAACAGCCTTGAACTGCGAAAAAGTTATTTGCTTGACGCCGGCGGGCTCACAAATTTTCCGCGGTTTCAAGGTGCACGACCTGTTCACGTGCGAGTTGAAAGTTCAAGTTGTTTCCCTAGGGAGATAGTGAATTTTCACTCGTGACGCGTTCTCCTCCAATTGGAAAACGTATTTGAGTTGGGAGGTATAACAAATATTTTTGAAAGTCGCTGTCACTCTATCTGATGGTTTTACTGATGAATCGTGTTTTTTTTTTATAGCTTGGAGATTTGGAAACGGCACAAAGTTATTTCAAGCAGGTGGAATCTAAGGCCACTGGTGATCCAAAGTCACTAAGCAGCGTGGTCATGAACAAGTAAGCTCTCTTTGTAATTATCTTCTCTTTTTAGTTATTTAACTTTCGGCTCTCTCACCTTTTCTTTACCCAAAAAACAAAAACAAATAAACAAAGTTAAAAAGGGAAAAATGTTTTTATGCCTTATCACGTGCTAGTCACGTTCTTGTTTTTCATCACGCAATCTTTTACCCTTGAGGATTGCATGGCTAAAGCCGAGAGACCGTCTTGAGACACAATGAGAGGGATCTGGGCTCGAGGCTTGACTGGGCTTGTTTCGTGTTGTTCTTAGCCAAGACTGTGTACTCTCAAAGTTTCTCTCTCAATTGATATTAGTCTTGCCGGATTGAGGTTAAAGAAGGCTGAAAATTTCTTGTTTCTTTCATCACCAACAGGGGGTTGTTGGCTCTATCTGCAGGGTCATTTGACGAAGCTCACAGGCATTTTGTAGCTGCTACTAAGCTGGATCCTTATAATTCTGTGGTAAGACATTACACTTGCTTCTGTGTCTTTTGTGATTCACTTTCCCAGAGCGATTACCAACTTTTATTCCACATTAACCATCTCACTGCCCACCAGATTCGCAGTCTTTGTTTTGTGTACTCTGTACAATTTTGACATCAATCTAATCCTTCCAGTCTTTGATACTTCAATTTAACATTTTGATTTGCCATTTCGTGTTTCCTATGAGCGAACAATTAGCGAGGCGCAGCCGCGTCGACTCTCGCTTTTTGTTGCTCTCAGTAGATACCATTAAGTACAGCAGTCAGAAACCTGCACAACCTATGAAGAATGAGAAAAGCGCGCGCTGTTTTTTTCCAGCACTAAATATTCATCAATGAAAGCACTGGAATGCGATGAGTGTCCAGTAAAACTTTTTTGCTATTTTCTCATGACCCCTGCCTACATGAATGTGTTCAAAAAAATAGTTAGTTAAGAATAAACTGAGCACATTTTGGTCAATACTCACATTTTTGGTCAATACACGTTTTTTTGGTCTTGTTTTTCTTTCTTCTCGTGCGCAGGCTGTAAATAATGTTGCTGTTTGTTTACTGTTCCTCGGGAAACTGAAAGAGGTGAGTTTCAAAACACTCAGAAGTTCTTTACTTATTTGCCATCTGTTCTAGCACATTTATGTATCGTTCTTTCTGTGGTATCTACAAAGAGAGGATAAAGAGTGAGATAGTAAATCTAAATCCTTATTCCTAAGGTGATACCTCACAAGTTATTTTTAGACTTGGTACCCAGTTCTCCCGCAGATAATGTTACCACGCGTGTTGCCTGGATGTTTTCGTGGAGGATGAAGATGCGTGTAACCCGCTTGGACTGTCCACGTGTGTAAAATTTGCGTCACAGGATTGGCTATTACTTGACCCCCTGGAATTTCCAAACCCGGAAGTGATCTAAAAGTAACTTGGAGGAATTACGTAAGGAATAAGGCCTGAATGTGGGATTACCTCTCTTCGTCAAAGATCGTTGTTAAAGGAGAATTTTGGGTGAAGTATATCATTTTTTCTTCTTCTTTCAGGCCCTTGCTATGCTGGAGAGGATTATCTGGAAAGATCCTAAAACAAATCTTCAAGAAGGACTTCTATTTAACTTGTGCACGATTTACGAACTAGAATCTTCTTACAGTTCACAGAAGAAGCAAAAACTTCTCGAACTGGTCGCCAAACATCGAGGAGACGGGTTTAACATCTCGTGCCTCAAGATAGCGTGACACTTCACACAAAGACCAGCTCTGACCCTATCTTTATCTTTATCTAAACTCGAATAACCCGGTTAACCAATCACAATTCGATACAAAAACATGCAACCGAATCCATGCGCAATTTCCTTCCCAGTGGCAGTGATCCTTTTGGTTAATCGCTGACCGAAAACGCGCGGGGTCTGGGGACGAGATTGTACCATGTGAAAAAAGGAGCACGGGCCAAGTCATGAATAGACTTGATTTGACGCCTGACTGGTTGAAAAAAGGAGCGTGTTTGGGAAGATTTGGACAGCATGATGAATAACACTTTTTTAAACCAGTCGGAGCGCTCGAGAAAGCATGCCTAAAGACAAGGTTATGTACACACCATAACTTACGCGAAGTTCCATCGCTCAAAATCTCACGATGTTGCCTCGATATTACCAACCTCGTTCCCAGGGTCTCTCTTGTTCCCGCCCCTGGAACGAGGCTGCGATATTACCAGAAAACTCGGCATATCGGTTGTAACGTGTCTGTAACCGGTTGAAATAGAATTAAATCAAGATAGATAAATACAGATTCTAATGATGCGCAGCCTGCAACCGTATTGATAATAAAAGTATCAAGATAAAAGTGTTATTTTAGTTTATTTCAACTTTTTGCGTACCGGTTTCGGTTTCAAGACGGATGAGTTTATAAGGGACCTTTAGATTGAACAACGAGTACGAAATTGAGTACGAGTACGATTTTTGAATTTGTAACCAGCGGTGTTTTAAGAGCCCTCGCTCTTCATGTTGGTTTTAGGTAGAGAGAGAGTAGCTCATAGGATGAGATGGGTATGTGATGTGATAATGTAAAGCCTGCAAACTAGTATTGAAAAGTCGTTCTCATACTCGATCTCGTACTCGTGCTAAAATCTGAAGTCCTCTAATGTTACGCTTTCTGAATGAGACATGAAAAGCTGGCTCGAGCGGGAAACAAGGAGCGCGGTGCTTGATGGATAGGTTGCATTCCGCGTGCAACACCACGGGCACTGGGCTCCAACCGAAAGAGACGTCTGACAAGGCAGGAATTAAAACATGGCACGACAGTGACGATTCACCTCAGATAAGCCATTCCCATGGCCATTCACAAGAAAGCTATCGAGCAGTACTTTGGTGTGATATCTGTAATACAAGGAGTCGTTCTAGGTGAGACCTTTATACAAAGTCTAATTCAATAGGGCCTTTGCACGATCCGGTCACATGGTACGGAATAAATTATGCTGGGACGCAAGTTGCACAGTGGGATCTCTGAAACAAAGGAAAGTCGGGTTAGACTGGTACGAGTTCCTTTGTTTTCGAAGTCCCACTGTGTAACTTGCGTCCCAGCATAATTTATTCTGTACCGTGTGACCGGATCGTGCAAAGGGCCTATTCTTATTTAACCGAGGAGAACGCGTCGCCCTTCTCAAAACGACTGCTACTCTCCGAATCAAATCAAATCAAATCAAGACTTTATTTATCCACGATAAAGATTAAAGCTATAAGCTTATGGGGCCGTACACTAAAATAAAATAAAAAATAATAAATACTGTAGCCTATTATTATTACAATTAATTCAAAAATATGTTTTAAAACATCACACAATTAAACCTTTTATCTACATTAACTAAATCGTCTTTTTACCGTTCCCACCCTCCCCTAATCTATTTGGTTCATATTCCACTCCCTTCCCACCCGTACCTCCCCGAACAGTATAGATTAAAAATAAAATCTGGGTCCATTTGTTGCATGACAGAAGGTGACTCGGCTGAAAAGTTCAACTGCTTATGTGGACTGCCAAGCCTTCTTTATGAAGACGTTGATTCCTCTGCCATTTGCAAGAGGCGAAAGGAGGATATCCAAATGACGGCTCCTCGATAGGTAATGGAGTTATTCATATAATAACTGTTAGAGGAAGGAACTGCTAATCTGTTTGCGTACTTTGAATTATATGAGGTCGGACGTCTCTTAATCATGAATTCCATACATGGAGGTGCAATCTGAAAATTTATTTTATACATCAAGGTGGCTAGTCTAACTCTGTACATGTCTGATAGCTTATCCCAATACATGGGCTAGCTGGCGGACCTTTATTGTCGGTGTGTTCATTGGTAAATTATATATAATTCTGGCAGCACGGCAATGAATTGCCACCAGGGCGCAAAACCTTGCTTGTTCACAACCCCCCGCCTCCAAACAGGTAGTGCGTACGTTATAGATGGTAAAATAACCTTATTATACCGATCTAAGATCATCGGTCTAGGCGGAAAAATTAGAAGAAGACGTAGAAGACGTAGAGAAGACGTAGCTTATTTGCAAACCCTTTTGGATCTCTCATGGTTTTTTGGGGTTCTGATAGGTGCTTTGCCCCCGTGAGCCAATTATCTACTGTAATCCCCAACAATCTACAGTGTGGCACCCAGTGGAGGCTTGGAAAGGGGCCAGTGAATTTCTTTCTGTTAAGAATCATTCCTTCACACTTTTTAGGGTGTGGTACTAAAGAGTTTTGTTTACGCCAATTAACTAGTTCCTCGAGGGCCTTGTTGAGCTTCAATATAACCTCACCCACTGAATTACCAATGCAACAGATTGTTGTGTCATCTGCGTACATATAAACCGTTGCAGACTAATCGCTCCTGGTAGATCACTTCTGTATAGTGTAAAGAGTGTCGGACCCAGTACACTTCCCCGTGGGATGCTGGCTGTTACCTTTGCACTGTCTGAGGGTGTGCCATTTAATACTGTACACTGCATTCTCTCCGTTAGGTAGTCCTGCAACCAGGCCAATAAAAATTTCCTGATATCCCAAACTGGAATCGTAACTTCGTGATCAGAGTTAGCCCTTTGACGCCCAAGTGGCCATATACGGCCACTTAATGGTCGTGCTCTTTTTACCACTTGTGACGTCATCAATTTAAATGTCATCAGATATTCTTGATAAGCAGATAGTAGTGCTAGGCTAGCCCTTTCCGCACAATGGTCAGGTTTAGGTGTCGACGACATTCCGACGTCGCAAATCGAAAAACAAGGTTATCAGTTT
>Ga0126338_10002317_pt1 | contig 13032 bp, 7 predicted proteins | sample OrbCmetagenome_2_FD_92529 | JGI IMG/M metagenome (GOLD analysis project Ga0126338, IMG submission 92529) | Coral microbial communities from Petempiche,Puerto Morelos, Mexico - Orbicella C C metagenome | ecosystem: Host-associated > Invertebrates > Cnidaria > Coral | place: Petempiche,Puerto... | reverse complement strand
TGTTATGTACCCCAGATATCGCAACAGTCTAACATGGCGGTTCGTCTGTCCGAGAGGGACTGTGGCATAGTATCAAACGAGTGAATGGTAAAATATATTTTCTCACAATCTGATTGGTTAATGACGAGTAGAATAAATTCGAGGAAAATTTTCAGATATCTCACCTGTGGAGGACATTTCCACTTTTGAATGCATTTTGTCTTTTGACTATTCCACACAGTACCCGCCGGACACCGACAACCAGGCACGCAAGACGTGGTGGGACACGGGACGCTTACGTCATCCTTGTTGTCGCACGTCCGCTGACATACGGGAACGCAGTCGTCAAAAACAGCGCCTCCTTTGCAGGAAACTCCTTACAACCAGGAAAATAGAAACTCAAACTTTATCTTGGAGTTGTTGACTATTTAGTGCAGTGCATTTTTAATTTAATTGAGTGCAAAGTGTCGATTATTTTAGGTTTAAAAACAAAGTTTTATCATGGTGCAGGTGTATAGCAAAATTAAAGCGCAGTTCACACTAAGCTATGAATTTTACACTAACGTTCTTGGAATCGGTTTACATTCTTTAATTAATAGCTTTGATAATATTCCGCACCATATATTCACATCCGTAAGACTGTAGTTTGGTATCCCAGGTGGATTCCAATATCCTTGGGATATGAATATATTCCGCTATCCCAGGGATATGACTGTATCACGTGCACACTAAGAGACTTACCACAAGTGTTTTTCCTGCCCCAGGACACTGTGACTCCTTCTCGTCTACACGCGCGTGCGTAAGCCATCACTGCCTCACATTCACATCGCCTCCCTGAGCACTCACACACGTCTGAGATACAGGACCAGAAAAACGCGTTGGGTTTCACCTTTTTATGACAGTTTGCAAACTGCTTCTTGATTGGCCAGCAGCGCTTGTGGGCTCGCCAGTAAACCCTCAAACGGTTGAAACATTTTGAAACGGTCGAATCTACGGGAGGGGAGGGTGCTTTTTCGCATCCGTGACTCCTGCGACCCAGCGACCAACCCTCTCCGAACTCGCGGGCGGACGAAGCAAGCCTGCCGCTTTTCAGCACAAAGTCGTCTTTCGAATTGGCGTTGAAATTGCCACACAGTCCGCAGACTTTTCCCTTAAAGCTCTTCGGCACGTGTATCTCGATGAAGCCATTGCCATCCCACTGAACGTGAACACCGATGTCGGACACCAGAGAAATGGTGAAACTACCCTTCGTTATCTGAAATTGAGGGAGATGATAGTACGGTAACTCCACATCAGACTTGTTCACTTTCACCATTAGGTCCTTGTGTAACACAATCGTCGTGTCACCCAGATGGATCGTGAGGGCCTTGGACCAAGCGTACACGTTGGAGAATCTTCGCTCAGTACGCATGCGTATGGTGAACTTTTCGCTGACACAGTCTGACGTCAGTTGGTAGCGACAAGTGCCGTGAAAGTTGAACATTTGGCCGTCAAATGTTTGGTAGTGTGGGTCTCCGTATGACGTACAAACACCAGTCTCTGAACAATGTGAAACATAAAAAATATATATATATATTAATATATTCCTAAATTTTTACAGATAGAAAACTTTTGTTACAGTTCCGCCCGGGAAAGTCATGTTTCCCTCAAGAAGCTGCCGGTATTTCATTAATGTTTTAAAATTCTAGATTTCACGTGTATCAGTTTTATTTCGATTCCTGGGGTGCTTACCATTTAGTAAAAGAATCCCGAAATTTCGGTTGAGAGTCAAATGGAACAGTAATTTTCCGGAAAATCCGTTCGGAAATTGTAGATTACCTCCAGAGGTAGTCCTCTTTTTCCGTTCGAAACGGAACGGCGAAAATTCCCTTTCCAGTTGCTAAATTTTCCAGTTTCCAGTCTCTCAGCAGCCGAAAGCAATTACGGGAAATCCAATTGCAAATGGTAAGCGCCACCTCGTTCGGTTGGTTTGCTGATTTTGGAAAAACCCTTACCATTATTAAACGGTCATCCCAACTGGTTTGTTCTGATCTGACGAGTGGTAAGCACCCCTGGTATATGTATTCTTTTTCCGACCGTGGTTTTCTAGTTTCCAAATATGGCCAGTCAGAGCGTTATCACATGAGCTCCATAGGAGGCAATGTGTCAATAAACAACATGGCGGACGTTTCTATGCAGAACATGTGTGATAAATCAGTGGCGATATCTCATTGAAATACCACGCAAAGCTCGCGCAAAACTACGAGAGGTGACAGCAAAAGCGACCGTGTAGCGTTACTAACCGACTGATGCTCTCAACTCCTCAGTAGAATGTTTCGAAACGAAAGTTTAAGACATGTGAATCGGCTAGTTCTTTAGAGGCCCGCTCGCTTGTTCTCGACAACGTATTATCAGGTACGATATTTGCCTTGTTTTATAATGATAAGTTTTAGCATAAACTGTGTGAGATATTTTGTAGTAGTGACACAGAAAGATAGTGTTTCAACCCATGCTATCAGTTTAAACATGTTTAATATGCAGTCGGACCTATTTACCACAATTCAGACAGGGCTGGTAGACTAATTCACATGTTTGGAGCAGAAAATGACGTGAATTTGTAAGTTCCCTTAGCCCGATTCTTAGATGGTCTGTGGTCGCTCGTTCTCACTCCCTTCTTGAAGAGACTTAGAGTGACTAGGGGTCATGTCCTTGGGTAATCAAATGGCGACGAGTGAAATTAGAAGTAGTTTCACGTGCATTTTGTCAAAATTCTGATGATTTCCAATTATTTCAGTTTTGACAAATCTCATGTGAAATTATTTCGTAATTTCACGCGTATGCTCTTTGATTAACTGTTAACATCATTAGTGACGAATTACACTTTCAAACTGGGTGTTTGACTTGCTTATTATATCGAGAAATTTCGCGTCAAACGTTCATAACAATTTTGTAATTTCATTCGTGAAATTATAAATTACCGCTAAAATGTCGCGCCAAAATTAAGGAGTACTTTGTCGCCCACGATATTTTGAAAGATATTGTTCTTACCCTCAATGCACTGCGGGCAGCAACCTCCGGGAACCTGACCTGGTGCCTTGCCCTTTAGTAAACGAACAAATAAAAAAGCTAATTTTAATAAAACACTACATAAATTGGCAATCAATAGCGTTTCTCATAAGATTTTGACTTGTTCATAGTACCTGGTTAGTTTAAAACCGAAGTCAAAACGGTAACATGCCAATGATTTGGACGTGCGATTGGTTGCTTTATACCAGGGGGGTACTCCGTTAATGTTTGGGTAGGTGTGTGCCCTGTACTAGACCATGATCAGCTTGATTTTGCTACCCCACTCAAGGTTAGGCACCAAAAACCCCTACCCTATCCCAGACTAGCTATTTTCCTTGCAGAAACTTTATCACTATCGTAGTGCAACATACGCTAACTATTACTAAACCAATATCTTACAACGTCACTTCCGACTTTCAGTTTCTATTATAGAACCCCGTGTAAAGAGCCCTGTTCTACACTAAATTAATTATACACTGGTCACTTTTCCGATAATAATAATAGCCTATTCTAGACGCTTCACAGCGGCACATACCCATATATCTTATCTATGGGAGTGCCCCGGGATTTATAGGACGAGAAGTTTTGAAGACTAACAAAATTTTTTCCAAAATCAATCAATCCCTCAAGAGAAGGAGCGACACTTCGAAGTGTTGCATTGTAATAGCTAAAGTAAAATGATGAATTTCCTCGCTTAGTGAATCCATTCTTGTGTGACAAAATCTTTGGGCTAATCCAGTCCAGCCACAATCACAAAACTTGAAAGTTCCAAGTGCTAAGAATGAAATTGAAAGATTGTATGTCTTTTATCTGCTCGACCTAAAGAAGGAAAGCGACGCTAGTCGAAATACTATCCGTTCCATGTCTGTATTATCATTATTTCAGTTCGGCGATTAATAACAATTAGAGTGGTTTCTAGTACTTGCATTCCTGTCTGAGAGACATTTGGAATGAGAACTGCGCCATCATATTTCATACGTCGTGTGGGTCTCGGCATTGATGTCTTCCTGAAGCATCGAAATGGCCTGCTAATGATAAGGAAGTAAAGCTACTGTAGTGTTTTGGACACACTATGTAAGCAAACATCCACTGCTCACCTCCGGGCATTTGAGTGATTCTGCAGAAGTGCATTTCTGAAGTTCACACGTCACAGTTCCATTTGTACAGAAGCAGATCTGGCAATTCCTCGCGAACCACGACTCGTTATTCTGTAAAACGATGGAAGAAAAAACGCAATTAATGTAATTCTAGAACTCATTGGGAGATGTTTAAACACTCCGGTGCCCTATGGTCCACTCTGGAGCACTTACGTGCATCTCAAGGTTCTTGAGACAGTTCAAGGACACTGCGCCACTCTTGAAGCACTTTGAGCTACTTCTGAGTACTTCCTACATCTCGTGGCACTTTGAAGCATTTCCGGAACACATCGAAGCACTTTGAGCTAGGCACTTCAACCATTCAAAGCACGCTTTGAATCAATTTAAAGTATTCCATTTTGAGAAATTTGGATGGTTTATGTAAATTTCTAAGAGCAAAGGAATAACACCAAAATATTCAACGAGTTCCCTGTGTGCCTCAAGTGGAAGCTATATCTAGATCGCAAAAAGTTATTCATGTATGGGTCATGGAATGCGACATTTAAAAGTCTTCGTGAAATCCTAAATCGCGTCAATTTGAAGAAGACACTTTATAACAAGAACTCTAAAATGCTCCCGCGTACTGACCGTTCCATATTATCGGCGGACGTTTTTATTGAAAGTCCTAAAGAACTGACTTACACAGTCAAACCTCTTCATAACGGCCACCTTGGGGAGAGGAAATTGGCCGTTGCAGCCGTTATGGGGAGGTAGGGATGTAATATGACAATTGTATTTTTTCGGGGTTGCAACATTTTTATAAACTTAAAATAATCAAAATGTATGGATTAAACAGAAACCAAACGGAAACAGAGACCAACGACGCGTGGTCCGGATCAATTTTCGTCACCTTTTACAATAAGAATTGGGATTTGTATGCACCGTTCGTCAGTCGTTGATTAACTGGCCGTTGTGGAGAGGTTATTTTGCAAGTTCGAACGCGCTTTAGTGGCCATTGTGGAGAGGTGGCCGTTGTAGAGAGGTTTAACGTCATTCCCCAATATAGCATTGCGCATCCTTACTACACATAATTTATGGCGTCATTAGCGCGTTCGTGCACGCGCGCATTGGAAACATGGCGGATTCACCTTGATATTGAGTTCGTTAGTTGAAAAATGGCTATTACTCACTAACGAGCTCGGGCAACCCAAATTTTTTTCCAGTCATTTTAATCAACTAACCATTAGCTTTGCGTGAGAAAAGACTGATCTGATTTCTATTGTTGAGAATTGAATAAATAAGGAAAAAAGCAGCTGCAGTATAGTCTTCTCTATTTTGCAGTTTGATAGCCCTAGCAAGCAATTTGGTTCCAATATTTTAACAAGGTTTCAGCTGTCTGTCGAAATCAAACTTAAAAAGTTTATTTGTGTCCGACACAAGTATTGACTGTAGTCATGAGTCTGGGCTCACAAAGAGTTTACAATAACTTGGAATGCGTTCTTGTAATAAGCATGGGACATTTTCAATATCTCACTGCTCCTCAGTTAACGAGCATGGGCACCCCCCATTTTTATTTTATAATTAAAGTTCTCATATGATAAATATTCATTGGACAAAGTTTAAACAAAAGTCTATGTGAAGTTTTATTTTAGGGAAATTACCTTAAATAAGTTTGAATGCATGGACCGTCCGCCGGGACAAAAAAAACGTGGCCGTTGTAGAGATGTGGCCCTTAGTGGAGGTTCGACTGTAGTTATTTATTTAAGATTATCAATACCTTGTGCGTTCTTCCGTCATGAGTACACGATGACGATCCTACCATAAGAAAAAATTTGTTTGATTAGTTGCCATAGTGACCAGCAGCCTGTCCCACATTCTCTCAGTCAGTTGCTCAGAGTGAAGGAGAAGGGAAAGGTGTTAGTTATAACTGTGGTAGATGTAGTTTAGGCGTATGTTTGAAATCTTATCCTTTCCCATCGCTCAACCAAATAACTGCTGCTATTGAGCATTTTTTGGGGTAACCCAGTGGTTTAAAATCTGTTGAGCCCGGCCCGCAGCAGCTTACTATCGATGAGTAGCATAGCATTCTATCATAAATGCCGTTCTCTGATTGGCTGCGCTACTCACTATCTATTCCGTTGTACATAGTTAGTAGCTTGGCAGTGTGCGGTTGTTAGAGAAATGGCGGCTGCTTCTTTGCGTTTTCGAAGTGTCTCGGGAAGGGATTTAGATAAAGTTTTGAACTACTATTAGATTTATGCCAAACAAATAGATTATTTGCTCTCGATTTCTATGTAAATGTAAATCTTATTCATAGTGGTCATGCACTTAGCTATACAAGCATTAAGCTTAGCTGTACTTTACAGGCATGCCACTGAAACAAACAACAACGTGATAGTTGACGAGGGCGCAGAAATCCAGAAGGTTCTAGGTAACTGTTGGAGATAGGGCGCGGTCTTTCGCGTATTATGTCCAAAAAGCACTGAACAATAAAATCGTCTATTTGATCGATAGTATTTGCTTAGTTCATCAGCCAAACCCGGAGCTCAAAATCCGGCTATTCTGATCTCGCTCTCTGCTCACCCCACTTAACTTTATGGCAGAAAATCTCTCCTTACATTAATTGTGCAATGTTAATACTTTGATAAGTAAGCAAAACGACAAGATAGTAAAGAAGAAGATAGCCATTTTCATTTAACTTCCAACTGCAACTAATTTTATCAGAATGTCAATCTGTTTTCCCTTACACACAGCTGTTTGGGGGCTATGGTTGTCATCGACTAGTTTTGTTACGGGCTAAACTAGCTCAGCTCTGTACCGTAGAAAGGTCGCGACTTTAGAAAGGACTCAAGTAAACGGATTTTATCACGTACGTACAAGCTAGCCGGAAGCTTGTGAAATCCTAATTTGTTTAAATTCTTGTATTACCAAAAGGTGCACTCGGAAATGTGTAGGATCAGTTTTCTGTTGTTTTGTCTCCATGCCGAACTTATTAAACGCTGATAAGCCATTTATCTGGCCCTAACAGAGATTAATTCACAGCTTCTTTTTCGCCTTTTCATAACAAATTTCAAAGGAACAAGTCACGGGAATGCTTGTTAGCAATTTAACTTAACATGTTTGCACAAGTGAGCCAATACTCGGAAACGAGATTGCGCAATTTTGGATAAAACTTTCCCTTGATCTTAGCAGAGTGCAACTGAGCGGATTGGGGGTTTGATTTCCTTAAGTGACCTCCATGGCCGCAACGATTGTTTCATATAAACCGATTTGATCCTGTTTTCACTGTCTTCTGGGAAGCAAAAGTGATAAATTTACGTTTCCAAAATTTACGATTTCAAATGTCGACGTTTGCGGATACTACGTGTGGAGGGAAGCCAAGTGCATACCTAGCCCGCCCACCTTACGAGTAATGTCCACGTGCGAATTGCACACCGGTCTTGGACACACGTTTCCACTCAATGTCTCCCATCTTGCTTTGTTTTCTTTGTCACTCTACTTTGTAAAGACTCAAACCAAAGAAATGTTAACGAGAGGACTTGTCGTCGCCTTTTTCAGCTGCAATTACTTTGTCTTATACTGAAATTGCCGCATCTTCACTGAGACAAATGGGTGAGACTCCTTGGCGCCTTCGTTTAGCTTTCAATCTAACCTACTGTTCTTTGTCATCCCTCTAGTCATGTTTATGCTTTTAATAAATCCAAATCCAGCCAGGAAATGTTTGCTACGCGGTAATCTGTAACAAATGTCCTTAAAGTTTCATTTCGTAACACCCCAACCTATTTTGAATTCCACGGTTTAGTATACTAAAACGTTTTTCATAACATAGTGCATGGGGGCAACCATGTTTAGGGTTGGCAGTGTCTTAAAACAATAGTGATCTACATCGATTTTCCTCCTTTATTATCAATACACTGCCAAGCAGATAGGTGCTGAGAATAAAGAAACGAATCAACTTGAGAACACTGTTTATTAATGAACACAAAGCTGGCACACCTTGTGGGCACGGCAAATCGTAGCGAAAGTCGATATTTAGATTGAAACGCGATGTTATGGTTATTTACCAACAATTAATTAAAGTGATATTTCAGCTTGAGGCATTTAATTTTGACCATAATTGTTTGTTATATATATAGTAATTTGTTTTTTCAAACATATTAAATCAATCTGCAAACATAACGTGTGCGAAAGCTTATTATAAACAGGTGAAAAAGTTATACAGGAAATGCAAGTTTTTTGAATGATTTAATTTCACAGATACCTTTCACGACTTCTTCGTCTTTGAAACAGCAATCATTGAACCTCGCTGAAAGTTTTCATTTACTTATGAGTACAATGTTGGGTCAAATGAACGGAAATAAAGAAAATGTTGATAGCATCACCAGTCGCAGTGACGCCATATGCGGTGTGATCAAAAGTTTCTGAGTAAAAATAGGCGACCGCCCTTTACGTTGCGCGGCGTTGTTTAATGAGTCAAGCCGTCTTAATGTCGGCACAATAAACGAACTAGGATAATAAAAGGCTATTATCAAGCAAAGACGCTAATTTCAAGAGGATCATAACTACCAAGTAGGGTTATTAGTTCGAAGGAGACATTGTGGGTTTGCAGTGTGTAGAGTTTTAAAGTGTCTGGTAAAGCGGATTCTGTAATTAGATTCAAATGAGACAGCGGTGATTGCGAATCTACACAAATATTTGTTTGGACTAAATACGAGAAAACAAACACCCATTTAGATTAGATTAGACTCTGTAGGGTAAACATTTCAAAGGTTTGATCGAAGCCATTCATGCAATCCCATAATCCACCGTCCAAACTGGATGGAGTCCATTCAAATCGGTTGCAACTTTCTTGACATATGTCGTTCTGATCAGTCACACCTCAGTCCGGTACTTTTTAAACGAAAGCTATTGAAGTCTTTCCATGTGGTACGGCTAATTATGCTGTACAAAGTGATTCTGACTGTGAAATCTGTTGATGAAACCCAAGTATAGATTGGGTTTGATTACCGGTACTTAAAAATGAAAGCTGTTCAGAAATTCCGCCCCGGTTTCTGTGGTGCAGTGTGTTTACAAAACACAATTCATTTATCCAAATTGGGAAATTTTACGTTTTAACTGAATTGGATGTTTTAGAGTGAAATGGTAGGAGTTACATCAGTGCACAAGAAGTGATAGTTTAAACCTTCCTATTGGATTAATTAGTGACCAAAAAATTTGACTGCATGCATAGACCACCTTGAAACTCGCTTAATCGTGATACCTGAACACCGATTCCGCCGGAAAGAGCACTGAAAACTCAGTAAAGTTTCAAATTTTGAAAGAACGATCTTCATTTAGAGGCAAGTATTGTTCTGTAAAACATTACGATCGTATTTCAGACTTGAAGTCTGCATAATGTTAGTGTAGCTTCCTTCTCAAAACACCGCCATGGCAACGCGTTCAGACGACCGAGAACTTCTCTACGACTGTGTTAAAGATTTCACTCAAATTTAAGATCTCTTACCGCTTGAATTACCGCTTGCGGTATCGATGATTTCTCTGTAAAACTTGAAATTTTCATCTGAAATACAGGTGGTCAGTCCACAATTTGATTGAATTTCGCATCGATGTCTATTCACATTCTGCGGTGCGTCTGCGGTTACCCGCTTTCAAGTTAATTAAGTCCAGAGATATAGGTTAATCTATTTAAGATCATTTAGTATCCACATTTTTTTTCCTGAAGTCAACGTTAAAATTATTCTTACTTTTTGACAGAATACAGGCATAAGTTTTGCTTTTCTCCAAAGGTCTTTACCTTGACTTTCTTGGCAAACAGGACAACATTGACCTTTTTGCTTGGCGATGACTCCTGTGCACCCATTTATTCTTGGACAATCTTCTCGAGCGCATTCCACAGACTTGTTCTGAAAAAGGTGATAAACGCGTTAATCGATAGTTCTTTATAATTCACGACCTACATGTAAAACTAGTAAATTTTATCCGTTCCGATGGGCCAGTGTCAAATTTGGGACTAGAAAAGTAAGGTACAAAGAAACTCGGTCTCGGAAAGATTCTTGCCCATGCAGGTCTGAAACTTCGTTGCGTTGCATAGTCACACAGATTCAGCGATAATCACAAGCTCAGACTATTCTTAGAGGATCTGTTTTAACGTTGGATCGCATTTTCATTTAGCCGGATCCAGACACCGCTATACTGTGATACCGAAACTAATACGTATGAGACAAAGTTAATAACTAGAATATCTTTTTTCACCGGCTTAGGTGATTCCCTTGAAACTAAAGGTGGAAAATTTTACAAATCTTTATTAAGGTGATCTTTGCAATTCCGTTTTTCAAAATACGAAATAAGTAAAATGAACTGATCACCATGCTCTCGAAAGAGATATCATGTGCTCAAGGTGTCGTATAATCCCTTTGAAATATCAGATCCAAGAGATAGCGTATTCAAATCAGCGTTCACCCAATTCTTTTGGTGTGGCGTAAGGCAGCGTCCACACTGCGCCGGCTTTATTTCTACGGTTAGGCGTACCGTCCACACTAATTTGTCAAGCTTTTCGAAAACGCTCTTCAAAGCGGAGGAATTTGAAAACCCCGGTTTTTGGTTTTCGTGTGGACGGAAAACATTTTGAAAATGGAGCTTTTCGAAAACGATGACGTCACGACAATCATGTGATTTGCTTGACAGAGTTTTTTTCAAACACAAATCCAAACTGACCGGTGATTGTTACGGGGCCTAAAACAGCTTAGGGAGGAAGAAAATCTTGAATCATTGTAATCAGTAGATGTACGGGTTATTAACCAGGCTTGAGGTCAATATGGCTGGATATTGGCAAGTTCTTTTTTGCGTGTTTATGGACCGAGCAGGAGTAGAGGTCCACAAACACGAACGAGGCCAATATCCAGCCATCTTGACCGAACAAGCTCTGTCAATAAAGGGCTTATTTTATGGGAGAAGAACGGGATTTTCTTCCGGGACACAGTGGGCAAGATAGCGCCATCTTGCCTGCTCGGTTAGCCAATCACCGCGTAAGATTCGGTTCATCTTGCCCGCTCGCGGAGCTAGCCATATGACAAATGTACAATATAGCTAAAGAAACTCATCATCGAACAATTACTCATTTTGTATTTGTCGTGCTCGAGTTCACAACGTATCTTCACGGGTACAAAGTTCAAGTTTTCAGTTATTTACTTTCTCTGACGATTAAATGGGTCCGGAAATCGTTGTTTCTCCAAAAGTCAACTTAAGGAGAACTGATGGAGCCCAGCAAGGTCCATACAGAAACATTACTCCCGCATGCAGAACGGTCTGCATTGAGCAGGCTTGGTTAATAAGAGATTTGTTAAAGACCTTATGATTAAGCGTGCTTTAGAAACCTTACCCGGTCCAATATTTTAACCTTGGCTTATTTTTTTGTTATTGGACCTCTCGGTCAGTCTAATTAAGGAGGCTATATTTTTTTCTGAGCTTAGTAGTTCTAATGAACTGATTTGCACTGTTACATTTTCAATATTGTTATTCATGGCTAATAGGAAAACTGTTTTCTTGCTTAGTAATTTCCAAAATATTCGCTTAAAATTTTAAGATGCTATTTGTAAGGCTGACATTATCATGAAATTGGTCTGGAAATTGTTTTTTCTCCAAAACTCAACTTAAGGAGTATTGATGGAGCACACCAAGGTCATTATAGAAACATTTCTACCGCATGCAGAACGATCTGCATTGAGCAGGCTTGATTAATACTGAAGAAATTTGTTAAAAGACCTTATGATTAAGCGTGCTTTACTGAGAAACCTTACCCGGTCCAATATTTTAACCTTAGCTTATTTCTGTTATTGGACCTCTCGGGCAGTCTTGTGATAAGGAAATAATTAAGGAGACTGTATTTTTTTTCTGAACCTTGAAACTCTAGTGAACTGATTTGCACCGTTACGTTTTTCATTATTGTTATTCATGGCTTATTGGAAAACTGTTTTCTTGCTTAGTAATTTCCAAAATATTCGCTTAAAATTTAAGATGCTATTTGTAAGGCTAAGAGGTTAAAATAACTCAATAATGTTCAGAAACTGCCAAAAAGAAAGGTAAACGCTATTCTCTGTCGCTACAGCGAAATACACTGTTTCGTTCAGTTTTACGAAGACAGAATGAAACATTGCATAACCTAGTTCGTGATAAACACAGCTTTCACATGAACGAGCTGTGCCATGGAGAAGATATCGGAAATATTGGACTAGCACGTTAATGTCACCCGTTTGACGTCAATGCGGTCTGTTATTTTCAATGTATAGCTGATAAACAACTTCGGAATATAAAATGTAAAGTATTTCAGCTCTAATTTCATAAAACAATTTTTCTAAAATTACAGCTCTTGCTCTCAGTAACGAGTAGTTTGTTAGACCAGTCCATACAACGAATATTCGTCACATGCAAAGAATGGCCATTCATAGCACTTTTGTTTAAATTCCCCCCCTTTAAAACTATTCTATTCTGCGTTTATTCCTTCAGTTTAGAGCCAGTGTGATAATAGAAAGTTTGGTATGACACTGTACAGTCTCTAATAACTTTAACCTTATCTTCCAAGGATGATAATAGCTTGAAATTATGTACTTATGAAATTATTCACAGAGCAGAAACAGTATCTCACGGGGGTTTGGAAGCTCGGCAGAAAATGTTTTGAAAGTTTATGACGTCAAAGTTACCCTGTCGGCATTTGATGGCGCCACATTCACCTGGAATCTCGAAACCTGTAGCTTTCATTTGAATGGTCATACACTAGGGGTTTCATTTTTAACTTGGAACTGGAAAATATTTATTATTTACCAAGTTGTGGTGGTGAAATGATTTCACTCCATCACTCCGTCGCTTCTAGTTAGCCGTTTGGAACGAGGGGGCGGGGGGGGGGGGAAGACTCCCATATGAAAAGACAAGGGATGCT
>Ga0126338_10002315_pt1 | contig 13035 bp, 5 predicted proteins | sample OrbCmetagenome_2_FD_92529 | JGI IMG/M metagenome (GOLD analysis project Ga0126338, IMG submission 92529) | Coral microbial communities from Petempiche,Puerto Morelos, Mexico - Orbicella C C metagenome | ecosystem: Host-associated > Invertebrates > Cnidaria > Coral | place: Petempiche,Puerto... | reverse complement strand
TCTAGCTGTGTGAAGTCGCATGTGCTTCTTAAGCGTGTGCTGATGACGGTATGTCTTCTTGCACACTTCACACATGAATGGTCTTTCACCAGTGTGTATTCGAATGTGCTGGATGACATTTTTTCTCATTGAAAAGCACTTTTCACACTGTGGACATTTGTATGGCTTCTCTCCTGTGTGCATCCTGTAGTGAGCCCTTAGCCGCTTCTTGCATCCAAATGCTCGTTCACAGCGATCACACGGAAATGGTTTTTCACCTGTGTGAGTTCTTTCGTGGATTTTCAGATCTGAGTTCTGTATAAAACTCCAGCCACATACTTGGCATTTAAATGGTTTTTCATCTGAATGAGAACTTTCATGCCTCTTTAAACTCGACAGTCGGGAAAACACTTTTTTGCATTGAACACACTCAAAAGGCTTCTCGTTGCTGTGGGTTTTAATATGCCGACTAAGACTTGATGGCCCTGAAAAGGATTTGTTGCACTGGAGACATTTAAACTGCTTGTCACCTGCGGAGTCTTTCTTGGATGAACTGTTGTCATGAACAGTCTTTAACAAGGGTGTGCTATCACCTGGAACAAGTATGCCCGCATCTTCAGCCATCATCACGGTCTCAACTTCAATTGCTGACACATTTTCAGATTCACAGGGTGTCCTTTCAATGCTGGTGTCAGAGCTAGCTGACAAAATTAACAGCTGCAGCTGGTCAGGATTGACTGTATCCATGGGCTGAATTTGAAACTTTTGTAGATCTAAGATTACTTCATTCCTAAAGGACAAACAAAGAGACAAAACAAAACAATGAATAAAAGAGACGTTTTTGCATCCTACTGACTGAAATAACAAGCATGTAAAGCTGGAGAATGAAGCAATTACATGTACTAATAGCAGTGTTCCTGTGCTGCTATAGACTGCCATGATCACAAAACATTTCTTGCAATTACATGTACAGGGTGTGTGCTAAAAAATACATAGTTTTGAGAGCTTTGTCGAATCCAATTAAATCGCCTAAGCAAATTCAACTTCTCTATAGTCAGCCTTACAGTCTACAGGATACTAAAGGGCTATAAACTTAATTCTCCTAAGACTGTTAATTGCTATGTAAACCATAAGTTTATTTTTCAGAACTAAGAAAATATGCACATAGATCGGTGAAGGAAGAAAAAACGAACAAGTAAATAACATTAAAACCGATCTTACTGCTGATGATCTGGACTACATGATATCAACTGGTTCTAACATACTGCGAACTAAAAGGCAGCATTAGGAAGCTGAAGCGAGTAAGCTCAGTTTTACAAATTACATGTATCGCTTGAACTGATCAAGTTGAATTTAATCTCACTCGTAGAACGAATCGTCCTTCCTTTCTCTCCCGTTTCTCTAATAGCGACCAGTTTCGGAAGAAGAGAAAACTGAAGCGTTTCAGCTTTGCTGCAGGTGATAGAAACCAGAGATTCACAGTCTAAATAAAGCAACTTACCCTCTTTGGGATAAAACGCCCGGATCACTGGCCGCCATTTTCCTTTCAGACTATCCTGTCCCAGAGTTCTTTTCAGCCTAGTTCACGCAAACCGCGCACGTCGCGTCCAGGCGCGCGGTTCGAGTCAACTCGCACGCACGATGAAACTACATGCAGTTTTTTGTGGGGCAGGGAGGGGAGTTTTAACTATACGAGCCCACCGTACCTATCAGCGGATAACAAACTTCGAATGCCATTTTCATTTAATTTCAGTAAACGTTCATTTCGGTGTAAACGGTCATGGATTTTTCTCCTAAAGCTGGTGTTAATGTGGAAAAATATTACAAAGATTCGTATGGCACAATCGAAAATTTGATTTCTTTGTCCAAGAATGGTAATGTTACTGCCCAAAGCGACCTTGGCATGGCTTACTCTCAAGGAATTCGGAATTTTGTCGAGAAGGACATGGAGAAGGCAACTGGATGGTTAAACTCCGCTGTGGAAAATGGTTGTGTTCATCCTTTGATCTTTACAAGACTTGGTGAATTACTGGATCTAACAGGAACGCCACAGTACCAGCGAAAAGCGTACGAGATGTATCAAAGGGCTGCAAACTTAGGATGCGCCGAATCACAGCTCAATTTAGCAGAAATGTATCGATGTGGCGTCGAAGGCGTTGTAAACGAAGACATCAAAGAAGCATTTGAATGGTACAAAAAAGCCGCTGATGAGAGTGAATCTGAGGCAACCACGGGTTATGGAGGAATTGATCGATATATTGTTGGAACAATGAAAAGAGTGGGAAACGGACCCGGTGAGACAAGACTGGATGCTTTGAGACTTTTGCAAAAGTACTATCTTAATGGGGATTGCCCAGAGGGCCGACCACAACCGACCAAAGCTGTTCATTATTTGACCAGAGCGGCTGAATTGGGCGATACTGAGGCCCAATTGAAGCTGGGACAAATATATTTGACTGGAAGTTGTGAGCAAATCAAAGATGTTAAAAAGGCAAAGCGATGGTTGGGAAAAGCTGCTGCTAGTGGTGATGTCATGGCGAAACAGGTGAGCAGTGCATAATGTTTTTTATAGTGAACTATAGAAGGTCAGCGTGGAGGCACGGTGGCCTCTTGGTTATTGTGGTCAGCTCCAAATCAAGCTGTTCGGGTTCAAGCTCTGGCCAGGGACATAATGTGTTGTGTTCTTGGGCAAGACACTTTACTCTCACAGTGCCTCTCTCCACCCGTAATGCTGGGGGTAACCCTGCGATGGACTAGCATCCCATCCATTGGGGAGTAGAAATACTCCTAGTCACTTTCTCCTGCATAAACCGGGATAAGGACGGGCCCCTCCCTTCCTCCTTGCCCACCACTTCCACAGCAATTTTGTCAGTTTACCATGCAGACAGTCTGGGGGAACCTATTTATGTATTTATGTTATGAATGGAAAGCGGCACAGACACAGACCAACCTTCAAACTGCTGGATCCTGTTGAATCCTGAAATGTGACCTTTGCACATTATTCAGTTCAGTGCATTTTTTTTCCCAGCTTCTTCAGCAGTGCAAACAGTGTGATGATAAGCAGCATGATGCTTCAGAAGTCAGCAAGGAGGCCCTTGTGCAATCAATTGAAATCATGAACGAGAAATCGAGTCGGAGAGCAGAGGAAAATAAACACCCATTTGTGATTTCTCAACCTGTGACTTTTTCAGAAGAAATGCTAAGACAGTATGAGTGGTCCCCAACAGCAAAAATTTACCTTCAAGCTTATAAACTTGTGAAGCAAGGCCTTGAAGTTCTTTGCAAAAGTAACTTTACTGATGAAAGAGGAGTCTCTTTTATAGCTCATGGATACTTGACTGAAAATTCTATACTACAAGCATTTCCTGATATTAAAGGTTCACTGTCACCTCACATTCTGAAGCTTTGTGAGGAAAATTTGTGCAAAAATTATTGTTTTTTTGAAGGACTTCTTTTGTCTCTTGCTTTGCGTCATTATGAATCAGGAGGAAAGGTTTCCATGAAAAGTTTCAAAAATGATAGAAAAGCACTTGCATGCGTGATGAACTTAATTCGCTTTATTCAAAAGGCTGAACCTGATAGCCCTCCTTCAGTTGATCCCTTTGAGTTTGATAAGAATTACAGCAGCTGGCTTCATGTTTTGTATTACCACATGGCAGCAATTTACACCATTGAAGAAGCTACTGAAGAAGCTGCTGAAGCTTTTGAGAATTCCATTAAATGCTGCCCATCTTATTGCGATTCCAAAAGGGGACTTGGGTATAACTTAATGGATCTTTACACCTCTAAAACCGTGAAATGCCGTCAAGGTGTAGAAGAGGAATTGCCTCCTAATAAAAAAAGACCAAATGACAGAGAAAAGTCAAAATATGCTTCTTGGACTACCGACAAATTGAGAGATTCTGCAGTGAAAGTGTTGCAGGAGTATCTGGAAGAGGCTCCAAAGTGTAGTAAAAACTACCCAAATGCTTGTTATTATCTTGCAAAGCTTGCTACCGACATGACTGAGTTCAAAAAGTACTATGCACTTGGCCAAGATGCAGAAGAAAAGAGACTTCCTTTCTTTGGTCCGTTCAATCACCCACTGAAAGACTTGATGACTGCACACTACCACCTATTTTCCAATGTACGGCAGCCTGTAAGGTGTGGCAACATGGCTTGCATCAAGAAAGTTAAGGAGACTGACTTGAAATCCTGCAGCCGCTGTCGGGACCAAAAATACTGCAGCAAGTAAGTAGAGAACCACTTTTTACACTGGAAAGCTTGGCTTTAATAATGTGATGTATATTTCATGATGTACATTTAGTCTTAAAGTGCCTATGAAGTAGAAAATAATTGCTGCTTATTTGAAAGGCTTTTCAAAGTAAAGAAGAATGGCGTTTCCCTTTTTGGAATATCTTTTTTCGTTCTAGAGATATTTATGTTTTTGTATTATGCAAATGAGGAAAGTGATGACATCATAGGTGGTTCCACTTGAAAAGTAAAACACTGAATCAAGAATATCTCTAGAAATATTGGAGCAGTGTTCTTCAAACTTGGCACCACAAATGTGCACCACTAAAGAAACAGAATGACACCTTCTGTGTTGTTGCCATGGCAACACTTTTGGCTCCACTCTCTTTCTGTGAAAAACCAAATGTGCCAATTTGCAACCTTTCGAAAAGGGACAGAAGGTCTTGCTCGGAACACACATGATTCCCATATTGTCTAAACTCTCCCCATTAGATTGTTGGGAGTGGATGATCCTTGTGAAAGATAAAATCTGGTAGTGTTAGTTTTAATTAAAACAGGACCAGCAGCGTAACTGTTGCCATGGCGACGGCACGACGGGTGTCATTTTTTTTCTTTTGTGATGTACATTTCTGGTGCCAAGTTCAAAGAACACTGCTCTATTATTTCTAGAGATATTCTTGATTGAGTGTTGAACTGTTTTAGTGGAACCACCTATGACGTCGTCACTTTTAATACAAAACGTGAATATCTCTAAAACCAAAAAAGATATTCCAAAAAGGAAAATGCCATTCTTCTTTACTTTGAAAAGCCTTTCAAATCAGCAGCAATTATTTTTTACTTCATAGGCACTTTAAACAAGAGCTATTTTACAGAGATACAGGGGCATAGCCAGGAATTTTCATAGGGGGGGGGGTCGATTCACACTGTGTCAAAGTGAGGGTACTCACCAGATTGTTATGTTGACCTCCTTTGATACAAAACAGATTTTAAAAAAGTGGGCTTTTCTACAATGGCCAAGATATTGTCATGGCATTTTTGGCCACCTGTTGTAGGTTGTTTGCTTGAAAAAGGCTTACAAAAGGGGGAGTCATGGGCACCCCAGGACCCCCCCTACTGTAGCTACTCCCTTGAGAGAAAGGTGAAAAAGGAAAGAAGAAAAGCCATCCATGAAAAGGAAGCTAATATTTATAACAGTTATTACTTTCTTTGCTTTATCTCTGGACATTATTTTCCTTTGAAATATGGCTTTTGTAGTCAGTACATGGCCTAAATAGCCAGCAACTACTGCTGTATATAGCTTTTAGAGAACATGTGAAGAGAAATTGAATTTTTCTCACTTTGACAACATTTTGCAGTGTAATAATATTTACACTGAAAGGTTAGCCTTCAGTTGGTGTGAACCTCGTACAGATCTGTTTGAATTTTAATTCATACAGATCTCTGAATAAATTACAAGTCATACAGAGAAAACATGGAAACTTTAAAGTTGTGGTGTTGTTTGATCTCACCTTGCTGCAGGTTTTAAGTTCCATACTAAAATTCAATTCCATGAGTGTACTCTGTAGTACAGGGGGAAGAATCAAGGGTAAAAAAGAATGATTACTGGTACAATGAGGACATTTGAATCATGAAGGTCCATGAACACTTTGACAGACTGATTTAACTAATTTATTTTTTATAGTAATGTAAGCGCATTGAGTTTTTAAATGCGCCCACAAAACTTTATTATTATTATTATCATCATCATCATCATTATTATTATTATTATTATTATTGTTATTATTATTATTATTAAACCCCAATTCTTTGGTATGAAAACTTAGGTTAAGTCTGCGTTTCAGGCTAGTGGCCAATTTAGGTCTACGCTTATGTCCAGTCGCTATAGCATGAAGTGACTAAGGAGTATTTCTACCCCTCCTGGATGGGAGCCTAGTCCATCACGGGGTTAACCCCAGCATTTAACTTGCCCATGCACACTGGTGAAGAGAGGCTCTGTGAGAGTAAAGTGTCTTTCCAAAGAACACGACGAAATGACCCAGGCCAATGCTTGAGCCTGAACTGCTTGATCAGAGTCCAGTGTGCTACCGCGTCTTCTTCGTTTATTGTGTTCCTCACGAGTTGGATTTTTCATTAAAAAAAAAAACTGCACTAAGAATGTCAAATGTTCATGGTTTGAGTGTCCATAGTGTAGGAGCCTCAGTTAGTTTGGCTTACACTTGTACTTTTTCGCTATTTCGTTAGAGACTGCCAAAAAGCAGACTGGAAGAATCACAAAGCTTCATGCACCGATTCCAAAGGACCCAAGGCAAAGAATGGATGTGCCTAAAACCAAATTATCGAAAATTTGAGTTAACCGACTCCTGCTTGTAGAACTGCACTCCCTTGGTCTTCAATTAGTTACCAGGAGAGCTTACTAGCTGTACGTTCCAGGAAGATGGAACATGCCACACCCACGAGGTATTGCGTGGTAATGGGTGTTTGATACGTGAATCAGATCAGAATTTGTAAAAATCAGGACTATAATATTCGCCAGCATATCTTTCTTTAGATAAAGATATCAAGGTTATTACATGTATCTATTTGTTTTTAATTTCTTCCCATTTCGGTAAACAAAAATCACGAAACGTAGTTTTGTTTGTTTTAAAAGTTGAAACCTCATTTCCAGAGCTGTAAATCAGATGACTTTAGACCATTCCGGGATGAAAAAAAAAAAAAATACTGAACTAATTTTTGTAAGAATCTTAATTTTAGTTGGATATAAGAAATACAATACAAATACAAATACAGTTTAATTAATTGCTCTTACAAGAAAGCATTGTTTCCAATTGGGTAGTCTCAGTTTATAGTAGAATAGGTGGTGCTTAAGTAATCACATGTAAACACAAAATTATAAATTCTCAGGAAAAAAAAAGAAAGAAAAAAGGCCATGAGATAATCTGTAACAAAGTCTAGGACCCCATATAAAAACAGATCACCGAATTGGTTAGAAGTACATATTATATCTAAGTAATACTAATAGTGTAAAAAGTATAACTATATAGAACTGGAGTTAGAGTACTCATAACTCCATGAAAAACCTCAGTTCTAGCCGTAAACATATTTTCATTCGTAGCACTACGAGTTTCTATTGGAAGAAGATTCCAAGTATCCGAGATTCTGTGGAAAAAATTGTATTTCAATACATTTGTCGTGGCATATTTCTTTTCCAAAGTTAAGTTGTCCGTATGCCTAAGGGAGGAACGGTCCCCCTCAGAATAAAACTCAATAAATTATAGGAAGGGACACAATATTGACTTTCCCTTTGAGTGTCTTAAATATGAATGTTATATCAGCCAACAATCTTCTCTTCTCCAAGGACATAAGAGTTAGCTTTTTTAGGCGAATCTCGTAACGGTCATCATTCTTTAGGATGAATTTGGTAGCTCTTCTCTGTACCTTTTCCAACCTTTCATTATTTCGTTTAGTATAAGGAGACCACACTTCAGAGCAATATTTCAAGTTCAAACGAACCAGTGAGCAGTAAAGACTTTGCAAAAGTCTTCGCGCCGGCTAGACCTCTACAAGTTCTTATATTCAATCTGCTTTTAAAACAATATTATCGACATGAGAATTCCATGATAAGTAGTGATTGGAGATAATTTCCAAATCTTTAAAATCTTTTTAACATTAAAATTCATGGAATAGAGAACACACCACTGTTGGAGGTTGCCCAGATCCTGTTGGAACAGATCTTGATCTCCAGCAGTGTCAATGATCCTAGCGCATTTAAAGAGTGATCTGTATCAGAAGCATATCGCCTCGAAAGGTGATATGCTTCTGTCTGTATAGAGTGTAGTTAAAGAAGCGGGTCGCAGTCGTTGAATGGCCGGCGGTGTATAGCAGTTACAACCCCGGAGTAACAAGTAGGATTTTTGAATACGTAAACCGCCATAAAGATTCTATCTGGAGGGATAACTTCCATGTTGTTTCTTTTATACTACATGATCGAAGGGATGGAGTGGACTGACAAGTCAAAATTGAAACACACTCGGCGTCTGGTATGCACCTAGAACTGCGTTCTTTTTGCGTACTGATAACACCAACTTCTATCTTGGCGAATGTGTATTGACTAAACCTGTATGTAGTACAACCCTTTCGTCGTACATAGCAACCTTTACCACTCTTGATAAGGAGCCAAGCGGTCAAGGAAAACTGTCAGCTTCTTCCCTCTCTCGGCAAACATGGCCAAGAGGAAAACTTTCTTGCTTGTCAATTTGTGTAAAGCTCCAAGAACACCACATTCCATTATCAAGTTGAAAATCTCTGGACTTTGGACGCGACAATCTATGGTGAGGCTTTGGTCGTACGTGGTCAGCAGTTGTAGTGGATGGCTATTGAGACCGGCGGTTTGAAACTTCACGATAAACGTCTTACGACTGTTTCGTTCGGGTTTAGGACCCTCTCCAATACCTTTTAAATGAGTACCAAATGTTCGATGCGATACATTTCCTGGCTCGACCAAAGGGATCATATCCACTGTTACAGAAAAGCGACTTCTGAGGGCGACACATAAAGTCTTGTGTTTTGGTCTGTGTCTACGTTGACATTCCTTGCAGCAGTAAGATGCAATGTGGCAATTCGGGCATTTAATAACGCGTTCTACTTCTTCCTTTGAGCGGCGACAATACGTGCATCCACTGCAACGTTGTTCAACAACCTCCCTGGGATGATGCATGCCTTCTTCGTTATTAACTTCCTCGTTTCTGCTAAGAAATGGAGGAATGGAGTAACAGTCGTTCTCTCCCGATGGAAAACCTAGAAGAGCAGCAACTTTGATATCTATTGAGCTGCGATGAAAGCGGAGATTATTGGCTTTGTTTTGATACTCAAGCCATGGACCACTATGGTCTCGAACGATGTTTGATTCCAAATGAACTCTTCCAGAGTAATTGATACCAATGAAGATGCCACCACATTTGTTGGCAGTGATTACATTTCCTTCTATGTGTGCCGATGTTCGTGACTTAACAAGTATCCCCCAGAATCCATTCTCGAATATCCTGTTGTTACGAATCGTCATTTGAGAATTGCCATCCAGAGAAAGACCGAAAGGTCTGTTATGGTGAATATCGTTGTTGCATATCTCTATTTTGTTCGTAGTGTGGAAGGCAAGCATGCCTTCACGGGCATTTTCGAAGATCTTGTTTCCATCAATAACGCATTTTCCTGCATCTGGGCCAATCAAGATTCCGTGATAACCACTGTCAAATATCCTGTTTTCAGACGCAACAAGGTTCCCGCCTTCTCTTGCTTCTAAACTAGCCTGATGGTTCCTGTACACTTCACACATTCTGATCAATAATCGAGAACCTTCGTCAACTACTAGAACGCCTCCACCTCCACAGTCATGAATAGAACAGTTCTCCATCAATGCACAGCTTCCATTCATGATCTGGATTCCAGCACAACCAGGAAAACCAGAAACTGATGGCTCTCCAAACTTGTGAGTTCGATCGCAGATGGGCTTACCTAAAGCGGCTGCTTTACATCCAGGACCTCCGTTACATTCTGGAAAATCCTCACAACTCGTCACTCCACCAGAAAAGTCACAGTGGTTGGCGTGAATAGCTCCTTCCTTTCCTTTGCAGAGCAGAGCACTGTTCCCTTTGGGGAAAACGATATTCTCAAAATAAACGCTGGCATCCGAGACGTCACAGACTTGTGTACAAGACATAATAGTTCTGGGTTTTAGGCCTACAATCTGGAAGTCAGTGAAGGCAACAAAGCAGGTTAAGTTATACTCTCCTTCGTGCAATAGCATAGTTTCGTTTTCTTGCGCCGTCATCAATGCAAATGCAAGTTGTGTTTCATTCCTAATTTCTCTAGAGCGAACATCTGATAGTTCTGGAAACGTCTTGCAAACCTTTTTGTCACGGCGGAGACTGGAATCAAAATGTACAGCCACTGCTAATGCTGCTCGTGCCTGCCCTTTTAGTTGAGTAGATCCACTTTTAACTAGTTCTCGGAGAGCCCAAGCCTTGCGTAGCAGCGCCTTGTCGTAGCATGGCTTCAAAGAAAGACACTGTTGACAGTCATCAAGAGCATTCTGTGGCTGGCCAAGCTTCAAATGGCAAAGGGCCCTGTTCCAGAACAGTTGATAGCCGCCCGACGACAAAGCAATGGCGCTGGAGTAAAGATCTAATGCCTCTTTAAACCTGTTACTTTTTACTGCAAGGTTTCCTTTTTCTCTTAGCTCGTCGGCTTCCTCTTCCTTCTCATTTTGAGGGACATCTGCTTCAGCCATGTCGTCGTATCTAGGAAGAGGCTGTCTCATACAACAAGATATCAGCTTGTAGTCCCTGTCTTTGAGGGGCACATCGATGAAATAAGGTGGCAAATTGGGATCTTCCCCTGAGGATGACCTTTCAAGGTTGACTAGGAACTGCAGTTTCATTTCTTGCATTGCCTGAGCCTTGACTTTCTCTTGAGAGACACTGAAAAATATCGCTGCCTCATTAAAGATGCGCATAGTTTCTTCTGTGTATAGCAAGGTGGGGACTGATTCTTGATGTTTGGTCGAGAAGCTGCGCAAATGTTCCTGCAAATAGGTGGCATGCGAGGCCAACTTTCCCCACAGCTGTAACGAAGGAGGATTCTCCACACTAAAAACGGCATCCTCAACAAAACTTTCGCACACTTCTGCCGGTGAACGTGTGTTGGCTAATGCGTGGTGAAGGACACGTACTGCACATGTTAGAACGCTAAACTCAGTTTGTTCTTTCTCCATATCACTTCGGATTACTTCTTGCACCAGACGATGTACACTGATGGAATGTGTCCCATATCTTTGGAAAAGGGAGAACTTAGTAAGAAGAGACACTATCTCGGCCTGGTCACACAAATCGCCAATGGCTTCAGCATCATCTACTTTGTTGAGGCCTTCATTGATCACTTCATAAGGAATATCGTCGGGACCAAGAAAGGCGGACACTTTCATCACAAGAGTCGGGATTTCTCCAAGTTCCTTCTCTTTTGAGATTTGGCTGATGTGGTCAAAATTCAGCAACCATGTAGTGTGGATAGCCAGGCGTTCAGGTGAAGTGTTTTCTACCAGATTCCGGGCCTTCTTCTTTTTCAAGAGAAGTAGCTTCTGCTCCCTATATTTCTTCATGTACTCTTTTATGGGTTGACGAAGACATCTTATATAAGCTGCAGCTTGATCAAGAGCTAAAGGAAGCCCACCAAGCTCTCGTACCAACTCACAAATCTCACTGTCGTTCTCTCCAGCTGTTCCCGTTCGCATTCGCAGAAACTGAATCCCTTCTTCATCTGTCAAGCATTTTAACTCGATGCAAACGTTTTCTTCGATACCCGTTTCTTCTCCAATTTCCGCTGCTTCTCTCCTTGTGGTTATGATAATATGGCCATGCGCTGCTTGTTTCCAGTGGCCAGTGAGCAACTTTCGCATGTTCGCAGACATTTTAAGCTCGTCAAGATTGTCAACAACCAAACACCACAACTTTTCGCGCCTTCTCAGCCAATCAAGTGTTCCTGACAAGGAATTAGAAAAATCTTTTTCAAGAGTTCCAATTTGGCGCGCCATCTCGCTGAGGGATATTTGAAAAAGATCGTTGTTCTCGCCTGAAATCCAAAAAATACCGCCTGGATATTCCTCCTTCTCATTTTGACGCCAGAGGAACTCGACAGCAAGAGATGTTTTTCCTACACCTCCGAGACCGCAAATCGCTATTTCAGCGCAACCACTCTTGATGTTTTTCAGCTGCTTTGCTATTGCCTCTAGCTCGGTTTCGCGACCACAAAAGCAAGGATTGCGACTGGCTACTTGAAAAAATTCAACGTCGGCTGTTGCATTTATATTACTCTCTTCTAGAGCTTTAAGCCGAGATTCTAACTGACTCTGCCCGATTTCTAGGCCCTCAACCTTCGAGGTTAGACTATCTTGTCCCTCTTTCAAAGACGTGACAGCTGTCTTCAGGTCGCTCTGCCTTTCGTCTAACCGGGCAATGTTCCCTTCATTTGTATCTTGGCGTTTTTCAATGTTTGTTAAGCTGTTAGAAATATCTCCAATTGCACTTGACAAGGTTTCATTTTTTTCCAATTGCTCCTTTCGCTCTGCCTCCATTCGGCTTTCAATGTCGGTTATACGCTCATCAAATTTACTTATTTCATCTCCGACGTCCTGAAATGCTGTACTTATCTTCTTGGCTTCATCAGCACTTGATTTTTTGATGGCTTCGAGGTCCTGGTTTAGGGTAGTAATCTCGACACTTACGAGGTTCATTAAATCCTTATCCACTGGACATCCCATGCACAATATCATGCCTACCACGGAAATAAATAAATATCTCAGATACACGTACCATTTACTGTTGACAAGCAAAAAATGACCCGACTATTTAGCACGCCACAGGCTCGGATATGGAGGGTAACCTCATTTCACGTTTTGACACAGACAAATTGATTGACTGAATTTATTGAACACAAGTTTGTTCCATAAATCTAGTAGACGTGTATCACAAAGTAAAAAAATAAATAAATAAATTAAAAAAACGCTAGTCGAAATCGGTATGCAGGTTGCCTTCAGGATAGGTTATTCCCAATAAAGAACAACGAAAGGGGCAGTGAGATGTTCTCAGGATCACTAGAAGATGGGCAAAACTCATTCAAATTACTAACCCTTTGTTTCCCAGTCACGAAGATCATCAAGCTCTTTATCTTCATCAGCTTTTGGAAGCCCCAGTGAACGAATCAGTGTTTCCATGAGCTGAAAACAGTTTTGGAATTCTGGCTCGGTCCAGTGGTCAAAGTTGCAATGGCCCCACT
>Ga0126338_10002314_pt1 | contig 13036 bp, 6 predicted proteins | sample OrbCmetagenome_2_FD_92529 | JGI IMG/M metagenome (GOLD analysis project Ga0126338, IMG submission 92529) | Coral microbial communities from Petempiche,Puerto Morelos, Mexico - Orbicella C C metagenome | ecosystem: Host-associated > Invertebrates > Cnidaria > Coral | place: Petempiche,Puerto... | reverse complement strand
TTATCCGGGTGTCCGTATTAAGCGGGCTAATTTAAGAGAAAATATATGAGCTTTTTAGTTGTCGGGACAAAGAAAACTGTCCGTTAGAAGCAGGTGTCCGTATTAAGCGGGTGTCCGTAGAGCAGGGTTTCCCTGTACTTACTTCTTCTCGCCTCACTTTTTTTATTTTTTCGCGCGCTGTTTTTCGCGCTGCGCCCCAATTAACTGAACGCCTGGAAGAGGCTAGATATAAAGGGAAAAAACGAGGAGGAGGGGTTTTGTTTCGTTGGATGCTGGTAGACGAAAGAGATCGCTCGATATCTATTTATTACAGACTCGTGATGTTTGACTAACACGCATGCGGGTTAAAATTTTCTACAAAGCATTAATTATAAATGAACGTTGTGCTCCGGTGAAAGTATTGGGCGTAAAACGACTAGGTGATTTTATATGTGCGCTGATCGCGGCAAATTTGGTCACCATTGAAAATGGCAAGCCGCATTGCATGGCTATCTGCAGCGAGTTCGCTAGGCAATCAGGTCTGCAGTAACTCCCAACAAGTTTACCTCTGATTTTAGAATTATCCCATACAGTGTTGGATCGTACGTCGGCACGATCAGAACCGCTGGCTGTGAAAATCGCACTGTCAAAAACAAACAGACTTTACGATTTTTGCAAATCGCAGCGGATCGGTGGGTGTAAGATACCTAGATTTCAGTCGCATCTAAAATATTCAAGGAGCAGTAAAACAAGCAATCAAACAATCCAGAATATCACCGAAATAGAAGTCAGTCTAAAATACCTTCTACGATCTCTGCCCGAGGATAGCAATCACTGAAGTTCAGCATCATTCTGTTTAAGAATCTTTGTATTGGGAGCTTGTAAGTCCGAGATGCAACGTAACTTTTAATTTTTTGAAAGGTCTACTCAGATGATAAAGCACAACATGTATACAGTCGAACACAAACAAGCTCTTAACATAGCCTGAGCAGTTTTCCTCAGCAAGTAGCGATTTCTACGCGCCGTAAATAGGGCATGTGGTACTCTACCATGTGTCCACGTAACCCCCCTGGCCCTTAGGCTCTTACTCCCAGAATATACATTCGCCAGAAACCATTGATACACCTGGCATGGGGGAGGAGAGGGGCACTGGGAGTGAAAAGTGTAGCCCAAGAACAAAACTCAATGACCTTAGTCAGGGTTCAAATACAGACTGCTCGGTCCGTAATTCTGTGCACTAACTTTTTTACTGATCCTGATATTCACAAAGATTCATCTTGGATCTCGGGCTCCCGCTTGTTCAAATTGTCCTTGCTTAATTTTTGTCCACCAATATTTGGACATTTTTTAATAGCATTATTGTGGAATCAGAAGTGCTGAAAAGTGCTGGTAATGTGCCAGTGAGAAAATAACTGACCATCCAAGAAGAGTAGGAAAGTATCCATACAGTTGTTCACATCTAATGAAGCTTTAATTTCATACAGATTTCTTGTGTAAATATTAGTTACTCGACTAGATTTTTATTTTTGATTATTTCTTTTCTGATTTATATCTTTTGCGTGTTCTCCATTTTTTCAGTTGTATAATGCTTGTCTATTATTTGCTAAAATATATCTTTATTATTGAAAAGGCTTATGATGACTAGATTAGATGACTGCGTTTCCTCCGCCATCTTGGAAAACGACACTCTCGTCCCCTGAGACTGCGAGTCTTGACGCTGTCCAACAGGACCGCAGATCCTGGGGAAGAGGATGAGAAAAAGAACCCTAGTGCACCTACATATCACAAGGTAGTTGCCTGTCATTGCCTATGACTGCTTGTGTCAGTTGCATGTCATTTTCGTGCGATTGAGTTTATGTAGTCCCTAGGCCTCGATGTTTCGCCTTGGTCAATCGTTTTTGGGTCACATGGTCCGAGGCGAGCGTCTCGGATAAGTCGCCAAAGTCATTTGACCGCTAAGGCCTGGGAGAAAGCCATACAGGAACTAGGCAACGATTGACTAGCGTCATATGCCGCTGAACCCACCCTGAAAATGGTGGAGACCTGGAAAAGGCGGAGGGAGGGGGGAGGGGACAGTACTAGTGAGGAAAGCGAACGACGACAGCGAATGCTCAGAATTTGGTTCCCAATATCTTTCTGGCAACTATTTCATTTGCAACCTTTCGATTTTAAGACTGATTCACGTGATTTCGTCTGAGATGAAAATTCGAAGAGCTTTTTAATTTTCAGTATGGGATCAGGCTTTAAGCAATTTTCCTTGCTAAAAATAACAACCTCAAGGTGGGAAGCCAGATGGTATATATACAAAACCCCTTAGTCAGAGTACAAAACGTGACATCTTGGCATGAAATGTAGATAACTGAAGCCATAAAAATCGATAATAATCGCATCACTGACGCAGAACTAAACATTTCTCTGCCAGGAATCAAACAGATCTACACCTAATAACATGATTTGAAAATAGAGCTTCCTATAAAAACCTGAGAAAATGTTAGCAGTCATGCTATTCGGTTACTCTACGTAATAACGTTATTAATAAAGTTTACACAAAAGAACTATATCACATTGTGTGAGATTTACGAAAAAATAAATAAATAAGCCAATTCTGAACTGAATGCCAATCCAGTTTTTTATTGTTAGCGAAAAGTTATATTAATATGCAAACTGCTCTCGCCTGCACAAGCAAAAAGCAGGTGTTTTCGGAGCGAATTGCGTTCGGAACTGTTTTTCTTTTTTTTTTATCGTTCCTCAGTAAAACCATGGTGATCTCTGACCTAACTGATGTTCAAAGATTTCTCAGCAGATTTTATTCGTTCATTTTTAAGACGTTTCGCCAACGAATTTTTGGGAAGTGTCAATCCCAGTTTAATTTGTTTACCTGTAGCTATAGGCGCTGCTGGATCCGTCGTATAAGTGATTGCTTCCTGCAGAGAGGGAAGAGAAACAATCATTGTCACGGAGTGTCATTTCAAATAGTCCATAAAGATCAATATTCAATGGAAAAAAGTTTCAAAAAGGTGCCAGGATAATTGCGTTTTCGATACTTCCTTCAATTTTTTACGTCGAATCAGGACTATTGCTTTGATCACTTTGAAGTTAAAGCGATCTTTCTTCCGCTTACTCAAGTGATACAGACAAATTTCGGCGTGGTTCGCAAGCTGTCGAGCAGGAAAAAGTGTCAAAAGTGCTTCTACAGGGCGCTATTTTGGTGTCATCATCTCGTTGGCAACTCTTCTTCAAGAAAAACAAAATACATAGTTGACTTCAGTACTTGTTCACGAAGAAACAACACCATGTCTAATGATACTTCACCGACAAGATGTTTCTTCATCGAACTCACCCCTCGACCTGCAAAATATTTCGACTCGTTGTATCTCGTCTGTCTTGTTCTCCACGCGGTTTCCTTTCTTCCCGCTGCGATTGGAAATGGCGTCGTGACTTTAACAACATTCAAGACCCCCTCGCTTCAGAAGCCTTCGTTCGTACTGTTGAGTTGTGCGGCGTTTGCAGACTCACTCACTGGCTTTCTTGCCCAGCCAGTGGCAATGGCTTCGTTCGCCGCTAAACTTAAAGGACAATTCTCCGCTGCTTGTTGGCTGGATCTCTTGAAGGAGTGTTTGGGTTGGTTATTCGGAGGTATATCTGTGAGTATTCTAGCTTTTTTGAGCGTGGAACGCTACCTCGCGCTACGATTGGGCCTTCGCTACCAAACAGTTATCACGGTAAAACGTGTTTTACTCATTGTTATCTTCTTCTGGCTTGCACTGCTAACACTAGGAACGTTTCGTTTCTTCGCGCTCAGTAACAAGACATATGTTGCTATACATCTCCCATTCATGCTTCTAAGTCTGGTGATCCTCACGGCAACTTACTGTAAAATTCACCTTTTTATTAAAAGACACAGATTGAAACTCTCTCCCGCGGAAAATCAAAAGCAAAACGCTTTCGACGTCGCAAAGTACAAGAAGATCACTTTAGCTGTTCTTTACATAGTCTGTTTCTACTGGTTATTTTTCGCACCGTTTGTCTGCGTGCTGCTTGCATTTTTACTGTCAGGTTTCACTGAACGAGTCGAAGGCGCTTATTACATCACAACGACTCTTATACTCGCAAACGCGGCAGTAAACCCACTTCTTTATTGCTGGAAACTAAGGGCCCTTAGACAAGCCGTGTTAAAATACATCAAAGACATACTTCATTTACACTCTTAATGAAAGAAAACAAATTAAAACACTTTTCGTACCCACGTAAACAAAACTTTTATAGCGCAAAGAACATTAGCCTGTAGAACGTACAGATGTTTCTGCGTGGTTTGTACTTCATTCATAAAACTTCCGCCCCTTGATACAGGAATTTAGTGCTGTAATGGTATATTGCAAGTTCGCCATTAGTCAGCCGCAGAGTTTGAATAATATGAGCCGGGCTAAAACTCTAAGAAAAAGGACAAGTTTTTGTGGGGTATTTTAATAAAGCAAATGAAAAATCATGTGGAGTTCGAGAAGGGATCCAAACGAATTCGTGAAAGGCAACATGCAATCGGTATTGTAACTGGTTTCTGAAAAGCATGCCTTAGCGACCCGCCTTTCGTCAAAGCTTCTACTTGTATTTCTAAAATTGTAAGAGACAAAGACAAAATGATCTTATTCCAATTCCCTATGATGTAACACACTACGCATTCGGTGATATATTGAGAACAGGTGTAGGTTTTATGCACTCTTATTTTCTTGTAAGAATCTTTTCTGAGAACACTGGGGCTAAGATTAACCCAAATTTTGAGAAAATGTCGATGACACACCCCAGGTAGAGTCACCGAAACAACTTCTTGAAAGAACAGTATGACTTCAACGTAAGACTTGCATGCGTCTATAGAGACCATTAGTGCCGACATATCTGAATATAAATGATATGAGCCTGTCTTGTAATACTAAATAAATCTTTATTTACCCACAGTGTCCATTTCACTTACTGTGCTGTATTTCGGAGCCGTGCATAGTAACAAGAAAACTATGATTAACAAAATTTTATTTGATTTAACCATCACACAGAAGGAGGATGAACTAGTGACCATGTGGCCTGCTTAGATTCGCGTGATAATTTATTTCACATCAAGACAGCTCCTCCGTAAGCAAAGCCCTTTTTGATGGCTTTTGTACCCTGGCCTCCGTATTTGGTCAGTTGGAATGAAAAGATAATGTTCAAATCCTCACAGATTATAGCTGTGTTGGATGGTGTTTGCCAAGGTGAAATTTTTTGAAATTCGGTTCGATTCATAGTCGTGTGCAGTAGCGCCTTAAACACTGCTGTACAAACTACTGTTATCTGGTCCGTCACCTAAGCTTGAGCAGTCAAGTCCATTTTTCGAACTAAACAATTTAGAAAACGAAAAAAGAAGCGAAATATACTAAGAATTAGGCAATCAAGCTTTATTCAATTTTGGTTCAAAAACTGTAAACATTTGTGAAAGATATGTCGACCTACGTTCTTGTCTTGACGTCACAACCTGACTAGTCCCAGGTTCTAACCCCTCGCGGTTCCTGACCCAATTGAAAATGGCTAACACGAGGAGAATAAAAAACGATACCCATTTTGATTAAGAATATCACACAAGCAGCGGTGATAAACATTTTAAAACCATGAATTTTATGAACTTGACGTTTCATATGCTAGGCAACATACATTTCAAAAGTATAACCGTTAAAAGTTTTTACAATGTATCAATGGGGTTCTGGAACCTAGACAGAAAACATTTGCAGATGAAATTTAAGACGTTTCAAACGGAAACTGTCTGTAAAGTGACACGATGGAAAAGCTTTCCTACCCGCTTTCCTAATAGATCCTAATAAAGTAAAAGCTTTTCACTGCTGACATTGGCTTTTAATGCTGGTTGCAACTCCTGAATAAACAAGGTCTCCTTAACCTTACAATGGTAGTCAGTCTTGCCGGACGCCAAAATGTCAAATTGGTCCCATTTGATGTTGTGACCTGTTGTTTTAACGTGATCAGCAATAGCAGAATAGTGATCATGTTTCGAAAGGGCCTTGAAATGTTCCGTTTTCCGGTCGTGAAGTCTTCACCTCGTTTTCCCAATGTAAAAATCATTGCAGTCCCAGCAACTAACTTTGTAAATGACTTTGGATAATTGTGATCGATTGAGACGGTCCTTGTATGGGAAGAAGGATTTGATGCGCTGGGTGCTTTGAAAAATAACTTTGACTTTAACAAAAGAGTAGAAACGATTTACACAAGGTTTTAGACGCTTAGTAGTATGATAATAGTAACATCTTTTTCGGAGACTGTTGCTACCCATTTTTTTGTCAATTTTCATATCATGATCTCATGAGAATTCCATCAAGCAAATAAAAAAATATCTGTCATATACACTTAAATAACAATTATTATGTGGTTAGCTCCGTGCGTGAGTGGACAAGGTGAATCAAATCCCGCGCTCTGATTGGCTCCCCAGCGGGCAAGATGGGGCTATCTTGATCGCTCGGGACTACCCGCCGTGTCCCGCAAGAAAAATTTCCCCGAAAGCCATATATTAAATCCTTTATTGACCATGCTTGTTCGGTCAAGATGGCTTGATATTAGCCTCGTTCATTTTTTTTGCGATTTTATGGACCTCGACTCCGTCTCGGTCCATATACATGCATATATATATCACTTCACAACGGGCCCAGGCTGTTCAAAGTCAGTAAGCTAACCCAGGATTAGCAAAAATCTTGACTTCAGTTTTAAATTTTTTCGGTGAAGTTTTCTCAGGTTTTTATTGTTCATCCTCCAGGTTTGAGCTTGGGTTACTTCAAACTACACTCGGCTTCATTTAAATTCAGTTATTTTTAAATGGTCGAATTATAATATCCTGAGTACATGTATGATCGGGGGCGTGTGAATTGCAAGCATGATCATTGTTAAATGATTAAATGATTAAATCATTGTTAAATGTTACGAAACCTGCTGCCGATAAATAAGGCGCCCTAGTTCTCCTAACTAAGTTGGATACAGTACTGCCTGTTTAGCTTTATTCAAATTTGTTAACGAATAAAACAAACGATTTGAATTGCTTGTCTGTTTGTTTTACTGAGTGCAACCAAGCGGTTAATCGGTTGCGACAAACTTGGATTTACAATGGATATACTGACGAAACTTTTCAAATTCAGCCACACCAATCAGGGAAAAGAACTTTCTTTATATAATTATAAGGCGACTAACGGATGTAAGGAGCCTATCAAATTTTCGAAACGAACGGATCGAAGCTATGGCTCCCTGTGCATTTTTAATAGTATTCTATCGTCATCACAAACGAGCGCGCGAAGTTGCGGCATAAAAGATCACAAAAAAAAATGCATATTTGGATCATTGATCTATGCTCACCATTCGATAAAGATAACTGTGTATACATGAAAAAATATATGGAGCCCATGAATGACGCGGTAAACATGGTAATAATATAAACACAACCCGCAGGCACAACCCGTAAACACGTCTCGAGGACGAGATTTTCGTGTTCCGTAATGTTTACCAAAATCGGCCTATAGCTGATCCACACTGCTTAATACCGGAACACAAAAACACAATATCTTCAGAGGCACTCGGCACAAGACTGAGTACAACGTTAGAATCAATGTGTAATTGCGAGCGATTTCGCTGAGGTGAGTAAATTTCTCTGTGAATACGATCATTATTGTGGTCAGTTTTCCCTTGAATTGATCCCGGTTTTGTACCCAGTCTTCTCAGAAGGCTAGCTAGTAACAAAATTTCGCACGCTAATTTATAATTGGCTGATGGCTTTCGGTATAAATGCGTAACAGCACATTTTGATCAGTACAGTACTGTCTACATCACCTGTATTTTTTGGTAATCACTTCTTCTGCCTGAGAGAAATTTTCTAGTTCAAGTTTTGGGTTTTGCTTTTGACTTTTGGCAATTGTTTCGGGTCGTTATGGGTATATTACATGTTCAACTTCTGCGCGCAGAACACTTTAATTTCTCCATCTCTTACACATCCAATAAAATGTCTAAGAATTAAGAGTGTAGAGGTACATCAAAATATATTGTCAAGTCCCTTGGTTTGTGAGAGAGAAATTAAATGTTGATGCGGCATGTTTAGTGGGGATCGAAAATTCTAGAATTTACCAAGTATTTTCGGAAATTTCCGAGTCGACGGCTTCCCCGACTCGCATCTCGGATGGCAATACAAACCGTTTTTTTAAGGAGACTAATGAAGATATGATATAAATCAACACCATAATTTTATCTACTGATATTCACTGATTCCTTTAACAGATCCGAGAGATAGCTTTGTGCGAATTAAAGCTTTCCCTGTGTTGTAAAATGGTCATGATGCAATTTCAGCTACATCTTCTATCCACTTTGCTTGTTTTCGTGACTGCGTGTAACTGCAATGGACAGTCGGTGAGGCGGCATAGAGTAAACATTGCTAAATATTAAGGATAGGCCAAAGTACTTATCCGACATCAGGACTTAGAGGAACAATTAAGTTACACTACATCATATGAGCTGCATTCTTTTAGATACTTTTTGCCCAAAAAATGGAGCGATTTGCCAGAAAAGATCAGATAGACTTTCATTTTCGAATAATTTCAAGCATTACTTAGTAGTCTGTCTTTTACCAACTCTTGCTGTAGTTTTTGCGAGTTAAATATCGATTTAAAATTACCTGTGCGTATGTGTATCTTGGTTAGATGGTCTTTAGAGATATTAATATATTACTTTATTGTAGTTATAGTTTAGATAGCTTTCGGAGAAATTAGCATATATGTGCTATACTGTAAATCCGAACCTAAAAAAATTAAAGTGTATGTATGTATGTATGTATGTATGTTATCCCATAATATTCCCATCATCTTATCAAAGTTATCTGCCACCAGCTCATAATGAACTCAAAAATATATGCGGCACCCCTCCTGTTACAACTCTGATTAAATGTTACATGTCTTAGTTGTTAGAGTTGTCTTTTTGTTAAAATCTACTGACATTTATAAGGGGATGGTAGATGAATGTTGACAACAAAAATGACTAAATGTCAAGTGAGTTGCCGCGACACATTCTGACACCTTAGTCTTCAACGAACTTCCTCAGCTGTCTATATTAAATACACTTTTTGACAACATTGAACTCATTAGGCCCTAAAATGCATAAACAAAAAAGCTGAAGTTTACTGCATCCACGACACGAACAGCTAACATTATAAGGGAAGCATAATTGAACTGTTGGTTAGTTGAACAAGCTTGATTATCATCGACCGAATTATATAATTAAATGGAAGAAAATACCTGCAAATAAGTCCTCTGTAATTTCCAAGGTATAGCATGGTAAGGTCTGGTAAAAGCTACGAAAATAATCGGCCTGCTGAGACGTTTGGGCTACATAAGGGAACAGTTCTCAGTTGACAAAACTCATGTGGACCATCTATATTTAAATATTTCATTTTCAGCAGCCATTTGCGAACTGATTTATACAAAGATTTGTCATCATCTCTTCGGTACTTTTCTTATAATTTTTTCCATGCATAGTATTGCCCTCCTCAAGGTCCGCCTGGCCAATACCAGGAACTCTAGGAACACCAGGAACTTTGGCTTCCGTGGGATATCCCGGTTTTTCTCGGCGATGGAAACAGTGTGCTTGGCAATATAATGAAAGACAGGATGACAAAGATAATGGCCAAGTACATGTAAGAATACTACATTATGAAAACTGAGAATTACAGTGAGAGAATGATAGTAATTACAACAATGATAGTGATAGTGATAGTGATAGTGAGAGTGAGAGTGATAGTGATAGTGATAGTGATAGTGATAGTGATAATGCTGATAATAATGATAATAAACTTTCTTTCACGAGAGTTACACCGTACTTGAAGTTATATTAACTGAAGCACTAATGGTGTTCTGTGCTAAAAAAATGACAATAAGAATTTTAATTCTTATTGTAGGAAACATTTAAAAATATTTCCTTTGAATACTTATCTTCAAGTCTGTAGTGAAATGCTCCTGAAATTATACTAAGCGGAGTAAAAACTCAAGTCGCATTTACAATCAAATGTTCCACTTCATTGTAGATGAAAGTGAAGAATGATCATCACATCACTTCATTGTAGCTCGTTAAAAATAGCTATGAATGGCCTTTCTATGAAAAGAAATTATTAATATAGTTCTTCTTTCAAATTAATGGAAAATAAGTTACAGACTCTAGTTCAAAAATCCGTCTGTGGCCCTTTCATCAACAACACGCACTTCCGAATATGATGAAACTAGGGTGCATATCCCTAACACATTTACCTTAAATTCGTGATTTGTTTTGTTCGGTTTCAGGAGTGCGTCTTTGTCAAGTAGAGGAGTGATTCATACCTGCGTGTGGTTTACATGGGTAACATTCGGATAAGAAAGTGTAGAAACTGCTGTAAGAGATGGTACTTCACTTTCAACAAGGCCGAGTGCAAGGACCCCGCCCCTATTGATGGTGCGCTGTGCCAAAGCATTGACATTAACATTCACCGTGCCACTAACATAGAGGGCTACTGTGGCGGGATTGCCGCTGGGAAAGTGCAAGTTGGCTTCAGTATTGGAAACTGTGACAATGGAATAAGCAGCACTAGTGCTGATGGATGGACAAGTTGGAATCAGGCTATCAGGATCATTATTGAAGAAGTCGAACCGCCAGTTGCTTGACTTTTCACACACAAAAAATAGAGTTCTCAAAAAAAAAAAAAAAAAGAGGTGCTATTTAAGGGGTCATTTTTTAAAAGACGGGTGAACACATCGTTGTAGTAACGCAAGGCAATAATCTTAAAAGCTGGAGTTTATTTTATTTGAAATGTCAGGCGTAGTGTTGGAATGTAATGGCTAAGCGGGCCAATATTGTATCTGAACGTAAAATGCGGTTCATTAAAGACAACAGTTGACTTAAAGTCTTTCATGTTGTTTATTTTATTCACTAAATACCCTAAATACCAAAACATTCTCCTACAGGTTCACTTATCATTTCTCATCATTCATAAAAAAATTATAAATTTGTTTAATACACTGTAAAGACTTATTGACACTAGCTTATTCGTTTGCGGCATAATCTCTAAGAATTTAGAACAAGTCAGTTTTCGGGTTGGTACCAACAGTGTTTCGTTACAAGTTTTTATTATTAGGTAGTTTAACACCGGAAAACTAGCGCACGACGAAGGTCGAAACCATCTCTGAGCATACTGTAACTATATAAATAAAAATACAAGATCTAAAATGCAGGTATTAAATCGGAAAACAAATAACCCTCAGAGTTGGGGAGAGCTAGAGAAGGGGTATCGTCTATTAGCTTTTGTTCCCGGAAACTCAAGGATATGAATTTTAAGGAGGCAATTAAATATGGTCTATCCAAACTTAATCCCCACTGTTTGAAAGAAGGACAGAGAAAAGCAGCGGAAGGCTATTCATGCAGCCAATACGTGTTTGTTTACTCACAGAAGGGATTGGGAGTCTGTGTTTTGAACTCCTCACGTGATCCGTACCGACTAGGTCAAGTTTGGACCTCAATTTCAAAGAAGAAGAGAGCCCTTCGTACAGTTTGTGTAATTTTGCCTTTTTAGCTGATTCAATGAATGACCAAATTTCTTCTGAACAAAGAACTTGAGGCATCGCAACAAATTTGCATCGGCGTTTTACCTCGTTAGAAGCAGTCGTCCATGAATGACGTTTGAGAACAGTGTTTTTTTTCTCTCCGCCGTTCGTTGCGACTTCTCCCCGTGATTTACTGCGAGAGAGCTTTATAGAATTAAAGCTCTCCTCGACTGACTCCATTTTCTTTAGTTAATTTGAATATTCCTCTCGGCTCAACTCTGTCAATTTCAACTTTTGAAGTCCACCCATCCACACCCACCTCCCCTCCCAGGGCATTTGACGGGCATTTGAAAGTTTGTTTCCACAAGGTTGCAAATGCCCCACCGTGGGGCAGCTGGTCCATCATCCGGGTGGGGCTGTGAGAAAAGTTCAAATGGGATACCGTGGGATAGCGTCAAAATTGTATTTTCTCGTAACTAATAGTAACATATGGTAACAGATTTTGCAGTGTACCCATGACCACTAACATAACATGGTATAATAGCGTAATAAAGATTGATTTCCACTGTTTCTCATGTACTCAACTTTTTTTGTTTAAAGCGTATTGAAATTGATATAAACATGCTAAAATTTACTGCACATCGGCTTCTGCACAGGCAAAGCCAGACAATCTCGCAAAGTCGATGTTGGTAAAGAAAACACAGTGAAAAAAGGCTTATTCGGCTTATTCCAGTTTGTTTTAGTATCATAGTATTTATCATAAAAATGCAAATAACCTACCTTAGAAGCTTTATATTAAACCTTAACCAACGAGCCACAAATTCACAATCCTTCCCAGGAAAATCGTCATTCCCCTTCTCGTCTCTATTTTTTCACGTATGGAAGACCAACATGAATTTATGGGGGTGGTGGTGAGGCGCGAGCAAGTATCCAATGTGTTGAATCTCAGAAAAAGAATTTGCGTCTACGTCCGTTACACAGAGTTTATCCTTTTGATATTTCAACCGTGCATAAGTGTTTTTTAGAAAAGTACCAATTTATAATTCTTTAGATTTGACCTAATTGTGAAATGCCTCACCCCCGGGCAGCCCTTGGCGAGCAAATACCCCATGGTGGGACCTACAGCCTGTCAAGTGCACGTCAAATGCCCGAGGGGGATGGGTGGGATTGGAACTGACAGGGTCTTTGTTACAATAAATACAGAAATTCTCGCGCGCTTATTGGCTAATTTTCATTTTCCATGATAAGCGGACAGACACAAGATTTTATAATTTATGCGATGTGTCAACGAGCGAGAGCGGACAATTTGACAATCTGTTCCTAAAAATTAAATAATAATAATAATTAATTGACTTCAGCTTTTCATACGTCTGTCCTGTTATTGACAATGAATTTCGTCATAACATTGTCAAGGTAGTCTACAGCTACAAAGTTCATGGTCAATAACGGGACAGACGCATGAAAAAATGACGTCAATTTCGCTCTGGAAT
>Ga0126338_10002313_pt1 | contig 13036 bp, 9 predicted proteins | sample OrbCmetagenome_2_FD_92529 | JGI IMG/M metagenome (GOLD analysis project Ga0126338, IMG submission 92529) | Coral microbial communities from Petempiche,Puerto Morelos, Mexico - Orbicella C C metagenome | ecosystem: Host-associated > Invertebrates > Cnidaria > Coral | place: Petempiche,Puerto... | reverse complement strand
GAATCCGACAAATTCACTATACTAACTTTTTCCCAGGCGGCTTGTGCTTTTAACGGGTTTGCCGAACAAAAAAAAAAAAAAAAAAGAAAAAAATGCGCGCGTCCTTATTTAAATCTGAGCAAATTTAAAATGCAGAATACAAGAAATCAGGGATCAGCAGATTTTATAAACAGAACTGATAAGAGGAAGAAAAAGGAAGTTAAAAGCTGATTTGCATTACTTAAGCATTTTCGGTCAAAGCAGCTAGTACATTATGACTGAGTACCTTCAGTTATTCACGAAATTACACTTAAAACACCAGGAGGAAGATATTTAGTGAAATGTAGACATTTAGTATAATTAGCTCGAAGTGTGTTAGACTTTTCAATTTAACATCACAACCTTGTATTGACATTAATAACTAATAATATTGGTCTTTTTCAACATTCAGTGTTCTATTGTAATTTTTAACAAAAGTAGACCATTATATATTTTTTACAAAGCCGTGCTTTTAGAAGTGTCCCTTTAATTAAGTACGACCTTTTGTTTGGAAAATTCCTTAATAAACGGCGGTAACTATGGACATATCATCTTCTTGCGTCTGCTAAAGTTGGTCATGCCTTTACTTATTCATATGCACTATTGAAAACCAGCCTATGATTTAAAGAAGAGCCTTTGCTACTTACGTATTATTGCTTCCTGTGCCTCTGAGCTAGTCAGTCGCTTATGAAGGGCAAGACAAATAACACTATCAGTATGTTTCTTTTTTTTAATATCTTCGTTGCTAACTCAACGTGCTGTTAACCAGTTTTCGTTTCTGTTGTTTTCAATCTTGCAGGTGTATTTTCGCAGTTAAAAGCTTTTACGTGCCTTAAGGTTTATTTGTCATTCGCAGCTCGCTATTTCCACGATTTAGTTTTCAGACGTCTGATTGCTTTTTGTTTTTTTCCCAAGTCAATCGACGTTTCCCCGGGTACGTTGGTCAGAGTCTTTTGCGCAAGAGAAACTTGCTTCGACAGTGATGACGTGCTGTGGCAATGCTGACTGGCTGTTGCTTAGCTATTATGTGAATTTCTAACCCAGATCTCTCACGGCCAAGCTGAAGGGAGATTTGAGCGTCAATCAAAGTAAGATGTGGATTGATTATGTCGCTATTATTTCTCGCACACGAGAAACAGACATTAGGAGAACGTCTTGAAACAAAAGGTTTAACTAGCAGAACAATGGCTGTGCAAGTGCATTATAAATCTTTGTACAATTCTCAGCCGTCCCCTGCAAAACAGCAACGTGAACTAACTGGCCGAACTAACCAAGTTCGGCTTGGTTTGAAGAACATGAACCCCGACGGCTGATTTTCGTATTCCCTTTTTGTACTTATCAAACTTGAGCATGCTTTTAGACCCATAGGGATACTGAACAAATCTCTGATTGAACAGTGGATAATTACGAAATTATAGGGTTAAATCTAAATATATTTTTTACTTAACGTTGCCTTCGGCATCACCGTGGTCTTTGCTTAAGACCCCTAATTTAATACTATACGAATGTACTGCATTGATACTTCAGATGAACTAAGATCGAGTTGAGGTGATGTCAGATTAAAAACTACGATTGAGTTGAGCTGATGCCAGATTAAAAACTAACATTGAGTGGAGCTAATGCCAGATTAAATCTTTTGGTTGGGTTAATAGTGAACTGCACATTGTGCAAAATCAGCTTGATATTTTATATTTTAGTATTTGTATCAAGAAGAATGACATATTTATCCAATTGAGAATGCTTGCTTGAAAGTCCGTTTTTTTTTTTCTGTGTCCCTTAAGAATCTTCTTGGAAAGCAACGTAGAATCACACAAAAGTTCTTGGGTATTCAATTACCTCTTCTTTATTTGCATATCCCTTAACCAGCAAACTAAAAAACAGCTTTATGCTCTACGTGGTTCAAGAAGATCACTTAAAATGAAGTATTTTAAAGTGTCCTGATTTCGCCTGATAATCACATTTGATCAGAACTTTGAGCAACTTGCTGTTCATCAATCACACCTACAAAACCCATTTTAAAATCTGTTTCTTAGATTTCACAATGATTGCTCTGTTCACAGTTACCTATAAAAGCGCCTCAGTTAAGTTCTAACCCTCGTAGAACAAAGCTTCATAATCTGCTTTTTCAAGTCTGTGGGGGTGGTACCTCTTCCACGTAGATCCGGGACACTGAGTTCCAACCCGTTTGCGCGTCAGCAGATCCGTAACTAGCACAGTTACCGACCCAGAATCCCACGCGTACTGTGCCCTTGCGGACTTTTTCACACACTCCTTCGATTTGTCGTACACAATGTAAATTTTTCTTGCCACCATTTCCATATACCATATAGACTATACCATCAATCGCTGCTGGCGTAGAGCACTCAGCACCGTTGAAAGTGAAGTACCATCGTCTGCAGCAACCATGGCAGCCATAAAGGCGAAGGTTGCCATTCCAGAAGACACGCAGGCCTGTTATGTCCGACGTTTTCTTGAAAACACATTCCTATAGAGACATCAAAAGGATAACTTTTAGGAATCAAAAAATATAAAACAAAAATGTAAAGAATGGAGTCTAGTAAATAGTAGATGGCTCAAAACTTATGACGTTGCTCTGTTAATTAGACTCGAATGTTACAGGTTATTTTGTTTTTGCCATAACATTTCGTTGGTTTATCTTGTTTTGCCGAGGTCTTACTGAAGTTGCAACATCATTTTGTATGCCCATTGGACGCCTGCAAGTAAAATGTCCCTTAAACGTTTACCTTGATTAATCCAGTGTCCTTGTCATCGTTGATATTTTTCCAAACGCATTGTTTCCAGTTACTTCCCAACGTCCCTGGAGGGCCCTTCGGACCTGGAGGGCCTTGGCTTCCTTTATAGCCGGCGTCACCTTTGGCTCCTCTTGAGCCCGCTTGGCCAGTGGTCCCTTGAGGTCCCTTGGGGCCTGGAGGACCCTGGCTTCCCTTATCGCCAGCGTCACCTTTAGCTCCCCGTGGTCCCGCTGGGTCCGTGGTCCCTTTGGGCCCCAATATCCCTGGAGGTCCCTTGGGGCCCGGGAGGCCTTCACTTCCTGGTTTCCCTGCGTCGCCTTTATCTCCACGTGGTCCCGTGGGATCCTTGCAGACCGGCTGATCCCGCACTGCCTGCTGGTCCCGCGGGTCCAGAGCTTCCCGGCATACCTGGGATTCCTGGCGCGCAAAAACAGGCACCATACCCACAAGGTCCGTATGGTGGAAACTGCTGAGTACCCTGCATGCGCAGAGGGGACAACGCTTTTTTATTTTTCTAGAGCTATTGATATGTTGACTTAACCACTGCTTCTATTGTAGGTTGGGAGCGATTTAATTTATCAAACTTTCTTCTAATTACACCTTATGATTTCCGAAAAATACACTCCTTTCAGCCAGAAACATTTGTTGACTGGGACAAATAGTGAAGTAGATGCAAATGAACTAACCATGTTTGGAGTTGTTTTTCCGCTGCTGTTGTTGTTGGCTGCATAGCACAAGGCGATCAGGGTTGAAATCAGCAAACACAACATGATGGTCGGTGAAATTTTCGAATGTGATTAACACGTCGTTTGATATCTTCTGATCTGTAAGAAATACGAACATTTACACGGTAAATATTGACGATAGAAAAAGGCAGGATAGGATACTCGTTGACGTTTCATAAGATTTGTGGTATTTTTTTGTTACTATTGATTGATTTCTTGCACTGGCAAAGTTCCTACGTTGTTCCTGTTGGTAACAGAGCGTTCTTTGTCTCTAATGAACGCGTTTCACGTACAAAGTCTACAAACACATTTTGAACATGGTTGCCTGTTAAATGCAATCCTCTCACAGTTAACCAAGTATAGTTGCTACAGTTCCTACCTTGTTCCTGTTGTTATCAACCGAAGGAAAATGATGCGTCAGCGAAGTAACAACTTTTATTCTCTCTACAATGAGCGAGTTTCACGTAGAAACATGTCTTGCTCATGGTTACTTGTAAAATAAAAGAATAATACCAGCAGTGTTATTGGCTGGATCAGGTCTAAATCCACCAATGACGGGCTCTTTCATTTTATGTTTGCTTTTCTTTGTTTTCATGATAAACGCGTTTATACACGTTTGAGGTTTGATTACGCAGAGAAACTAAAAATAAGTCGAGCAGCCTTATTGGTTGGATTAATTCTCAATCGACCAATGAAATGGGCCCTTATATTAAATTTGCTTTTCTTCAAGGTAATTAGTGACTTGGAAGGACAATTTGCAAATTTAGCATTAGGAAGAAGAGGAATGAAAAAAATCTACTCGTTGGAATTCACTTTCAAACTGACTTTGATACAAAAACACCCCTTGTTAAAGAACAATGTTAATGAGTGTGGACAAAGAAAACGTTGACGTCATTTTTAGACTTCAAACTTTTTGGATTTTTATTGACGCTCTTGCGAATATCATAATTATCTCAGTTTTAATAAATTTCGAAATCTCGTAGTTTTGCTTGGGCCTCCCATTAATCTTTTAAATTTTATTTGTCGATTTTCCTTGAAGTTCATCGTAATGTTGCTCAGTTTTAAATTATAGATCATGGCGAGGTCCTTTACTTCTACAAATAATAAAACTTTGTGATTTTCGAAACTACATTCAATTCTAGACATTCGATTTTGATAAAAAGCTCTTAATTTAATAAGTATCGATAAAGAACTTTTCGAATTGAATTTTTCATGTCTTTGGTTTGGTTTTTTCTTTTCACTCAACAAGGCTAAAGGAAAATTTTACCTTAGTAATTTCAACTTATGTTGGTGACAAAAACAACGACAGAAACAGTTCATTTTAAAAATAGCATCTTCATGTAAACGACAAGTTCTTAGCTTGTCTCAAAACGAAGATATGATGTTTTTGAAATGGTTAAAAGTTAAGTTGTTGAACTGCATGAGAAGTAATTTAGATGAAGGGGAGACTCTCTGTAAAATGGATTTATTTTTCCGTTCTTAAGTGTTTCCCAAAATTGAGAAAAGTATTTCGTTAATTAATTGAACTGCAGACGCATTTTTGGCGATCAAACTGCTAAACTCTGAACTCAGTCGAATGAGAAAACCAAAATTTTTACCTTTTAAGTAATTCAGCGTAACAGCAAAGACTAACAGGTTGAAACGAAAAGAAAAGCGTGTGTAAGATGTAATTTAAAAACGAGAAAACAAAAATATGTCGAACTAAAATGAAAACTTACATTTTCAGTTTCTTGGATCGTTATTCAGACTAAGCCGCACGAGTTACTTGACTTACTTATCAGAACAAGTTTTTTGAGAGGTAAATTCTAACACGTAATGCTATTTGGTCAGGACGCTTTGTTTTTTGTTTAGACACGGATTTGTTCAATAGAATGAAGCCTTCCATTCTTGATTTGTTTGCCAAGTTTCGTTTCCTCACTGCTAATGAAATGATCATATTATACGCGAAATTCTGAACAAAGCCGTGGTCTTTAGGTCCCTTGCAATAAAATATATCACTGCCTCTTTTCTTTAAAAAAATTGTCAGTCTCAAAAAAACCAGGCCTGAAAACAAGTTGAGAATAAGACCCAGCTAAAAAACAAGGTTTAGCCTTTTCAATTCCTTGTAATATGCTTCACGTATTTCTTAAGATTTTTGATATAACCAAAAAGAAACGATTGTAAAACTATAGCCGTCAAGAACAAAAGCATAACAAAATTAAAAAATATCATGTCTCAGGAAACAGGGTCTAATATCTATCCACTGATCTCATTCTGTGGAAATCATTCGCATTGGATTCTACTGCTTTCTAAGCAAAGGGAAACTAAGCCTAGAGTGTTATTTTTCGAGTCTCGAATTTAGTTTATTTAGTTTGTTATTTAGAATACTCAAAAGAAAGCTTCTTGACACATTTTGGTCGTAAATGTATTTTCAGGGCACCAAAAAACTGAGCAGTTCTTTTCCGAGAGTTTGTCATCTTGAATTTAATGATGTAGTCGTGTTTTGTAAGTGATCTGATTTTAAGGCTTGTGAAAACATTTCATTCTTAATAACAAGAATTGATTTACTGTGAGCATATGACCAATTATTTAGTTTCTCTCCATTAGTTTTAGACGAGCGGAACATTTAAAACAATTTCTATCTTCACTAAAACCAAAGAGGCATTTTAGTGGCAGCATCTGAACATTGAATGCAGGTAAACATATCTAAATCAATTACCTTTGAAGTAAGACAGGGTTTCACTTGGTTGTTTGGGCAGAAACAGCAAAAAACTGAAATGCAGAGAATAAAAAGAGTGAAGTTTAATAACAAAACGAGCAAAGGACTGAAACAGATAACCAGAACCGAATGAAAGCTTACATGTCAGCTTCTTGAATGCTTGAGGTATGGCTAAATACAAAAGTGGAGCTAAGTGCAAAAATTTTTCTCCCTTCTTTATTTAGAGAAGTTCTCGTTATAACAAGTTTGTGACGCAATGTAGAAAATATGTAAAAATTCAAGGTTTATTCGTACGCGCAGTGTTATTCGCTGAAACATCATGTTCAGTTTTGGAAGGTCCAATGGGATGATGCCTTCTATTTTTGATATTTTTTGATGACATTTTGCTTTGTTAGCGATGGTCCACGTGCATTCTTCTGTCTTCCTAGGGCGAAAAACAATACAAATCATTGCCCTCAAGTTTAGACGATTTTAAAAAAATTGTTTTGAAAACTTGAGCGTAGAAATGGTATTCAGTAACTGAAACACTGGTGCTTGAGTTAGTATTTACTAAGTATTTATACTTTAATATACCAATATAATATACACCACTAGGGCAGACGTTTGACTTAAAGATAGTAAATACTCTATGTAATGTGATGCTTTTTAAACTCTTTCATGTCTTCTGAAATGGCAGGAATATTTTTTAAATTATAGAATGGTAATGGCTGCCCGTCAGTCCATGTATATCGAAATCTCCGAGCCTTTAATCATCCCATATTGATTTATGTATGTTTGGCATCAAACCTACCAAAATTCTTTGTTTTTCAACGACGATGTCATTTTCACGCAAATCTGGATCAAGTATAGCTATAGCCTGCAAGTTTCTAGAAGGTCCAAAAGCTTGATGACCTCGTCAGCTGCTTTGTAATATGTGATGGAATAACTTGAACGTTTTCGACCTCACTAGTCACAGAGTAAATTTTTCAAGTTGGCATGATTGTTTCGATTTATATTGCTGTGTTTAAGCCAAAGAAATTGTAAACAGTTCGTGTTACTGTTTGCATTGTTTAATTTAGATTTGCTAAAACTCAAGAGTAGAATTATGGGGAATGGACATTCCACTTAGAGAGCCCTGCGAAAACGAACTCTCGTGAAAAGTAAGACCTCTTTCCAAAGGACAACTTGATTTTTAAATCGAAATTATTGTTATCAAAATAAGGAAAGGTCACCACCTTGTGTGCAAAAATCTGAATATTTAATTCGCTGTCTACGGAACAAACTCTACCGGCTACAACTTTCTATCTTCGACTTACAAAAAGTAATTTTACGATAAAAATGTTTTTCAGATGAAAGGTTTTTCTAGTCATAAGGAACGTGATGAATTCTTTAGAGGGCTGCTGGTTAATCACCAGTATCAAGAAAACAGTCATAAAGATTAAAACTTTGATTGTGCATAATTATTCACTGCTTATTAATAATATTTGTCAGACCTTTTTATTAATTATATAAGTCACATTCGCTTATTGAAAGAAACAAGTATCGAAATCCAAAGAAAGAACGTTAAAACCTGTATGAGGACCTTTTGAAGCGGAAAAAGCAAATTTATCATCAAAGCCCACGCTATACCCTGAATATTTTCAATTACATTTTTCCGCAAATGCGTAATTTCGATGCAGAGGTAGTTGAAGAGGGCAAGGCGACAGTACCAAAATAAAACTCCTCTTCTAGAAAGTGCTTAGTTAAAAACGGCATCATGATGTGTTTGATATTAAATTTTACGGACATTTCAGTTTGCTTAGCTATGTTGCATCTAACGCTCATATGACTGGGTTTGTCTTGCTACTGAATGTCAAGAACATACACACAACCTGTTTAGATTGGAGAAATTTAGGCGGCCGACTTTAGAGTTCGCTCTAAATTCATTCTTCTTACTGTTGGTTCAATTTTTGTTTCTAACGATGATCAGGTGCTTGGTGAATGCTGTGTAAGCAGATGTTCTTACCTGCGAAAACATGTTCGGCCAGTGTCCATATCTTGAAAAGAACTGCTGGCGATTAGTTCATTAGTGATCCTCTGGGCTGTTTCATTTTGGTTGGTTTTAAAACTTGTCGTTCGCGAACCAAATCTTTGTCAGGTTCATTTCTCATTCCTAGAAAAGCAAATACAGTCCACGCGCCATAACATCTTTTCGTTCGCTTTTCGGATTTGCTCCTGGTCGATTGCCAACGTTAACATGGAAACATTCATTAAGTATAACGCAGTGAAAAATCAGTTATAATTTTTGAAGAAAACGAGGAAAATATTGCCCGGAAAATTGTTCGGTTTGCAAAATATTTATGACGCAAGGTTCATGTTCCTTCCAGTTCTTTATTTACCATTGTCCATTGTTTTTAATAGTTCATTACTGACATTTCTGTCAAACATGTCTAAGAAAGTTCCTCTTTATATCCAATGAAATAGGTTAGCTTCGTTTCTATGTGCTTTCTCAACGCCAAACGTCAAGTTATGTTCAAATCAAAATTAGTGATTCAATGATTAACAATGAAGTTAGTTTACTGCACTGATTTCCTTGTCGTTCACTAATTCAACATTATTTATTTCGATGTTTAAGTCCTTTAATATATTCGTTTGATGTCATACGCGCTTTTGAACTGTTTTAATGACCAAGATAAATTAAACTCCATCTTCAGTCAGTAAAGAACATCAATATCTAGATCAGTTTGTATTTTTAATCGAAATACGGTCGAGTGATAACTGTGCACAAGTCGACCGTTGATGTTTAGTCGCTGAGTCATGAGACTCACTACGAAGGGAAGAAGTTGTAAAGTCGAGCTACTTCAGCGACGATGAGTAACGTAAAGAACCCTGGAAACGCTAATATAGAAAGGACTTCGCGAAAGTCTATTTTCAGGCGATTATCACGCGATTTACTGACTCTGTTCCTCTCTCTCAGTTAGCTTCATTCCCAGTCCCATCGCTTTCTTAATGTCTCACTCTTACAGCCCTCACCTTCCCCTCCATCTGTTAGCTTAACTCCTACTCCCTTGGTTTATTTTTTGTCTCACTGATGCAGTATTACCCTCACCCTCTCTTAACAGCCCCGACCCAATTCCCCTAAGTTTCTTCTTGTCTCGTTCCAGCTCTTCGCCAAGTCCAATTGTCTCGCCCTAGATTCGCTCGCCCTTCCTCCGGTGTAGTCTCGTCCCATTCTCTTAGCTTACTGTTTGTCTCGTCCCACTTCCCTCTCTGCTTTCTGTTCCCCCTTCTCTTCTCACTTAATTCTATTGACTTCATTTTTGTCTCGTCCCAATTCTCTCACCCTTTCGTCCCATTGTAGTCTCGTCTCATTCTCTTTGCTTCCTTTTTGTCTCGCCCCAATTCCCTCGCCGTCTCGTCCCATTATAGCCTTGCCCCATTCTCTTGGCTTCCTTTTTGTTTCGCCCCCATTCCCTAAGCCACATCTACCCCTGATAGCCCCTTCCCCTTTCTTTTGGCTTACAGTTTGTCCCGCCGTAATTTTCATGGTGTATCCTTGCACTCTGTACGGGGTTTCGCTCAAGTGAGCAAGACCCAGAAGGCATAAACTGCAGAAAACTTAGATATAACAGTTTTAGATCATGGAAAGCTGTGGTCGGTTTGTTTTTTTTCTTTTTTACTTTGACGCGTGACAGCTCGTGGGATCAGGTTTTAAAGGCGACGAATTAGTCGGAAATTTTGCTTTAATTTTCTTGATTAACATTTCAAAACTCTTAGATTTCTGGTAATTTGTCAGGATTCCTCAAAATAGACCGTTTTTGATATTTTAAGATTCAGCTTGGCAGTGAGGCTTTAAAGACACAAACAAAGGGAATTGAATGACAATGTTTATTCATTTCTTTTGTTTGTGTCCTCTGGGCCTCACTACCAAGGTGAATTTTAATGCATCGAAAATGGCCTGTTACCTTAACATGGGTTGGGAGTTACGTTATTTTAAAGGGCCTCATGCCCTCTCGGATACTCATCATCCATTTTCCTCGACCAATAAATGGCGAGAATTCTACTAGTCATTATGTTTTAAAACAAATGAAATTACCACACAATTAGTGTACAGCGGAAAATCTGTGAATGTGATTGGTTCTTCCGCTGCTGTGTATCGGCTGAGAGAACAAAGTCACCACATTGCTCATCAAACGAGATTTTTTATCGCTGCTTTTTTCGTGCGCCCAAAATTTGATTTTATTTGTGACGAATGGAATAACGCATGTTTTCGACCGCGGCCAACGCAGGTCATGATTTCAAGTTTGAATATTGGTCTTTCTCTCTAACTGAGCTCTATGCCCAGACACAATAAGGTGTTGTTAAATAGGGAAATTTTCCAATCAAAAGGCGTTAATTATCTATCAAGCGTATGTTGGTTATGCTTATGCGCTGGTGAAAGCAAGCCTCAGGCCTTAATGATTGCTAAGAACTGAACGAACACAATCATTCTACTTTTCTTGTCCTCTCCACCATGCGTGGAATAAATACAAGCGTCAAAATAAAGAAAGATAACTTTTCGCTCTCCTGAGAGGGTCTGGTTTAACTGGCAGCTGAGAATTATTTAAAAATTTGAGCTGAGAAAAAGATGAGTTTTGTAACTGATAGCAGAGATCTAGGATATTCAAAATTAACTGACAACTGACAATTGGGATAAAATTTAACTGATGATTAAGATTTTTACAGATTACGCCATCCGGACCCTCTTCAAGATTATGTTTTGTCCATGTAGTGATGGTTCCTGGTGTGAGAAAATAAAGTGTTTTGGTTCTTCTTCTGTATCATCTTACGCCGGCGCTTCTGTCACTGCCGTCCTCACTGACTCATGCTTATACTTATGATTATTTCGCTAGTAAAAGCTGGCCTAGAGGAAGCGAAAAAACAAAAAATGATGGTTTTTGTTTCTGACAAGATTGTTATGTTTTAAGGCGGAAACAATTCTAACCCCTTGACACAACTCAGAAATCCTCTCGGCTGGGCTCGACACCATAACTGAATCATCCCTCTTTCTAATCTAAGCCTACGAAAGTAAGAGTAACTGATATGACGAATTCTAAACCTCTTGTGCCCAAGCCACAATACGCAATCGAAAGAGATGTTGTGGAATTTCGGTACGTCTTTCCGTGAAGGTAAAAATGGATAGATGGAAATTTTAATAAATAAGTTTTAACAGGTGAAATACGACCTCTCACGTTCTCAATTTGGCCGACTCTCCTTATGTCAGTGTAACTGAGGGATTTTAAATTCTCATCTTTTAAAGTGCAGATCGTTCTGTGCTTGCCATTCTAGAATTGACTTCAATGGTCTTCAATGTTGAGTTCTGACTCCCATTTTTCTCCAATATATATCCAGATTCGGATAGTTTCATGACCCAAACAAACAAAACCGGTTACTGCAACTTCAGATCACACACTTCATCAGGTAGTCGTGGGTATTCAATTCCCTTTTCTTTATTTGCATATCCCTTCACCAGCAAACTGAAAGATAAACTATGTGCTCTCCTTTGTTCATGAAAGCGACTTTGTTTCTTAAAATGCCTGATTTACAAGATTATTACATTACATCAAAACTTGGATCAAAGTGCTTGTTTATCAATCACGCCTACAAAACCATTTTTAAATCCGTTTCGGAGATTTCATGATGATAACTCAATTGAAAGTTAGCTGCAAGGCGTCTCAGTGAAGCTCTAACCCTCCTACGAACAAAGCTTTATAATATGCTTTCCTTCAAGCCTGTGGAGGTGGTACTTCTTCCACGTAGATCCGGGACACTGAGCTCCAACCCGTGTGCGCGTCAGCCGATCCGTAACCAGTACAGTTACCGACCCAGAATCCCACGCGCACAGTGCCCTTCTGGACTTTTTCACACACGCCTTCGATTTGCCGGACGCGGTGTAAATCTTTCTTGCCTCCATTTCCATGTATCATGTAGACTACACCATCAATCGCCGCCGGGGCAAAGCACTCGGCACCATTGAAAGTGAAATACCATCGCCTGCAGCAATTATGGCAGTTATGGATTCGAAGAGGACCACTCCAGAAGACACGAAGAGCTGTATTGTCTGCCTTTTTCTTAAAAATACAATCCTAAAAGGAATAAAAAGATCCACTCTTAGGAACCCCTCCCCAGAAATATTTTTTTAGCTCAGTAAATAGCAGACGCCTAAGAATTGATCACAGTGATAAGCAATGTTAACAAATGTTGTCTGCAAGAAACTTTCGTTTGCTGGCTAGTTTTCCCTAGTTTTATGATAAGTTTAACGTAATTTTCGAAACTGCGTTCAATGCCAGTGCGATTTTAATGAAAAGCTCTTAAAGTGCCACTATGATCAAATTCTCCATATCCATTTTTTTACATTTTCGCACATAATAGGTCTTTCCTAGATTTTTTGCCAAATTTCAGTCTATTACGAACATTAGAACTCATGTCGTTTGGACCTTTCTTTCCGAGAATTTACGGCCACCGTTAATTTTCCTTGTTCCAAGTCTTGGTTGAGAATTTGAGAAAATGACGTCATTTTCTCAAAAATACCACACGGGTTGAAATTATAATAGCAATTAGCACAGCAATTCGCAAAAAGAATAACAAAAACTTTGGCTCATATATTCGTGCAATTTTTTACAATAATTGTTATCATAATTTCAACCCGTGCGCTATTTTTGAGAAAATGACGTCATTTTCTCAAATTTTCAACCAAGACTTGGAACAAGGAAAATTAATGACGGCCGTAAATTCTCGGAAATTAAGGTCCAAAAACCACGAGTTTTAATGTTCGTAGAAAATTGAAATTTGGCAAGATATCTAGGAAAGACCTAATGTGTACGAAAATGTAAAGAAATGGATAT
>Ga0126338_10002312_pt1 | contig 13038 bp, 9 predicted proteins | sample OrbCmetagenome_2_FD_92529 | JGI IMG/M metagenome (GOLD analysis project Ga0126338, IMG submission 92529) | Coral microbial communities from Petempiche,Puerto Morelos, Mexico - Orbicella C C metagenome | ecosystem: Host-associated > Invertebrates > Cnidaria > Coral | place: Petempiche,Puerto... | reverse complement strand
TGAGAATGAACACAAGAGAAAGTGCGAGATACAATGCGCGTAAGATTCATCTCAGTTCTCCTGCGTGACCTTGTGGTGAGTTTCGAGAGGAACTTTGCTTTTGCTGATTTCAGTCATCAACACGAATAGTAACAGGGACCTTCTTCTCGTCGACTGTTTTACACTGACAACCTGCAAAAAAACAACAACAACAACAACAACACGTAGGAAATTGAATAACTAGTTTTCTCGTTTCTATTTAAGTTGATTTCAGGTTGATCATGCGTAGCAAACTCACGACCTGGCCTCACCAGCTCGTGTTTTCAACTTGTTCGCCTTGCCCGAAATTTAGGTGTAAACCGCCAATCCAATTTGTTGGGTGAGGTTTTTACCACGTTATTTCCCTAGAGCTTCACCTATTCACCTGTAAACCCAGTTTCGTTTCGCGTATAGAGCTGTTTTCAGTAGTGTCGAATCAGGTAATCAGGCAATTACTTTGGTTTTGGTTTTGTTTTTACTACGGTTTCAGATCGGCTGAGTAGTCTAATTGGTAAGTAATTGGTTTGGTTTTACGACACTCAATGAAAACTGCTCTAATAAATTACGATGTTGAAATCCCCAGGTACCGCGGAAGCCTGGATACAAGCAAGTCTCCATAGTTTTGATTGCGTGAACGAGGGACACAACTCTCGACACAAATGAGCCTCACCTTAATTTAGCAAGTAGTATAGAGCTCGATTCTCATGGATATGTGTGTGTGCCATTCCGTTGGACGGACTCGAATGTAGCGAGCTTCAATGTTCGGGCTTAGATCATGAAAAACAACCGTGTCTCGGTCTGTATTTCCCAGGAAAACCTGAGGGAAATGAAATCAACATCGGATATTTACGATTGCATTATTTCAGAATGGGTATTTCTGAAGGTATCTGTTTCAGACACTTTTAAGAGAGAGAGCCTTGTGACTTTTGTAAGTAGTTAATTGTCTGTTTTTCTTCCCAAAATCCTACTTACCCACTTTAAGACCAAAATCTGCGATTTTCCTTACCCTGTTTATGACCTGACCAAAAATTCGATTCGACTTGCCTAGTTTCCTGGTTCAGACCAATGTTTAAGGCAACGTTTATATACTTTTTTGAGTAGGATAGCTTCTTCTAAAAGAAACATATATAATTCAGGACTAGAGCGTACAAACCATACCCTATTTAAGACCAAAATTGATAACCTATTTCTGACCGAAACGGCTAAAAACCATATCTTTGGGGCCGCACATACCTATATAGCCCATATAAGGGAGTACCCCCCTCCCCCGGCCATTGTATTGTCAAGTCACTGTCGAGTAGACTCGCGGGGGCCTATTCATGGGGGGAAAAGGCAAATAAACAGAATGAATGAATGAAAAGCTTAACGATGTTTTATACAGTCTATAATAATAGTGATACCGTGTCTGAATGATCTCCATTTTGCCTGTAAAACTGGAGTGTATTTTTATCTTCACCATGCTGTAACTTGTATTTTGTAACCCACTGGTTGTATTCGGCATTCCTTCCTTGCGTCGCTATCCGTGTTACTCTTGTCTTGGTTTGAAGATCCACCTGCAGCCATTGATTGAGGTCATTTACTTTAACTGACCAGCCCCCAGTCTTCCCTCCGCCTGCTTTGAAATGTAACCTGGCCTGCTGTGCGGCGTAACTTGGGGCATAAGTTGTTGAGGCGCTTATCTGCGAGTCACCAATAGCACCACTTTCCATACCGAGGGGTGCTTGACACGCCACTGAATGAAGAAAGAGTTTTGAATTAAATTTGCCCTGGGTCTTTTGGCTACATTCAACACTAGTGAAGACTTTTCTGTTTCACAAGACCAGAGGTAAGTAAATTCTCACGAATCCTCTGGCGCGGTAACAGAAAAATTGGTGACATGGCCAGTTTTTTTTTAAGGGATGTACGGCCCTGCCAGGGAACCTCCATCTAGCTGAGTCTGGGATTATATGTGTACTGGGAGATTTTGCACATAAACCCACTCGAAAATCGCTTTATCTTTGACTTGACTTTCTGGTGATTTTCGTAAACTGTAAGATTTCATAACAGAGAATGGACCAATTTTCACGTTCTTGTCTTAAGCCCAATATACTATTCCTGGTTAGCCCAAATCTAGCTTACTCGTGGGTTTCAACTAGCTCGACAAACTTTGTCCGTATTCCTCACAAAATAATAAAACTAGGTCCTTAACCTATAAGAATTCTTTATTAATAAATAGTAAATACCAAAAGAAACATGCCCAGTCATACGTCTGGACGTACAATTTCATATAACTAACTGCTATAAAAAACTAATTACAAACTATTTACGAATGCATGAATAACAATTGAATAAAATTGAAAAGGCATCTGTTCACAAAACAGCGTTAATGACGTTCGACCTATGGCATGGATCCACAATCCAGTGAGGTACAAATAACTAAAAATAGCGCGTGCTTCGAAAAGTATAACTATAGTAAACTGAGGTTCCTGTGTTTCCTATTTCAAGAAATAGGGAACCTTTAGATTGGATTGATTGGGTACGAATACGATTTGCGAATTTCAAACCAGTGACGTTTTCAGAGCCCTCACTCTTCTCTTAGTTTTAGGCAGAGAGTATAGCTCATGGGATGAGTTGAGTATGTAACGTGACAATGTGGAGCCCCGGGGGGCCCCCCATATAAAAAGGAAGGGGGCGCTCGTTGTACCTTTCAGGGGTGAAAAAAGCGGTTTTGGTACCTCTCAGGATATTTAGCCTCAAAAGATCCACAGCGGGAGCTTTTGCAATACCTTTTAGGGTATTGAGCCCAAAAAAATATGACAGGAGATAATGTTTTGTTTTAGAATTAGTACCTCTTAGACGTGAAAAAAAATTTCAAGCCACCTACACAAAACAGGATCTTGGTACCTCTTAGGGTTTCTTTTCAGAATTTCTGACGATCACCCGGGGTACAGCCTGCAAACTAGAACTGAAAAGTCGCATCCGTACTCTGTGTCGTACTCGTTCCCCTAATGTAAAATCTTAGCACGTGCCTTGTTCCCATTCCCTGCCGGTACTGTTCCTTGGTACAGTTGCACTCGGTGCCGTCAGCAAGATTTCTGCACGATCCGCCATTCAAACAAGAATTACCTGCGCAATGGTTGATATCTGTAGGAAATAAGTCTTTTGAAAACTCTTCCGTACACGGGCTTGAAGGTTGCAACTTACCCAGGGGGACAACTACCTTTAAGTCAAATACTGATTGAACCAGTGGTGGCAGTATGGCGCCTGGTTGAGTACACAGGAGGGTTTCTGAGCTGGAGTGTTGGTGGTCTGTTCAACTAAATTTACGCTACCCAAGATGACAACAACTCATTTACACTCAAAAGTTTAGGTGGGGTTCATCCAAGTCACTGCTTCAAAAAAATTCGCCGTCAGAGTAAATTATAAAAAGGATATTTTTTAGTTTTTGCTGCAAAAATAGGTCATATTAGTAATGTTTTCCTGTACAGCAACTCGCTTTCATACCGCAATCTTGATAGAAGTTAATTACCTCCGCAATAGTTTCCACTCGAGGTCCCCTTGCACTTGCAACTGAAGGTTTTCAACGGTTCATCGAATGTGCACGAGCCTCCACTCGAACAACCGGTCAGCTGACAATCATGCTGCAGAGAAACGTTTATCTTACGAATCAATCTCTTTTGGGTCCTCGGTAACAACTGACCGAAGAACCCGAAGAACCGTAAAGAGCACGTGGGAATAATAACACCTGGTTTCTGTTTTGGATCAAACAAACAATGTTTCGCTAATAATCAAACTTAATCTGGAGCAAAAATGACGCATTGCAAAAACAAAGTTTTGAATGTGTACTCGGTCATCTCTCAACTGACCTAGAAAAATTAAATTTGAGACCAAGGGTTATTGGATTTAGCGACCAAATGTTGTTACATTTATTGAGGTCATTTATTACCATTGAGGCCAACTGTTATTACCTTTGAGGTCAATTATTTGTGGGCTCTTCACTTAACTACACCCTTTTCGGTAATAACGAGGTATCCGTATTTAGCAGATACTCGTAAAGCGAGACTTGATACAAATATAATACTCGTGAACATCAAGCGAAGCAAAACAAAAAATGACGTGGAAGACCACATCTTCATTTGTATCTAGGTACTACAAGGGTGAATATAATTAGTTTTTCTTTATCTGTAAAATAATATTTCCCTCACCTTCATGTCGTAAAATTGGGTGTAAAGGGATTCTTCCTCGTATTCTAGTTCTGTTCCTTCGATAGGCAACGACACGCTCCTGCCGTTCAACTCACAAACTCCTTCACATTCGTCCAATTTTGAAATTCTGAGGAAATTTGTTGAAACGCATCGAGGGTTTCTTTGACACTTCAAGCCACAAGATACCAGGCTGGTAGAGTGAAATGTGTTGAAGGTGAAGCCTTTAAGCCGGCGATGGTTGCGAGTTATTACGGGAAGAGACAGAGAATTCTCTTCAAACGCAATTGATTGAGATGCAAGAATACACACAAAAACTACAGGCAGGTGCGAAATATGCCAATTCATCTTGGAACACATTTACTGCGAGAGGATATATTCAAAAGTGTTTTAATAATGCGCAGTAAAGCAGCACGCTTTTCTAATTACGGACGCTCGCTACTGTTTACTTTTTCATAAGAACTTATTTAGTTTCCCAAAAAGGCAGCGAAATAAATACAGAGAGAATACAAGGACAAGGAGAGGAACGTGACTGAACTAAACTGAAAGGTCAATTTTCTTTTTATCTACCAATAAGTTTAGCACCAAGTTTATTTGATCATGAGTAAGAAACCTTAAAGTGGATTAACAACAAAAACAACTGAACGGCATCGACAACTTCATTCTCGTCTCCAGTTCCGCCTGTCTCTATCACTAATAGTACCCGGTGAGACCTTGGCACGAGGAAGAGTGGCTATTAAAATATAAAAAACATGACTTGATTGGCTAGATTCTTGGACTAAGATTTTCACCCAAAACCACAGCATCTACAGATCTTTATTTACCATGGTTACATTCATACATACAAAACGAAACAAAAATGCTCGCCCTCCCCGGTTAGGGCAATACCATAAGTAAAATAGACTAGGAAAGTCGCGTTTTATAATTAAATTTTGCAGGAATTTGGCAGGTCAACCTGGTGATGTACATAGTGGTAAGAGAGGTATCTTAGCATGCGAGAGGTTCTGAGTTCGATATTGGGTGGTGACCAAGAGATTACCTTGATAATCTCTGATGTGAAGTTTATATGAAATAATCCATATATGAACTGCGGTTGTAGATGACAGTGAAGAATGATCATCGCAGTTAATTTTCCAATTTAAGCAATTGGAAAGAAGACGCCTGAAAAAAATCAGGGCTTCAACGGGATTCGAACCCGTGAGCTCCGCGATACCGGTGCGATGCTCTACCAACTGAGCTATGAAGCCACACATTGGGAGCAAGGTCAATTAATTGAGTTCATATCTTCCCATGAGGAGTGAAATGATGTGAAGTTTATGTGAAATAATTCATATATGAACTGCGGTTGTAGATGACAGTGAAGAATGATCATCGCAGTTAATTTTCCAATTAAGCAATTGGAAAGAAGAAGCCTGAAAAAATAAAAAAATCAGGGCTTCAACGGGATTCGAACCCGTAACCTCCGCGATACCGGTGCGATGCTCTACCAACTGAGCTATGAAGCCACACATTGGGAGCGAGGTCAGTTAATTGACTTCATATCTTCCCGTGAGGAGTGAAATGACTTGCAACTTTTCTTGGGTGACTTGCAACTTTTCTTTTTCGCGAAAATGGCAACGACCATTTACGAAAGGGAAAAGTGCGTCATCGATCATTCTCCACTTAGCCTGCTAGCAGGCTCTTAGCGGAAAAAATCAGTGAAGGAGGGAAGAAAGGGAAATCTACTTGTAGGAATTGACCAACCACGAGAGAATAAATATTTATTGTGCAAAGGTATGCTGATAGTGCAGTAGAAAATTCTTGGAAATATTAGGAATATCTGCAACTAACGAGGGTAACAAAATCCTCGATCCTCCTGTCTATTCAAAATCAGGCCGGCTAATTTCAGTTTCAGTTTTTATTATTGCACACTGTTTACAGAAAACGACTTAACATAAGATGATTTACCATGATACAGAAACAAAATACAAATAGAAATTAACTAGAAGAAACAATATTTAGTTAACGTTGTGTACAGTGACCAAAGTAGCCAATGAGTTTTCGAGTTGGTCACTGTCATGCAGATATAAGTTGGCGTTGGCCGCATGTTAAGTGTAATTTAAATTAATATTTACATTAAAGACGATATTATTATCGTAAGAGAAGAAAGACATACATAAATGCAAATTAGAATAAAAGGAAAACGATGTGCTGCATATTGTACAGCATTATCTTATATAGCTAACAGTTAAACTATGGTCCGTTTTGAGCGGTCGGTAAGAATCTTTTATACCGGTTTTTGAAGAGCATGTATGGAAAACGTTTAAGTTCTGGTGGGACAGATTCCCAGATTTTTATTGCGGAGAATTTAAATGTAGATATACCATATAGTTACTGCGTACTCATAGCTCAAAGAAGTGTAACTCCCCGCGGGTTCGACAGGCGGACAAGGACTGAACAACTGACAAAATATCTCAAATCTTTGCACTCTTTTAATCCGTGCGCTCCTTCTCGATACACTTCACCAACCCTACAACGCACATGGTCTTGCAAATACGGAAGGTCCCATATATGGCTATGTCACGCATCACGCAACAACATTACAGAAGTTTTGATTTGCAGCATACCTGGTATTATATGAGTGAGCCTTTGATCATAGTGCAGGTGTGAGAATATCCAGTAGTACAGCTGGGGTGTTACTTTTATCATTCTTAAGTTTACATGTAAAAAGTGATACTTTTTAGTCTGTAAATATATTCAAATTTCAAGATTCCAAGAAGATTATAATAGGGGTTGACATGTTCTCGGCCATGAGCAGAGTACATGCTTCGTATACATTTATTCCGCTTAGTGCAGATTTTATTAAATGTAGTTTTGTAAGCAGCACCCCAGCTGGCAAGACCATAGTTGAAGTATGGATAAATTAGAGTATAATATAACAGTTTGAGCATATGAAAATCAAGATAGTATCTTAGCTTATTGATTATACCTACATTCTTTGCTAATTTATTATTTACGGGATGAATTTGGGGTTCCCACTGTAGATGCTCGTCAAGGTATATACCTAGATACTTAATACAGCTTTTGCATTTGCTAAAAAATGTTACAATTGATCTTGTCCTCAAGAGGAACTTAGTGTTTACTGTTTCTTTCAAAGCCATAATCACCACGCTTTGATGTTAAGAAGATAAATCAGTTGTGCTTCTCCTTAATAGTTGGTAATCTTAATTTATCTCTGTTTTTTCGACTTGAGAGGTGAAACTTGAAGCTTTAACCTGCAAAACAAGACATTCGCTGCATCATAGTTTTCGTAATCAAACTGTGGTCTCTTGAGCTAGATTTAGAACATGTTTACAACGAAAGAAAACCTCAGTTTCAACTTACCCTGACAAGTATAAAGCTCTATTCTCATTGATATGTGTCTAGACCACTCCATCGGAAGGACGCGAATGTAGCGAGCTTCAATAATCGGGTACAGGTCATGATAAACAACTGTATCCGTGTCTGTGTTTCCCTGGAAAATCTGGGGAAAATTGAAAATTTTTAGATGCAAACTTGAAATAAATTTCCACAAGCAATATCATTTAAAAACTGTCTCTGTTATCTGAGCATGCTGTTTTTCTTTGTGTTCAGTCCCTGTCGGAGCCTCTCTATTCACCCGTCCCCTCTGCCAATTGTTGTCTTGTTTTACTCCTACTTACCGTGTCTAATAAAGCTTGGTCAATGCATAGCTTGGTTTAAAAATCACATACTGACCCGTGCTTTGTCATTTTTAGGGATACTTGAAAATACTCCAGTGTGTTAAAGGCAACACTCACTGGAAACTTTAACCCCCCCCCCCCTTCCCCTAAACCCCTCCCTCTTTTACTAGGGTCATAGTAAAAATAGAGTAATTGTATTTATACCGTGTCCGAATGATCTCCATTTTGCATGTAAAACTTGAAGGTATGTCCGTCCTCACTGTACTGTAGCTTGTATTTTGTAACCCACTGATGAACCTTGTTTCTCCCCTGCGTCGCTATGCGTGTTACCTCAGTCGTCTGCAGAAGATCCACTTGCAACCACTGGTTCATGTCATTCAGACCAGCTGACCAGCTGCCAGTCAATCCAGTTGCCTTGAAATGTAACCTGGCCTGCTGGGCGGCATGAGTGATCGAGTACACTGATGAGGCGCTTATCTGCGAGTCAAGGATTGCACCGCTTTCCATACCCAGGGGTACTGGACTCACTGAGTAAAAATCAACGGGATGGTTGTCCTGAATAATGCTCAACAAAAGAAGGTTTAGGGTGCTTACCATTTAGCCAAAAATCTGGAACTTTCAGTTGAAAGTCAAATGGAATAGTAATTTTCCGGAAAATCCGTTCGGAAATTGTAGACTACCTCCAGAGGTAGTCCTCTTTTTCCGCACGGAACGGAATGGCAGAAATTTCCTTACCATTTGTTAAATTTTTCAGTTTCCAGTCTCTCGTCAGCCGAAAACAATTACGAGAAATTGAATTACAAATGGTAAGCGCCATCTCGTTTGGTTGGTTTGCTGATTTTGGAAAAACCCTTACCATTATTTGACATGTCATCCCAACCAGTTCATTCTGACAAATGGCAAGCACCCTTAATGTCTCGATATTCTGATTTTTTCTGTTGCCTTTGCCTTAAGGTGACTCCTTTGAAAAAGAAGGAGTACATAAAATTTTCCATTACATGGGAGAGATTACCCAGAGAATGAGGCCTAAATGGGAAATTCATTCTCTTACTCCTCATCGTCTCTTGGCCTAGAATATTTCGTCTGCTAACAGAAAGTCACTCTGCTAACTAAGATAATTAACAATTATTCCACGAGCATGCATTGGATATGAGTTGGCTATAATCATCTGAAATCCAACAAACGCGAGTGGAATAATTGTTTTATTAAAAACATCTCCCAAATATAAAATAAAAACGCCTAAAGAAATCACACGCAATCTTAACATGAAGGCTAAGCCAATGAAAACTCTCGAATTGCATTATCCAATAATCCAGTTTTTAATAATAATGTAATTTTATGTGCTTGGATATCATTGGCTGCCGGAAGGTCCGGAATACCCAGTAGCACCTGGGACCGTGTTCAAGGATCTTGCACGATCCATAGTGCAAATGAAGTAAGAAAACTTGACGTCTGTAAACAGTTAAATGGGACAATTTCTGCTTTGTAATTTAGTATGCCTGGGTGTATCAGTGAAGGCGTTCCCCAATACACCACAGTAAAACATATTTGACCATTATTATACAATTATTATAAAGATATTGACAATTTACCTCCTTTGCATTTACAATGGAAGACTTTCAGCTCTTCAATGAACGAACATGAGCGACCATTCAAGCAGCCGGTCAGCTGACAGTCGTGCTGCAGAGAAATGCGAGGAAAATGCAACAGAAACGTTACTCAGTATGTGACGGGTGAATTCCTGTTCTTTTATGCTTCGAGTACACGCATTTATAAAATATGTTGAAACAGCGTTGTTTTCATTTTTTTGGTAAACATAACAGAATTTTCTTACTTCTTTGTCCTCAAATTGAATATAAACTGCTTCTTCATCAAACTCTAGCTCATTTCCTTCGATAGGCAACACTGCTCCCTTGTCGTTCAACTCACAAACTCCTTCAGTTTCGTCCAAACTTGAAACTCTGCGGAAATTTGTTGAAACGCATCGAGGGTTTCTTTGACACTTCAAGCCACAAAATACCAGACTGGCAGGGTGAAATGTGTTGAAGGTGAAACCTTTAAGCCGGCGATGATTACGAGTTATTACGGGACGAGACAGAGAGTTTTCATCCCAAGCAATTGTTTGAGATGATAGGATTTCAAACACAAACACCACAACGAGTATAGAAATGGAATCCATTTTAAATTCATGTAAACATTTATTTTACCCGAGCGTGCTTACTTTACGTGTATTAATAATGCATGGAAGACTTGAAAAATTTCATTGCTTTTGGATATTATTGTTGTGTATCAGTCAATACGAAAATTCAACATCCCCCCTGTCATTCCCCAAGCATTAGACATTTTGAATATTCGGTTGGTCAAATTCCCATCTCCATGCAGGCCAAAACTGTTGTTTAATTGACCTACCTCAGGCAATAGGGTCATACAATGCGGTCAAATGCCTGGAAAAAATGAGAAATGAAAAAGAAGAACTATATATCATTCTCGAACGCGCGCTTCTTTAAAAAACTTCCCTATGTCCCAAACATTGTTATTATAACATAGCTGACATATCCGCACAGTCAATTTCAGTGCACGTAAGCGTGGATTAACCCAGTAGTGCATGCTGATAGCGTGAACAAATCGCTTTTTTTTTCGCAATTTTTTTTTCCTCACGGGTGGCCCGAGTTTAGAAATATTTTGTCACGAAATTGGATACAAACTTCGTACAGTGAAACTGAACTAAACCTAGCATTTCTTGTTTGATATATATTCCTTCACACAAAGAATCACTTCTGATATTGTATTCCTTTCATATTTGGCGAAGGTTTTGATGTACCTTATTACATGAAATTTTCGCGACACGTTTATTTCGCGATTTTTGAGGTGCGCATATTTCACAACACTTAAATTCCGCGATTTGCGAAAAATTTGTGTCAGTTTTGAATCACTTTAACTTCGCGTTTTTGGGTAACACAATTTATTTACTTGGCAATGTTACTTTAACATGTCCTTCAATTTAGTAAACTTTTTCAAAGGTACAATAACGTCAAATTAACAAAAACACAACGGGGCGGGGGACTATATGTCAGCAGTCACATAACTTAAGTCATTTTCGCGTTATGTTATGTTTGCGACACTTACCGTTCGCGTCACTTTAATTTCGCGACTTTTTTTTTAATCGCGAAATTCGCGAAATTAACGTGTCGCGAAAATTTCATGTAATAAGGTATTTTCCACCGTCAATGTTATAAAACTGTTGTTTCATACTTTCAGATGTGCACGTTCGACTTATGGTGCACCATAGATGTTTGGAGAGTTCTCAAGAAGCTAGAGTTGTTCTTGGCTATCGCCTCGAACATTTCTTACTGCTTCATTCATGCGCTCCAAACTTCCGGCGTGTACTCGACAACTCGAGTGTGCATGCATAAACAAATTCTTGAACTTGTATTTATTATATGGCTGAATTGGTTCTTGATGCCGATTGTTTTCCTCAGGGGTCTAAACTTGAAACTCTGCGGAAATTTGTTGAAACGCATCGAGGGTTTCTTTGACATTTCAAGCCACGAGATACCAGGCTGGCAGAGTGAAATGTGTTGAAGGTGAAGTTTTAAGCCGGCGATGATTACGAGTTATTACAGAATGAGACAGAGAATTCTCTTCAAAAGCAGTTGCTTGAGATAATAGGATTTCACGCATAACTACTAAAACCAGTAAACGGAACTAAATGGAGGCCATTTCGAAACACATTTACTGTGCTCGATCGTGTTTTACTGTATGTGTATTAATAATGCATATAAAAAAAAACTTGTTTTGGATACTGTTGTTACCTTGAATTTATACCCAGCGGGAATGGTTATGCGTGAAAACAAATGTTTTGGAAGGGAAACGTTATTTCAACATGATAATTAAACAAAAAGCAATTTGTGAAGGTTATGGACAGAATGGTATTTTTCTGAGAGGGGGGTTATGCAATTTCCAAAAAAAAAAGCAATTCCTGCCCAGTAAAAACGGCTCAAGGGGAGGGCAAGGGGAGGGCAAGGGGAGGGCAAAGGGAGCCATGGGGAAAAATCGAGCATCCAGGCCCTGTGTTTGACTTAAAAAATAAAATTCTTCCTCAAGCTATTGGCCACAATCTAAAGGTGAGAAATAATTTCATGCCTCGGAAAATTGCCCAACCCCCTTTATCGGTTTGACATCAGTTATTGTTAATTTTGCTGAGTGATAGCTAAAAACTGACTAGAGGGAATTTCCCAATCAGTCTTGTGTTTTGGACGAAGCCCGCCGCTGTTTGATCTGGTCGTTGTGCTCTATGAGCAAACCCGTGAATTTCCCAGTGAATGATGGTTGGCGCGAGTTAACCTTTACGTAATATGGAATTATTCTTTTTCATAAAATAATAGGTACGTAATGCGGACACGTGTGGCTATTAAACGGGATATACAAACAACATTAATAAACCGTTTCCGAGCCTCTAAAAATAAAATAGTTCCAGCACGCCATCGGTGCTCTATTTAATCTTCTTCAGTGCGTACTCCATGAAAAATGCGCGCTATGCCCCTGCCCTGAGACTGCAATCATCTAGAGAAAAACCGTTGGATACTACAGATGCAATAGTTGAAGGTGGGTTACCCGAAAAGTAAATTGCTAACAACATGTACTGCGGTAATTCTGAATCTCCAATCCTTGTTTTATTCATTACAAACAGAGACGACACCACCACAAACTTAACTGCGAACTTATAGTTAGGAATTACTTGCGCAATTTTTTAAATTTCCTTCCATATTAAATATTCTTTTTCCTTAGCTGAGTATCATATTTCTCCTCAGGATAATTCGATGGTTCGCTTCTAAGCTAACTGCTTTAGCTACACCATCAACAACCTAACTAATTATCATTAGTGTCACTCGACTAATGGACTAATGCAGTCCGACTAGTTGGGTGATACTAAAACAATTAGACCCTTCGCCCTCAAGGGTCACGGGTCAATAGCCCATTCGGCTTCGCCTCATGGGCTATTGACTCGTAGTGCTTGCGGGCTACGGGTCTAATTGTTAATTAGCGCGGTTCAACTACAAAATAGGCTAAATATTATGGGTGACAAATTACTCCTTAATTTTGGTGCAAAATTTCAGCGATAATTTATAATTTCACGTGCGAAATTACAAAATTGTCAT
>Ga0126338_10002311_pt1 | contig 13039 bp, 8 predicted proteins | sample OrbCmetagenome_2_FD_92529 | JGI IMG/M metagenome (GOLD analysis project Ga0126338, IMG submission 92529) | Coral microbial communities from Petempiche,Puerto Morelos, Mexico - Orbicella C C metagenome | ecosystem: Host-associated > Invertebrates > Cnidaria > Coral | place: Petempiche,Puerto... | reverse complement strand
CAATACTAGTATTCTCTTCTGTTTTCTTTTTTGTACCTCTCCCCAAGGGTTGGTGGGAGTGTTCATAGGCCTGTAGTGAGCGAGGGGAGGGGGGGAGAGTGGAAAAAGATAGCCAAAGTGCGAACCACAGTAGAAACCTTCCCCTTCTCAGATAAAATGTTCTAAATCTTTCGCCTTATCGGACTAAGATGCTAAAAAACCATCCCCTTTGCCTCTGCACATACTGATATAGCTTATATATAACGTATAAGCCCCATGTAACCCACACCTCGCCCCACCTGGCTACAGGGATGTAACAAGTGTTATTAAAGCTGATTTGGACGGAGGCTTTCGTAAACACGATCTCTGGCCTTCAGCCGGACTAAAAAGAATTCTGCGAGTGAAAGCCTCCGGCACCCACTCTGACAATGAGGAACTTATTTGCATGGTAAAACCAGGAACAAATATTGCTTCATCTTTCTCATTACTATTCTTGCCAGATGGTGTAATCCGTGGATTTAGCCTTTGGAGAGCGCGTAGTTAGTTCTTCCCACGATAACAATTAGCGGCCAAGAAAAAAACAATTCTGTTTTTGGATGGCAATCTGTTAAATTTAATATTTATGCACAATGAGGTCAGCAATCTACACTTTGTACATGTTGTGTCAACACTGGTGGGCATGGGTAAAAAGCCTAACCTTGGCACAAAATGTGGAAGAAAAGCCAAGATTTTTCTTCCCTCGTCTTGACAAAATGCTTACGCTTTGATAGAATTTTGCAAAGCTATGGCGTTTATGCAAAGGCAGAAAAATACAGCAGTGCTTTTGAGTTTCACTTGAATTTAAACAGTAAACATAAGTTTTAAGAGGTCGTTAACACTTTTAGAGCAAAATTTGCTGAATCACGCAAGATATTATAAACGTCAATAGTTCTAATTTACAGTTTAAAATATTTATAAGTTTATTTTTCAATCGTTTGACGTCCGGTCATTACTATAATTCGTGGATTTTCAGGGAAAAGATCGCGGCGCTTGTTTACCTCGGCTTACGTCACACGAACGTCAGTAGTTTAACAAATCATGGGCGAAAAATAAAACATTGAAATTCCAAAACAGATTGTATAATCTGAGTTCGCAAACTCACTACATGTAATTCAGTGTTCATCAAGTTTAAACAAAGGAAATCGTGACTGTGACAGTGTTTGGATATCTGATCTTCATTGGCATACATTGTTACGATTTTCTCCCTATTTTTAGTTTCTATGGAGAGGATATGTCAAACACTCAAGACCGTTTTTGACCACATTTCCAAACACCTCGAAGTTCATCAAAAATACTCCGCTACGCGAGTCGGTAACTGTCCTAACAACATACATCTTACTAACCGAGTTCGAGGTCCGTACTGTAAGTACCCTTTTTTACTTGCTAAAAAAGTTAAGAAAACTTGGCGGTAAATCACGAAACATTTGGGCAACAATAACGCCTTTAAATTTTAGCGGGCCGTACAGTAGAATACGGCCCGCTAAATTGACCAATCACAGTGCGCGTACTAACTGAGAGATATAATAGGGAGCATTATTTTTTTGAGGGGTGAGTGCGTGGGCAATTTCCAAAAAAAGTTCCTGCACAGCAAAAACTGCTGAAAAAAAATCGTGCAAAATGAGATATGGGGAAAAAATCGAGCAAGTGCTTTATACCATCATTATTTTGATTTTTAATGTAAAAAATTATTGCACAAACTATTGCCCACCCAAAAAATTCATGCCCATCCTAAAGGTGAGAAAAAAATTTCATGCCCCCCAAAATTGCCCAACTCTCCCTTAAAAAAAAAAATAATGTTCCGTCCCAAATTTCGAGCAAAGTGCTTTGGTTTTGGAGTACAGAATTACACCAGAATAGCAATTTATTCCTATTTTGCTACACATCATAATTCTAAATTGTCGTTAACGCTGACCTTTATTTTGAAAGTATACAAATTGATGAACTTTGTGCGGTCTACAATGTTCAAATTAATTGTTGATTTTTCCTGTTACTCTTTCATAACCATTTATCTACGGAAAGCAAACATTCGCTTTAATTATCATATTTTGTTGTAGTTTTTGGAAGATCTGTTAAAGAATACTACTATAATATTTGCTTACTTTATTTTCTGCCCCTTTGTTAATATATTAAAGACAAAACGGTGTTAAAATTAGCAAAATGGTTCAACTAACAATTGTTATAGAAAAATAAAATTAGAGAAGTTCTCAGCCTTAGTCCGCAGTCCTTCTTGAATAGTAGCTTAGCTTGCAAAGGATGCGTATACGCCTTTCCACAAATATCCGGATCTTTTGGGGGATATTTATAAGAAGTTCCCAAGATGTTTAGGAAATGCTAAGATATTTAGAAAATTTAGGGATATTTAGAAATATTCATAGCTTTTTAGGCTGAGCCCTGTGTTTTCTTCGCTATTTTCTTGAACCAATACTCAGTTCTAAGCCAGAAACAATCCAGTTCCATGATTTCCCACTTGACATATATATTCCATATCACTAAAAGCACTTACGCAGCAACTTTCCGAAAGGGAGGGTGCTGTTAACATCGAATTGCTTGAATCTTCTTCCTCACTGATTTAACATCAGTGCATTTTTGAGACAAAATTAGAGATCTTTAGAGGGTTTTTCGAGATATTTAGAAAATATTTTGTGATATTTAGAAGATTTTTGAGAATTTCTGAAAAGATATTAAGGCGATGTTACGTGGTATTTGTGGAAAAGCCTGGATGCGGTGCCTTTTCTTCCTAGCTATACTGTGAGAAAGGAAAGTCTTGACTCAAGTCATTTATCACAGAAGCAATAGGGAATGAATATAAAACTATTCCTAACATTGATCTTTACATTGTCCTGGAAATTTATTCTTTTCGACTAAGATTTAAACGAAGCAAACGAAGTCCTATTCAAAACAGGCAAATCTAGTCACATTGATTCATTAACATGAACTGTTTCAGTTTAGTTCGCGAAGTGGTTCTAATATTGAGCTTTCTAGCGTCCTAGGTCGAGGTCCAATTTGCTGTAAATGCCGCAAATCTTCCGTGAAGCATTCGAAGTCTTCTTGATCCTTACATGCCAATCAAATACATGCCAATCAAATACATGCCAATCAAATAACACAACAACCTCAAATATTTCCCGCGCCAACTACGTCGTGTTTCTTAGCAACGTCCTAAGAACTGCAGGCTCAACTATTCCCAGGCTCCCATAAGATTATGCAATTCAAATGACTATGTCCAGTTTTTTTCAATCTGGTTTACTTAACTGATCAAAAGATAAGTTAGGATGAAGGGAAAATGTCTTGTATTTCTTCCGTAAAGCCGTCGTCTTGTGTATCTAGGTCCCGATAAGTGTAGCTATCGTTGCTAACTGTTACCAACTTGCTCTGGCTTAATGTTCTCCGAACTCTCTCTTCCATTCTTTTCCGTCTTATGCAGTACACAGAGACCATTGCACCCACGATCACAACTGCGATTACTACAGGAATTATAACGCCGACAGGAGCGGAGGACTTGGACTTGGCGCCAGTTTTTTTGCCTTTGGTAAAATATAAAAAAAAATAGGACAGTTTCGCGTGTCTTTCAAAAGTAACCAATTTTTCGTTGCCTTAAGTTATGCGTTTACACGCCCCTGTTAAACAATTAGATTATGACTGAAGATTTCTATTTAAACAATAGAGTGTTTCTGTCGAAGAACTATCAGCTGATAGTTGCCCCGCAGAAATTTGAGGTTCTTAAAACAAATATTTGCCCGAGAAGCGAAGCAAAGTTTTCCTTTGAGATCTGATTGGCTTAGCATGATATGGTTAAATAAGATAGATAAGATTTCAATTAATTGAAAACCACTATTATTTGATGGAGCACTTTACTTCAACATTTTGCCCTTTTTTTCTCTCCTGAAACTTTTTTATAACTTGACTTGAGACATAAAATTCTTGCTCATGAGAAAACAACGTTCTGATCCCTGGAAATTCCTTCCATCTGGTGCGTATCAGTTCATTTGATTTTTCAGCATATGTACTTGTACGACTGTTTACGCATTGCGTGCCTGTCAGTTGTCTACAAAGAAACAAAACTCACCGGCTGTGGGTGCTGTGTTGTTCGCTGTTGATATTTTGCTCGTATTTACTATGATGGAACAAAATAAGAAATACATAGATCGTATTACACATTTTATAGTGTGTGGTACCACGGCATATTTTATGCGTCTCGCGTTATTTGTCCTCTACGGAGTACAGTTAATAATAAACAATTATTCACCGAAGTGGAGGTAAATATTCATCACGTTCACCGACACTGAGGTGAATAATTGTTTTAGTATACCACACAAGCTGAATAATTACCGGACCAAAACGTTATTTAATGTGTGACAAGCGGTCGGAAATTTCAAAATCTCTCGCGGCGGCTGCTCGGAGGTGAATAGTACTTGCTAATCACCTCCGAGTTAACCAATCAGAGCGCGCGAAAAGCACAATTCACTTGTGTGGTATATACTAAATCTTGATATAACTAAGACGGGAACCAGATGGACATATTTTTTATATTTTTATTCTTATGTATTTACTTATAAGCTCCTAAGAACAACTAAGATCTTATAATCAGTCATAGACACGTGTTTCTCAAGATGTTTTAGGGCTTCTAACTATCACCAGTTATTGAAAACTGGATCGTTGGATAAAGCAATACGAGAGTTTTCATTGGCTTAGCCATCATGGGTTATGAGCCATTATACCATGCTCTACAAATATGGTAAGAGTAGGAGTGATTTTAGGGGACGTTTTTATTTTTATTTTAGTGGAGTTTTTCTATATTTCATCTCATATCCAACGCACGCTCGTGGAATAATTGTTGAATATATGCATGCTATCTGCTTATTCTGATGTGAAAGATGAAAGAACACATATATAGTTTTCACCTGTAGTTGGCTGAGTTGTTTCAACAGGAAGTGTTATCGGCTTTTTTGGCACAGAGTCGTCATTGTACTCTGCAAATCAGATTTCAAAACATGAGCGTTAGATTCTTCTTCTCTTGGGTTATTGGTGGCACCTCAACATGACATTCCCTTACATTAGCAAAAAACGACATGTGCATGACCCCACCCTGTACCCTACCCTACCTTATCCTGCCTGACCCCACCCTGCCCGACCCTATATTATCCAACCCTGCCCTACCCTACCCTAGACTGCCCTACCCTACCCTGCCTTTACTTACACCACTCTACCCTACCCTATCGACCCTATCCCATCTAACACTATGCTACGCTTCACTACCTTAAGAACTCCTACATTACATTGTTTATATTACTTTACTTATCTGACTTAGAAATGCGCTAAATCTTATGATAATTTTGTGTAAACATTACTAAAAACAGTTAGTTAACAGTAGTTAATATTAGTTACAACCTTACGCGTGGGCACTTGGCAGGTAAACCATAAATTAGCAGACAAAACTAAGCCGCTGGCCTGGTATGTTGGTAAATGCTGTCGCTATTCACTTGCTTCTTCCAGTGTTTGCTGACTTTGCTTGTTAACAATACTCTTTCATCACTTACTTTGATTGAGGAAGAGTCCTCTAAAGCCTTTCGATTTGCCTTGTGAATCAGATGTAAACACAACGTACACCACGTGGTTTTTCGATGCCACACCCTTGGCAGGAGGGGGACTATTCCCATTGAATTCCGCGAGGAGAGGTGCTCTATCGTCCCATCCACTGTAGATCCTCACTTTATCTCCATCTTTACCCTTTTGTAAGTGGAACTCAGGGAACTTGATTAGAATCTGTTCCGTTGGCGGGGTTTTCTTTTCCACCAGGATCCGCCATGAACAGAACTGAGAGTTGGGGTAGCCATCTGTGAGGTAGTTTGGTGACGTAAACTCTTGAGATTTCTCACCGATGGTGAAGTGACAGGCTGCTCGAGAGACAAAGCGGAGTCTCAGAATAGACGTAAACATTTCCAAAATCCTCTCTCCCTATATCTAACTTTTAATCCCTAGAACAATTCGTGTACATCTCCTTGGTGGTGCGAGACAATACGTTTGCTAGGGTTTAAATTGACTGAAAACTCGTGCAGTTTGGCCTAATATAACAAATCAAACACAAATACTTTTTTTTCAATCCGCAATCAGGGAAAACCCAAAGCCAGTCGTGACACTTGCGTCGCATGCGTTTTCCCGCGCTTGACGTCGTTACATGTTTCCCCCGCGCTTGACGCCAGTTACATCTTTTCCCACGCTTAGTATTGTTGCTTCTTGCGATTGGTTCATTACGGCTTTTCGCCTTTGCTGTGATTGGTCAGATGCTGGATAAATGCGATTTGTATTGGTTATACCACAGACATTTAAAACTCACTTTAATTTAACAGTTTTAGATCTGTGGCTGTACTTACCTTCATAATAACAGTACATAATTGTAATTTTTGACTTTCCTTTTTCGAACGGATGAGTTCCGTTCATGGAGTCTCTATTGTTCGTGTCTTCATTGTCATGTCTTATGAACTCCTCTGTAGCGAGAGTTCCCTTGACGCGCTGACATTCAGACGTGTTGTAAGCCATCAGGTAAAAAGGACTCGCCACAGGAAGGGTGATGGGTTTCATTTTGTCCCCATCTGTTCGACAGCAGTAGGATATATTTGTATCTTTGTTGTATACGCCGTCAGGAAGTGCACCTCCTTTCTTGTTTAGATTTTTGTGGTTTTCATCGTCGAAGAATATATACCCCTCTGAGAATCCTTCAGGACAAGCGCCTTTCTTGTAGATGCAGTATTGACCTCACAAAAAGAAACCAAAAGTGAGCACATCTATTGTATGATAGTCAAACGCTTTTGTGGAAATGCGCAGTTACGAAAACGACTTGTTGTACATTCAAGGCATATTTTACCACAAAATTGCTAACCTCATTCCAAGAGGAGATAGACCCTGGGAACGAAGTTGCAAAATTGCGTCGATCATGTTCTAAGGAACAAATTATCGGACCACTAAGTGTGTAATAAGGGAAGGCTTTGGTGTGTGGTATATTTTGCAGATTGTATACGTACGAACCGCTGTTCATAAGAGTTTTGAACAGGCTTTTGATAGAGTAATTATTTACCATGAACGAAACGGCTTCAAAACTGAACCAAATCTTACTTGGCTTAGCTATGATTGCAACATCTGTAAATTATTTAACATTAGTCTGTGGACAGGTTCTCTAATCAAAGAGGGGCAAAGAGAAAGCGAGAAGAAAGAGTACCCATCCTCCCTCGGCCAATTCACTCGTAACCAGTTCCTACTCGGCCCTTTCAGTCGCAATCAGACCCTTCCAGCCGAAGCCTGCTAATAGGCTAATTTAATATTCACCTTCTGGCCACACCGGTCCCTCTTTCTGGGTAGTGATACAGAAAGTTTTGTTTATGGCACTCTTATCGACCACAGTATCCATATGAAAGCTGTCGGATTTTTTGTTGTTGGGATTGCTATCTTCGGTGTCTTGGAATCTCCAACCAGTTTTCCAATCGGGTGCGTTTGACAGAGGGCAGCCAAGACGGGGGCGAGGCAGACCGTATGTACCTTTTGGCCAGGCGGGACCCACTTCTAAAATACAAGTGTGATGGTAAATTTAATAAGACGTGAGTGGAAAGCAAATTTCAGTTGCTTTACGAATCAGTATGGCGTACAATTCGGTTATAAATCCCGCCTCCAAGAAATAATGAGCCTGTAGTATTCGGCAGGGAGTTTGCTGAACAACATGTCACACTACTGATGGCTACACTTCTGACGGTGACATGTTGACGTGACAGATTTCAGACTGGACAATGTTGACATGACAGATTTCAGATTGGACAATGCTGGCGTGACAGATTTCTGATTGGACAATAAAATTCTGAAGCTTTGCTCCAAGGAAATCTGGCAAAAACGATAATTGCAACTACGATTTTTCCTTAGTCCGCGAGCGTGACGCGACAAAAAGAGCAAGAAGAAATTTGGTTGTGCGCGCGACAAATTGAATGTGCAAAAGTCATCTTTGGCACAAGGGCCTAAAAAGTTGCACCCTTTTAACAGAGGAGTCAAATGCACGCCTGGGCCTTAATCAGCGAAATACTAAATCTGAATGACTCACTAATCTAACAGCAACTGTTAAATTCACAAATGTAACCAGCGTTTCTAACATTTGCATCTTGAGAAAAGAGTTTCTGTCAATGAGTTGGAATCATACCCCCGTGATGTAACTGATCAAGAACCGGAGGCAATTCTTAATATAAAAACGCGCGCGCCTACACTAATAACAGTTTTCTCAAAAACGTCTAAAACGTCGTGATGCCTGCCCAGCGAGGCCATACGATAGTTATCTTACCAAACGTGAAACTGACCTTTACTACCAATGACTTTGAAGGTTCCACGGAAGCCGCGGGAACGTTTTCGTGAAGGACCGGGTGCCTTTGATTCGAACTCTAGAGTAATAACAGTGCCCTGGGACGAGTAGCCACCAGTCTCTGGCTTTTTTGTGGATTTAATGTTACCAACTAATGAGCCACTGTTCCACCCATTGTGAATGTCAATCGTGTCATCTCCCTCAAGGTTTGCTTCAAGAAAATCAATTTGGATTTTGCTGTTCTGCGGAACAACAAATCGCCACTTGCACTTCTGCGAATACGGGAATCCCTCACCGAAAAACTTCGGAGAGATGAACTCTGTTGCATTTTCGCTATTATCCAAGCTGTATGTGTAGAGGCAACCTGGCAAAAACAAGAAAAACAGCAAATATTCTTCTCATATACCTGTGAGAAGTAGACTAGATGAGGATGGTTTCAGGATTTTGTGCTATTTGGACTGCCAGCTAATTTCTATCCCCGTTAATGATACGAAATGTTAATCAAGTAATAGAAAACATGTACCGTGTTTCTATTAAACAATTAGATTATGAGCTCGAGATTTCTATCGCGTGATAGTTGACTCGGGCTGCGCCCTCGTCAACTATGACGCGATAGAAATCGAGCGCGCGTATTTCCTTTAGACAATTTTGTTAGAGAAAAAAATGTATGAAAGAGCGCGTTAGGGGCCAGCACCTCTCTCCACATACTCTTTCATTCTCAGGTTCAATCTTCTTTTCTGAAACTACAAATTAAGAAGGCCCTGAGAACGAGTCTGCGCTGGTTCATGCACCAGTCCTCGCTCGAGAATCCTTGCCGCAGCAGTTAATACTGTGAGAATCCCGTCTCAGAAAATCAGCCGAGCCGGTTGTTTTGGTCAGAGCAGTTCCTAAGCAACATAAACATGTGACGGTGACGACAACCGGTTGTATAAACTTTACGAACTCGCATTACATTTTGATTGGATAATGTCGTTTGTAGGCTCGATTACCAGCTGCTGTCCGGGAAAGGAGCCCGCGCTCCTCCCCGAACTCTCTTCTCGGAAGGGCACGTAAACCTGTTGGGAGAGAGCGGTGAAAATCGAGCCTAGTTTGTTTGGAAACTCTTGGAGAGCTACAATGCGTCACTTATTGATGAGGATCGATAGATATTGCGCGCTTTTGTGCTATATACTTAATTTAGAAAACAAACCAAAGATAATACGCGCTCTGACTGGTCTAAAATCGTGTTTCCATTTAACAATTAGATTACGAGGTCGAGATTCTATCGCGTGGTAGTTGACGAGGGCGCAGCCCGAGTCAACTATCACGCATAGAAATCGAGAGCGAATAATCTTATTGGTTTAGTATAAATCAACTGGTCATTCAAAACTCTATCTAAATCCTCATTCGCAGATACTTCGAAAACGCAAAGAAGCGTCCGTTATTTTGGTAATAACTGCACACTGCCGGGCTACTCACTATCTATCACAGAATAGATAGTGAGTAGCGTAGCCAATCAGAGAACAGCATTCGTGATAGAACGCTAGTAGATTTATACTAAAACTCGATAGAAACACCGAGCACGATTTCTAATCCTTAATTATAGATTACAAAACTTACTCTTATAATAACAGTAGGTGATATTGTGATTATTAATTCCTCCTCCGTACGGATAACTTCCATTCTCTTTGTCTTTGTTAAAGCGATCTTCATTGTCGAAACGTATATACTCCTCAGTTGAGATCGCTCCTTGCACGCGCTGGCACTCACGCGAGCGATATGCCTTGAGGTAAAAAGGACTTATTAGGGGGAGGGACATAGGCTTAAATTTGTCTCCGTCCGTTCTACAACAATAGTAGATCAGGGTATCCTCGTCGTATATGCCATCAGGAAGTGTTCCTCCTTTGTCGTTCATGTTCTTATCTGTTTCATCGTCCCAGTGTATGTAACCTTCTTTGAGTCCTTTGGGGCAATTACCTTTCTTGAAGATACAATATTGACCTGAAATAAATAACCAAACACGTCAAGTTAAAAATTGCAATACTTAGCTTGTTGTCTTTACTTCTTGTGAGAAGCAGATAGTTCTTGTTTCATTGTCACTGTAGCCCACTGCGCTATTTTCAGTAGACGTTGCTTGGAAACAGGATATGACTGTCAACTTTCGGAATTCTCGCTCTATTTTGTTCTTGCTCAAAAGCTATCAGAAAAGTTGAGTCTGTGATACGATGCAATACATTGATCCTGGCGTACTAATGACTTTGGAAGTCTTATCATACTTAAACAATTTTTTCAGCATCTGTGTCTTATGTTTAAGAACTATCCGAGAAATGACATAACATGAAGTCAATTTGAAGACATCGTTCTCCATGGAACGTTTAAAATGTTCCCGGCCTAAAGAATAGAGCGTCCTCTTTCCCTCAGCTTTGCAACCTTCTACCCAATTTTCTTATCTTCCCCTGGGAAATGACATACTGACTTAACCTATACAAAGAACTACAAATTATGGACTCGAGTGTATCGGATAGCAAGCTGCAAAAATGTGGAACTCGCTACCAGGCAGCATGAGAACAACGACATCACTAAAAGATTTCAAGATAGTCATGAAGAAAATGAACTTTTAGTATTTTAGCGTTCTAATTATGTATTGTAATACTTTAATTGATTTATGAATTTTTCTTTCTCGAAGATATTAGCTCAATGGAGCTACTTTGGTACTTCGAGTTATAATAAAGTGTATGTTTGTAGTATGTATTTACTTGCTATATTTACGGTGACAATGGTTTACCTTAGTTACCATAGTTACATAGTTACTAACCTTTTGGCCACTCGACAGACTTGGTGTCGTTGATCTTAATGCAGAAAGTCCTGTTGACATCTAAGCCTACAATCGTATCTAAATGAAAACTTGAAGATTTGATATTTCTTGGATCTGTATCCTCGGTGTCCTCAAACCTCCACCCTGTGGCCCATTTAAAATTTGTTGACAAAGGACAACCAACGTTTGCTTTAGGTAAACCGTATGTTCCCTCTGGCCATGTTAGCGTGGTCACAGCTAAGTTAATGAAAGGAAACAGACTTTTTAGTAAAATAAATCTTGAATAGGCCTTTTCTCGGTTTCTGATGCCATCTAGCTTAGGCAGTTTGACGCCCAATAACTTGAGAGTGATTGACCTTCTGAGTATTTTATAAGTTACGAGAAAACAATACCTAGCAGAAGGCTTTTTTTGGTCAAATTTGAAGAACATAAATTTGCTGTGAGGCGAGGAATTGCACTTTTGATTTTTCATACAAATGTCTCTAAATTTTCTCGCGAATTGTGACTCGGTTTTACGGACAAATGTATGGGAAAATGAAAACCTTAATTGTGGCTTTTCTAGTGAGACTATTTCCCTCAAATGCGATCAGTAAATTCTTTTACCAAGCATCTTTAGTTTTTAATTCATAAATACTTCAGAACTCGAATTTTCCGTGAGTTTTTAGACATTAGCTTCGCCTTTTCCCCTGTACATTTACTGTAATTTTCGCCGTGTTCCCCCCCCCCCCCCCCCCCCCAACCCAACAACGCCCCCAAAACAGAGAAAAGGGCCCGTTTGTTTTCTTTTTATTTTCCCCCGTTCCCCCCCCCCCCCCCTCTCTCCAAACAAGATGGCGTCAGAAAACGTGAAAAGGCGGCCTATTGGTTTTATTATATCCCTTGCAAGGCGAGGCCGCTGGGGACTGCGGCCTGCGTGACTGAGCTGCGCGTGCAAGTTTTTGGGTGTAAATGTAGGAAAGTTCGTTTTGTTTAGGAGACATTCTGTAGAAAACAACGCACTCAAACAAGCTAGCTCTGTCACAACAACAGAAACCTCTCCAAATCTATCTTCAAATAACTCTCTTTCGCAACTTTGACCCCGTTGTCTGACGAGAGCTGCAATATTTTAACATTAACTAATGATAAGAAAGTTCAATACGATAAACTCATGAAGAGTCATAGAAGCACTGCTCGATGGGATCACGCGAAAGTCAGCACTGGTCGCCCGTCTTCGCCATTAGGCAGTGATTCACATTCCTGAGGTTCACGTGTTGTTTGTGAGATGTACAGCTACTTTTCCAAGAGAAAACCAGGCACGATTCAGCAAACATGTTACTGACATATTAGATGGCGATTTAAAACATACGAAATCATCTTTAGACTGAACTTTACCTCAAAATGATAGGTTGGTAGAAAAATGGCGGAAGAGTAATTGTTATTCCTAAAGGAGAACAACATTTTGAACAACAGGGATTCCAGGTTTTACCATTCTAAATCTTCTTAAGGGAAAAGCACTGGAATCGAAGCTGTAATGGATCGGGAATTACAAACTGACAAATTGATTTTGTTTCTCTAAACGGCAAAAATCAGATACCTTGTACATATTGTAAGTTTTTTTTAAGCGTGCCTTTTTAAACTGAAAATTTTATTGTAGTTATTTATTTTTATTTATCTTCTAGCTTTTTACTTCTTTTCGTAATATGAATTTTTAACCTTGTAAACAGCGCCTTTGGACCCTTGGGAAAGGGCGCTTTAGAAATGTTATTATTATTATTATTATTATTATTATTATTATTATTGGAGCCTTTGGAGAATGCCATATCTAAGGTGCTCATCCCTGCAATTACGGAGCATAGGTGCACTCGGCTGGACAGGGACATTCTAGCACTGCCAGTCCGTCTAGGGGGGCTTGGCAT
>Ga0126338_10002310_pt1 | contig 13039 bp, 7 predicted proteins | sample OrbCmetagenome_2_FD_92529 | JGI IMG/M metagenome (GOLD analysis project Ga0126338, IMG submission 92529) | Coral microbial communities from Petempiche,Puerto Morelos, Mexico - Orbicella C C metagenome | ecosystem: Host-associated > Invertebrates > Cnidaria > Coral | place: Petempiche,Puerto... | reverse complement strand
GTTTTTCCAAACGATTTCCCCGTCCCCCCCCCCCCTTTTCCCTAATTTTTTTGGGGTGGCCCCCCCCCGAAAGCCTCTTTTTTTCGCCTGCCCCCCCCCAAATCCCCCCAGCCCCCCCCCCTACCTTATAAAAAATGAACGGTCCCTTAGCAACAAATTCATGACCAATTGGTAGTTAAGAAGGAACCCCTTATGCAAATTTATTTTTAAATAAGGTTCATTTGTGGAGACCAGAAAGAACTTGAATAATGTTAACATCGAATTTTGCAAAATAATTTACATGTAGCAATTTTTTATGCATATAGTACTGTTTTCTTTATCTAGTGGCATGCTTGCGTTTTTCTAACTATTTGGTACGTGTAGTTAGATTGTTACTACAAAGAATCATACAAAGATGAAACGCTTTTGACAGATAGCAAGAGGCGTTTCAATTTGTTCTATCTTGTGACACTGCTTTTTTCGCGCTCTTTAATTGTAATTAACTACGTTCTCTTTTCTTTCCCTTCGGCAAGGTCAACTCGATATAAAGTTAAACAAAATACCAAAACCAGCCAAGAATGCCCGCAGGTGTGGCCTTTTATCAACTTCCTGGAGAGGGAGATCATTCTAAACGGAACGTAGAGACCGTGTCCTTGTTTGATCTCAAGCGAACGAATGGTTGGTGGTCTGCAGTAGGAACGGACGATGGACAACAAATACTGGCGGTGAGTCACTCGATATGTAACGTATATTTGCATACATCACTAGGTTTAATTACTGGCAGTCACCAACTTTTACTTAACAATCTGTCTGATATGTGAACATAGGCGTACGGGCCCTTTCGGACTTGGGGGGGAGAGGGGGGAACCGTGACCATCTTGCCCGAAAAATTTACGCAATTCCGGAATGCGTGATTGTTGAAATAGGCATGCAAACGCACTCAAATTGCATGAAAAACAAAATCGCTCACAATTCCTACATCTGCTAAAGCCGTGTGGCATGAGATTTTCGCTTGAGTTTAATTTCACGGATTTTGGACTTTTCAGGTTTCGCGGGAAAATTTTTCGCGACTTTGGATTTCAGGCTTTACTCCTGGGAATAATTTCATGTACAGTACTTGAAAGTAGCAAAAACGGAGGCCATATGGTCGTTTTCGTTTTCCAGAATCACGTGTTGGTTGAACACCGTTAGCACGTCACGTTAAATGTGCGAGTTGTCAAAAAGTGTTGCTTATTATTGTTGTAATTTATTATCTTGTGAGCAATAGCGGGCAAAAAATTTGTTTTTATCTTTAAATTTTCGCAAAAGTTTAGTAATTACCCTCATATCCATTTGTTTTGAAGTTGAAGGATGTCACTCATTTGAAATACAGTTACACTTTACAGTTACCTGCAATTATTCGTTTTTTGCAGGCGGGGGCAAAATTCGTGCCGGATCTACTCGGATCGCTGGTTTAAATAAGAATGGCAACCATTCAAGAACAAGGCATATGCAATACATGCCATTTTATGTAAATTAGCCATCCGAGTTGATCGGGTCCGAGGTTTGTACCTGCCCGTTTTTTACCGTCACCTCCTTGTGGTACTTTGAAAGAGCATGCAAACGACTCCATTTCTAAATGTTCATCTTCTCTAAGTTATTCTGTGACCAAGAAACCTGCGAAGTTAACGATGTTACCATCGAATTCGTCCATATCGACTTGGCAGATGGCCTTTGGTGGGAAACTTAAACAAGAGAGCGCCGTGTAGTTAGTGCATTGACATGGGTGTTGTATTGAAACGATGGCCGCCAACGCGTGGACATTTGACGTCGAAAAAGGTAAAGACTAGAATATGTTTCCTCAACGGTCTCCTTGACAGGAAATCAACTTAGTTTGCGTCCCTTGTTGAAAGCTGCCCACGAAAAATATACTTATAAACGGTTGTATGTATTGAAAAGATAATCTTCGAGCGACTTTTTCTGTTTAACATGTTTAATTTTATGCACGACCAGTTTGCATAAATTAATTAGAACAGAACGCCTTTCGCACAAATGATTAGAACCAGAAACATTGGGTTGTTTGGAACCAACCTTTTAATAACAGAAGTGCATTTAACAAGCTTTTCAAGAGCTACGTCCTTGAGGGAAGTGTGCACGGTAAGTTAATTTTTCATATGTTCTTCCACTTTCTGTAGAGACTCTTAGTATGAGAATGACTCGTGATCTATGAAGTATTTGCAGCGTCCAATAAGCAGCTGTTTAATATGTCGAGCTCGTCTTACCACCGGTTCATCGTGTAATTTTTTCCTTAATTAGGTAAGCACGCACGATTTCATGAAAACGTTCTTTGATTGACATGGACAGACACACAGTAGGATAATGGTGTTCTTCAAACCACAGATTAGTCTCTCTTTTATTTGTTATTTATTTATTTATTTATTTATTTATTTTATTTTATTAGCTTTGCCTTTATGATACAAAAAATAAACGGTTTTTGTATAGTATCATTAATAAGGTTTTTATAGTATTTCATTTGCCAAGACCAGAGTACTCTTCCTGACCTGGCAGCTACCGGTTAAAAAAGTTCGACTTTCAGTAGTTTGAGCAATATATACGTGTATGTAAGGGTAAACATTTCTGGGCGGAAAGAGGAAGGGAGGGGGAATTCTTTCCCTTCGCCTTTCTGTATTGTTGCGATCATAGATTGAAATAGACCACATTTATACAACAAGTCCATTTCCTACACTTAAGAGTTCACTAGGACGTCTTTTAAAACACTCTTGAATTGGGCTTCGAAGGTTAACCCACTCCTGGAGGACTCCACCCTTATTTTGTGAGGCCCTATTTCACAGACTTCGTTTTAAAACGTTTTGGTTAGTTGTGGATCAATTTACTTGGTAATGCCTGAAAGATAGGCAAACACAGCGATTGAGAAAATTTCTTTTTAAAAAATCAATTTCTTGTTAGAATGAGCCTTTGTGTTAAAACACTCCTACTAAATTTTTTCTTCCATATTTTGAGAACTTTTTTTGTTATTTCAACACAGACAGGCAGATCACCCAACATCTGACTTTGTCCCTTCAAGCAAACGTACTTCAAGCATCAGTGGGATGGGTAAAGTGACGATCATCGCATTGCGATGAATCAGAGAAAGACGACTGTTAAGATAATGCCGTTCTTTAAGAGGTTAGTCGATTAGTTAATTGGCTTATTGTAGATCTGAAACAATATGCATCCGAGTTAAAGAACCCAAAGAAAATGAGTCCGAGATACATGTAGTAGCTTACTATAGCTACAGCAGAATCAACTAGGCAGAGGAATTAATTTTACTCAGAAAATTTGGTTGACTTAGTTTTAATCAAAATTTGATTTTCATATCACAGCTGATGATCGCTAGTGACCAATTATTTGAAAATTCTGAATAATGACTGAGAAATAGTTCCAGTATGGCTGGTTTGCAGTGTCACGCCATCAAAAATAAAAATCGTAACCATTCAATAAATTAAGTCAAGAAGCTGAGATATGAAAGATGGTTGATATATAAATAACCTCGCCAAGTTTTAAGTCTGTACGATTTTCCATCCGCGCGTTATTCGGAAAACTGTTTCACTCAAATTTATAGAGCTTTGTATGGTGTCGCCATGTTTGTGCCCCTCGGAGGGACACAAACATGGCGGCCGTAAAGTAGCAGAAACATCTGTCATTGAGTTTTGCCATTGAAACGAAACGTTATTACTCTAGAGCTCCGATACATTTAAATTAATGCTTTGTCTAGAGCAAGAATTGTTTAGTTAGTAAAAACTTGAGCAATAACTCATCTTTTGACTTACTCAACAGCCTTATCGAGCCGCCATATTAATGTCACCCAACGTATAAACTATGAAATTCCGCCGTGCTCCATTACATAATGAGGAACCCTGTCGGGCTTAAACGTTGCAAAACGTCAAGTTATTAGAGGGTCTTACATCTCATGAAACTAAAATTCACAAGGATTGGTAATTTCTTATTTTGGAAATTGATGACGTCACATGAAAGCCGGCAATTGAATGCGACCACTGGCCTGACTAGGAAGCACTCAAAATGTAATTAAGAGGTACTAGCTGTATGTGTAAAAGGTAATTGTCCAGCTGACTTTATGAAACGATCATGGTGGGTTTTTTTTCCTACAAAGGCAGAACTGGTCAGCTGATATCATAATGCTGGAGAGAGTTTCTCGTGGTTGACATGGAGATGAAGACGCAATGAAATAAAACCTGTTCCTCAAACAAGAGGTTAGTCCTTATGCTTTATCAATATTCCTATCGTTGCAAGTGTCAGACGGCGATCTTGGCCTTGCGCATGCCTGTGGCGTTTTAAAACAGACCTCCTGATAAGTCTCCCGCAAAATACTTGTTCCACTCGAGTTCTTTCGCCCTTGAAAAGAAGTCATGCTCGTGTTTGTATAATACTATTTTGAAAGCATAATTAAATTTCTCACGAGACAGCTTTCAGACGAAAAGATCACAGTTGATGAGTTATGTTCGTGTTTGACCATGGAGTGAGACGCTCACTTCTCATGTAAACACAAATTTCAACAGATCGCGGGAAGCTAGGTTGTGACTGATGTAGTCGAAACTTTGTCAAAGATAAGGAGGAAGGTTGAAAAACAGTTTTCTTGGTTAATCTGAATTTGTTTCATTCCGTCATGTGTGGGAAAAAGCGCTAGTATTTCGCCAAAAACAATAAGGAAAAAAAAAAACACTCGAATCTTAAGCTCGTATTATTTTTTTGTTCATGGCAGACTCTAAGAAATTCAAAACCTTAGGACTGATTACAAATGTAAACTCTGTATGTAGGGAAGTTACTTTAGACGTACTTTGAAAGGTTTTTTTTTTTTTTTTTTTGATAATTACTCTGATTCTATGTTGCTATATGGCTTGGTTAATTTCACGTTTTCGTAGTTCACGTAACATCTTTTAAAGTTTTTCCTTAGCTTAAGTGTTTACTTTCGATTATGTAACTAATGATATGCACCATTCTACACTATTCATTACAGACAAGTACAAGTACGTTACCCAGCAATTATTTAATGTATTTTCTCTCTCCAGGAAAAAGGCAAGCATAGAATGGGAAAAGCTAGAAATACACAAAGGATATTGGAGTTTGGAAAGAAGGGCAATTTGATGACGAGACTATGACTAATTGACAAGGTTAGTTGATTACTTGGAATACAAACTACATGTAAACAACGGATGTCCTGGTTGCTCGAAAACAGATTTACTCCAATCCAGTGTTAATTGTCGGCCAATGTTCTGTTTCACTTGTTTAAAGGTGTTTGACGGCTTATTTGAAGTTAAGGTTCGAAATGCATTGTGTAAATTAGGGTTAAAATGGAAGGAACATTTTAATCGGAATCTATTTATCTCTCACTGGCAAACACTCGCTTACAGTTTTTGAAAAAAAAATCAACTCTGAACATTGACGGAGTATTGTACGAATAAATACCCTTAATACTTAAAAAGATTAAAGTTTTACCCATTGTATGGGTTCATTAGCGCTTTTGCTACCCAGAAATTTCGCTGTTTTAATTTTGGAAGCCAATACCTGCTTCAATGCGATACACAAAGAGCGGAGAAGGCCTGTCACCATATACTAAATTTCACAAGCTATTTAAATGTTTAGAGTCAATTTAGAGTCAATTTATAACTGGCATGATGCCTTTTCTAAGCAAAGTCGTATGCAAAATGTAAACAGAGACGTCGACGTCAAATTTACTCTGAATTACAATAATCTAACGTTGATGGATCTTTAATAAACTAGTGTATTTGACAGTAAGATAGCCCCGAACGGTACATGCATTTTGCAAAGATTTTAACTCCAGGTGAAATTGAAACACGTTGACTACCCAATAATTAGGATATTTTTGAGCTCTTTTAACACCTCGCATGTGCTTGAACATTTGTTAACTCTACTCGTTTCGGTTTTGTTTATGTTGACGTGACGTTAAAAGTGGAGTTTCAAGAAGTTACTAAGACGTTAGTTTAAGCCAAATTATAATACCTTGGAAATTTGATAGAAAACCTCAAATAATTGTTCGAAATGCTTTTGGAAAACATACATGAAATGCTACATGTAGGAATGGATACTGTATTTTTCTTTAAATTTTGATGCTTGTAGTTTAAGAACGCAAGAAGTTTACATAAACTTAACTAGCATCAATTCTAAATGCAGTCATGAAAAACATTAACCTTCGTATAGGTTGTTATTTCACCAAGCTGATATCTATGGATGTATCTTGTAATTAGTAAACAGTACACATTAAATGTTCGATTTAAACAATGTCTGCATAAAGAATACTTTGTCTCACTTTATATTTCGTATTTTTCCTTCTAGATTCCAAGACAAAATTCAGTTAGTTTTGTGGAGTCATCATGCAAGGAAAAGTGGATTATAATAAAATGACTTTCGACAGAAAATTGACTGGGATGTATGCTGTGCTGAGGGAAAAGTCGGAAAACTGTCTTGGATTGATTAAGAATGTGCGCATTGAAAGCCAACGAGGAACAAGTCGAAAATAATGACCAAGTCTCTTGGCGAGAAAATTATTCTAGGTTAAAGATATTGTGCTTTTAAAAGGGACCAAAAAAATCGAAGGAAAAAAAACTAAGTCTTTTGGCTGGAAAAATTGTCCTTAGAAAAAAAAGTCTGCGCTTTTGATTGGTGTCTGGTTTTGAGTCAAAAATATACTAAGTCTTTTGGCGGGAAAAATTTTGCCGTGTGCAAAGGATTTTTTCCATCGAAAGTCAAAGTATATGTTTGATTTTCTGGCTAGACTCTGTTCAAAAGTGCAGTTTTTTTTTTCTTTTTGGCAACTCTACATAGTCAAAAAATAGTAAAAGAGATAGCCTACATTCCGACTAGTTTCCAGGCCCCTTTTAAAAGCGCGATATTTTTTTAACTCCCGTTGTAAAATAAAAGACAAATCAGAAATAAAAGAAACAATGGTTTCATTTATTTTTTTATTGTTTTGTACCATTAACTTAATTTACAAGTTTTATTAAGGTAACTTGTTTACAACAGTAATTGCAAATCAAACTATTAAAGAAGTTGAAACAATAAACTACATTTCTGAGTCTGGAATTTATTTGTAGTAATTACAAGAGTCAATAACCGAAAGTAATATGATGAAGTTGCTTTATCGAGCAAATACTAAGTCTGAAACGTTTTAAATTGTTATAAGTATCAGTGGAGAGAATTCTGAAAAAAATTTAACGAAATTTCTCATTTTAGGGAATGCAATAGTCGAAACTAAAAAGTGATGAAAATTGTCCTATTTTTTTTACGAACGAGTGTATCACTAAGTTGCTGGTAAACGCTGAAATTCAATACTGGCTCTTTTTTTTTTTTTACATCAGCTTCAAGCAAAAATTTGCTCCGGTTTTAAAAATAAATCTTTCGCTGGCATACGCGATAGCATCTTTGCATAAAATATTTCTCCAAAGTTTTAACAGCATTGGATACAAATTAAGTGTGGATCCATGTTATGGAACGACACGACACATAATATATACAATTCATACCATAGATTTTAGTTTTCAAACTTTGCTGACGGAAAAGAATTTCTGCACCGGTTATTAGTACATGTCAAATCTGACTGCAATCAAACAGCTGACTTCACGGTAACCAAGCAAGCGAAAACAATTCTTCCAAAACAAATTGAGTTATGTGATCAGCCAAAAAATACGTTATAAATTGAAAAAGGCGACTATTTTTACAAAAGTTGCTCTAAAAAATCTTTTCTGTACGGTTAGTGCATGCTGAACTTGACTGTAATCGAACAGCAAAATTTGGCGAGATTCAAGCGACAGTTCCTACTGAGTTCACCTGAAGTCACAATTAAATCAAAAACAAACTGAAACGACGCGGAATATTCAGTTCAACAGCTTAGTTTTATGTAAAATTTCATTGATCTGCTACATGAAAGATTTTGACTATCAGTCAGCGAAATCTGTCGAAATTTAAAATAATAGTGGTTGACTGGACGGTGAAGAAGCCATCAACAATTTTTTTTCCAAAAACTGATAAAATTTAGTTTCATGGCTGGCCAAAGAAACGATCTACGTTATAAATTGACAGGATGCGTAGTTCAAAATTTGAGTGATCTGAGAGATTTGTGTAGTTTAAATATTTGCATGTCGAATTATGACAAATCAAACAGCGAATCGTGGCTAGATTTCAAAACAATTTCAGCTCACAGCGGTAAACAAGCAAACGATGATTTTCCAAAAATAATAAATTGAGTGTATATGGTCAGCAAATAATTTTTTTTTTGGTCTGTGGTTTCAATAACATGGATCCGCGTTCATTCAATTCTAAGTATAATTTCTCTTTCCTAATTCCTATACGTTTCTTGTTGCAACAGTTGTGAGAATTTGGCGATACATCAAGACAATATAATTAGATGCAGATTTTCTTGTCACTTTTCTGCTTGACAATAAACTGGTTTTGCATTTTGTGAGGATAAATTGATTGTCGATCAGTCACGGTTTCTAACAAAATTAGTAACTAAACTATTGTTCTTTACCAAACGAAAACTACTTGCACAAGCGTGATCCAGAATCTTCTTCATGTCAGCAGGCATCTGACGAATCCAAGAATCCAAGACAAGCCTTGAAAATCCACCAATGAGAGTCTATCAGAATCTTCCTGTAACCAGGAGACGCTAAGGAAAATAAGCAAAAGATCATGTCAGTACTTCTGCAACTGAATACATATTACACAAGTGTTTTACATTTGAGCGTATTTAATTATCATAAAGCCACTCTGACAAATCAATTAGAATTCCAAGAAAATAATCTGCTTGAAATCCCCCGAATATAATTTGTTTACCTCTCAGAAATCACGTGGTAATTAATTTGCATTAAAATGGTAAACGAACAGAAGCGGCCATATCTTGTGCGGCCTATTGAAGGTCGTTCAAGGTCACTCAATCCCGGAGGGGAAGATATTAAGGTATTTCGCGTAGGCAAAAATTGTTTTTCTTGTATTCGCTGTTATTATGATGAAGGCCCACGGAAAATAAAATTCACTTTAATAAGTTAGTTATGGGTAGTCTAGAAACATGATGCTTGTAACAAGTCTACTTAAAACGAAGAATAACCCCAATAAAAGTCAACCGTAAAAATCTTCTAATATCGTCCTATCATTTTGTCAGCATTAAAATCCCGATAATATAGGACTAAGAAGAAAACTGATTCCTTTAATCTTCGTTTTTTATAATGTTTGTTTTTTAACAAATCTCCGTTGATCCTTGCGACTATGAGGTTGTCTTGTTCTAGTTCATATCTTGTGGCATGTAATGAAAACTAGTGGTCACCAAAGATTATTTTTCTGTAACGTAAGCGCACGGTGATTCGACGGAAGTTTCCGACAATTTTAGCGAATAAAAATTTAAAGCAATCTCTTTCGTTGTGATTTGTTCACTGATCAGCAACCAACCAGCAAGAAACGCCCCGTGAAAACCTGCAGCCTTCAGACACCGAGGCCTATTTAGCATGCATGACCAGTAAACAAAGGTTTTAAAATTCACAATTTTTGTTAAATCTTCATTTCATCGGTTTAAACCACGAGGGGCCACAGCAACACCAATCTAAAAAGTGAGCAAGAAAGCAGCATAAGTAATTACATCAATGATTATGTTTTAACAAAACCACGTTCTAAGAGAAACAAAATATCGTGCGAACATGTCGGCTTTCATCACTATAGAGCCGTGTAGAAGCCATAAAAACGGCAATAACAATGTCAGAAAAACAATTTCAATTCGTTTTTCCTCCTTGCTCTGGAAATTGAGACGTGCGCCGCATAGTGGGACTTGAATTCTGAACCTATTCTCTCATTTTCAAGCCTTTCAACTGTCTGACCAAGGCCGCATTAGTGAACTACAATGAATGCATTTTTTATCAATCTCACCACGTTGCCACCGTGACAAAGATACTAGTTGTTTGTGAAGAGAGCAAGTCAAATCATTTAACGAATTGTTTTGATGCAACTCCACATTCTCCGAGCTAGCATTGAAAGAAATTTGTGGCACACCGTAACAAGAATATAAACTTCCAGCAAGAGACTAAAAGGTTCAAGTTACCTGAAGTAATCGTGTCAGGGATCCTAATAGAATTTTGTCCGTTTTATCACCATTTCTCATCAGTTCTGCAAAAAGGATAAAAATGATTGTATGAATAATATGTGGTTGCTTTAAAGAATACCTAAGCATACAGGTTTCCCTAATCAATCTCGGCTGGTTCTGCTATAGAATAATAACACGTACTTCGAATAGATCATTTCGTTGCGTTGAAGCTGGTTTAATGGACGCTGAGAAAAATACCCGAATATCAAAATCCACTTCAGTGAACAAGAACCCAATTTATAATAAGTCCCTTGCAAACGGTCTACTACAAGAGATCACCTTTCATCGAATGAATGTACGGACCCGGTCAGAAGTTCTAAATGTCGGCGTTCATTCACGAGTGCAAAAGGGATAACTAATATTGTACAAGTGCTAATTTTTCCGAAATGCTTACTATCAGAGTAAAACACGTTCGAGGAAGAAAACGCCAAGTTACCGCAACAAAAATACATTGGGTTTGAGTACAGTTCATACCTTTGCAAGACTCAAAAGACTTCCCACTCGAAGCAAGTCGTTGCAAGGTTTGCTCATTTGAAGTTAGTTCTTTTCCCAGGTATCACTGTGTCTCGTAGCAGCTGGAAACGGAAGGACCATCCCAAATGAAGGCTTGCTACCTGTTACTAGAAGTGACCGAAGCCAAATTAAAAAGTCGAATTCTTGAAAGTGAAAGGATGATGTACATCCGAAGAACGCAACGCAGCAAAATACTTCAGCACATGTATAATTTGCAATTTAAATTTTCGAACGTTTTGTAACCACGCACTGAATGCCTGATTAACTGCGATCATTTGATTGGTTTGTCATTTGATTTTAATATAAGTGCGGGATATTTAAGAGAAAATGAACAGAAATATCGAGCAAAGGGGGGCCTCGGTCAAAATTTAACTTACCCTTGTTTCGAGTTTATGGAGACGTATTTATGAGTTTTCAAAGGTTTTGGGGTTCATTTTTCTAAATACGGCCTACTTTCAGGAATAGTTGGGAAAATGGATTTCGCGCTCTCTCTGGCCAAAAACTGGCCGAATCAATAGGCAAAAAATACATTGCAAAAATGTCGTCGCGTTAATAGTTAAAATTGTATCTTCGGAAATTAGATACTAATATTAAAAGAACAAGTTTTTGGCACGCTATATTTGTCTGTTTTTCGGTAGCTGTCACTGCGAAAAACACATCCTTTGATGCTGTTGTAAAGCAAGTTTCAGTCTATAATTGCAAAAAGACTTTTCGTTATGTGGCTGAGCTCGAATCGAGCTCATTTTATGGCTGTAAAGTGTCGAAATACTCTTCTTGTACGAGATATAAAAATTTGCTTGGGTTTTTCAGCGGGCGCTCTAAAAAACGCCACAAAAAACTGAGAATTTTCTCTGAAATTCCTACTGATTTGCATATTGTCACGGTAACGAAACACTGACTGAAAGTGAGCGAAAAGTGGTTTCAAGTGTTGCGTCAGAAAATCCGCTTCTAATAGCAAAATATTGATTTAAGGTTTTTAATTCTATTAATCCGATGTTGCGATAGATGTGGTGATAAATTATTATACTTATATAAAACTAGTAGTAATAAAAGATTAGAGCAATGCGTTCACGCGCGTACTTTGCATGTTTGGTCTACCTTGGTGGCGATCGAAATTAAGTTTTATCGAATGACAGATAATGATATGCACGTGAAGTTGAAGCCTGCGGTAAAAGTTTTTTTAACTAATTAAGTATTAACTTTTACTGGACAAAATAGCTTCCAGGAAAGGCATTTGAACTGTTGGCGACACTTAGAAATCAGTCTCAGATCGCAACCACTTGTAACAAATATTTCTTTATTGGATACACGCTAATAAAGAGAGCCGAAATGAAAAAAGACATAATAAGTTGGATATACATATTACGGTCAGTCAGGTTTGATGTCCTTTCTCAAAAGTTCTTTTTACAATGACTTAACTTGGATTAAAGGAGAAAAAAAGACGATTGTGCGAAAAAATCTAAGTGGACTCCAACATAGATATAACAAAAAGAGTTCCCCTGCGGGGGCTGAACGCCATGCCTTTCCGAACCGAAGTTCGGAAATGTAGCCACTGGGTTACAGTGGGACTCCTTGAATTGGTTACCAAATGTAACGGTACCTATATGCACAAGAAATATAGTTTTTATTGACAGCCTCATCTTGCTTTTTAAAATATGATATAAAGAAAATGAAAGACCCTGCCTAAGTTATAGAGTCTTTTTTTTGAATCCCTTATTGAATCTTTTGCAAGCAAAAAAAAATTAACATTTCCTTCAAGATTCGTTCTTTTGCAGTTCTTCGCTTATTGGATACAAGCTAATAAAGAGAGCTTAAATCAAAAAGACATAATAAGTTGGATATATTCCACGGTGAGTCAGGTTTCTTGTCCTTCCTTAAGAGGTCTTTTCAGCAATAACTTGGCTGAAACAAACAAACAAAAAAAGAAGATTGTAGGAAAAAGAAATGGAGTCCAACATCCAATATAAAAAAAAAAAAAAAAAAACGGAGCCCCCCTGCGGAGACTGAACGCCCTGCCCTTCCGAACCGAACGTCGGAAATGTAACCACTGGGCAACAAGGGGATTCCTTGACTTAATTAGCAAATTTCACGGCACCTATTTGAACATGAAATGTAGTTTATTGACAGCCTCATCTTGCTTTGGAAAATTTGCAATGAAGAAAATGAAAGACCTTACCTAAGTTCTCGAGTCTTTTATAAAACCCTTCCTTCTTTTGCAGTTCTTCGCTTACTGGATGCAAGCTAATAAAAAGAGTTTAAAAAAAGAAGATATAATAAGTTCAATATATTTTAGGGCGAGTCAGGTTTCTTGTCCTTCCTTAAAACGTCTTTTCGTCAAAAACTTGTTCAAACCAAAACAAACTAAAAAAGATTATAGGGACAAATATGAATAAAACGAACAAAGTC
>Ga0126338_10002309_pt1 | contig 13041 bp, 10 predicted proteins | sample OrbCmetagenome_2_FD_92529 | JGI IMG/M metagenome (GOLD analysis project Ga0126338, IMG submission 92529) | Coral microbial communities from Petempiche,Puerto Morelos, Mexico - Orbicella C C metagenome | ecosystem: Host-associated > Invertebrates > Cnidaria > Coral | place: Petempiche,Puerto... | reverse complement strand
ATTTGGCAAAATCCCTCATTCATCCCAGCAAGCAATATGTTTACTTTAAAATAAAATTAAAATGACCATTCTCTCTTTAAATTACACATGAAAATCTTTTCTCAAGTACACATGGGTCATGCATGTGGTACTTTAAAAGCCTGGTGTCAAGTTACAATAATCACTAACACATTGAAATATACATTTTTGTAATCTACAGGCCAAGAGCTTTCCAGTGATATATAGTTTGTTATGGTTTTGTCTAAAATCAGAGTTGTTACAACTGTTGCAAAAAAGGCCATTTTTCAGGTAAAACCCCCCCTTAAGTAGACATTTTTCATTTACCAGTTCTTGAATTTTAATCATCCTATTGACATTTTATTGTGAACAAGTTTTGTCTAAAATCGTACCTTCAAGTTGTGCAAGAAGTAGTCAAGCAGACATTTCTCATTTTGTTAATTTCAATCACTGATTTTTAGAGACAGCTGTTAAATCAGTACAACAAATAAATATTGTTTTGAGTCTATAACACTACTATTGTACTCTGTTATTGGTGTCATTTATTATCATGCTAGGTTTTTTATAAATGGAAATAATAATTTCAAAACAGTTAAGTAAGAATAAGATTGCATCACCTGTCAGTTGTATCATGTATTGTATCATGGCACTTGTATCAAGATATGTATCATATTGTGAGAAATTGTATTGTTGCAGCCCTAGAAAACGGCTTCTTCCTGTTTTCGCACACTGTAACTATTTGGCGGTTACTTTAATCTGGCACCTCTGAGGGTGTTTTTTCTGTCCTTGTAATTTTCCTGATCTCATATAACTCTGTATGAGGTTAGCATTGTGATCTAACATCCTTTGTTGTATAGTTCATTTCTTCTCACTGAATCATGCCGCCTAAGAAGCATACTGTTGGCCCTCAAGCTTATTCAAGCGTCTTTGCCTATTGTTGCCTGCATCTGATCTCATAACAGTGCAAGATCTTCAGCCTCCTCCAGTCTCAGGGATGACCCAGATGAATCTTCAGGCACTCACTAACGTAATTGCCACTACTGCATCTAAAGCTGTGAAGCATGCCATGGCTGCACTGCATCAAGCGAGTATCCCTGACCACAACCAAACTGCCATTGGACAAGCTGAACATTTGGTGGACAAGATTACTAATCTTACTCAAACGACAGGTATGCAAGGTGCAGATACACCACTTTCTATCTTGGGTGCTGGGGATCAACCCGACCAGCACTTTACCAGTATCGGTATAAACATAGATGCTTAGGTGCGCAAAAATGAAAACAAACATTTGGGCTCACAAATAACCATATTTTGGGGTGTTACTGTAAGTAGCTCCTCCCTGTGAAAGGTATTCCTAATCTATGACCTTCACTAGAGGTGTCTCAGGTCTACCTTAGCTAACCCTCGAACAATAATTTACTGACCGAACTCTCCCAGTTTTATCTTGCCTTTCTTTGGTATTTTAACCCATACAGGCATTAAGGATCATAACTAACAAGGGAGTCAAGGCCACTTGCCACTGTTTTAAGCAAAACAGCTTACATTAACATATTTTAAATTTCACACGCACATTGCAGCAGTCAGCATCATGCCGCAGGAGTTTTTAATTAAACTTTGGAAAGTAAACACCACTGTTTCACCATACAATAAAAATATAATCACCAACCAAATGGCACTGGAGAAAGTACTTCTAAACATCACCAGTGGTTTGTTATGAATACAGAGTTCAGCTCATAATGCTCACTCGAAGAGCACGCTCAGTTGTTGATGTTGTTGTCAGAAAAATCTACATTATACAAGAGAAAATACTTTCCCAAACAGTTTGAAGACTTTAAAAGACAGATAGCTATTGTTGTGACATCAAGATTACAAGTTATGATCAAAATGATGTTCTAACAATTGAAGTTTTTGCTCTCAAGACCAACATGCTGACCAAGAAGTACTTTGTTTCTAGTACACGTATGATCTGATCTTCCACATGGTGCCTCTGGTGATGATTTTGTCTTTGGTACTGGTCTTTTCAATACCAAATGGAGCCCAACAATTCTTCTTTAACAATACATTTATCACACATTAGGTATAGGAAACTATAACAGCAAGCTTTTCAGTTCCTTTTCTGTTAGCTTTTGGTAGCCTAGAGTATCAGAGAATGTTATATGCTTTTTGTGCCTTGAAACATTTTCTTAAGTGTTCATATGAATAGACTTGACAACATTTGACCTTGACATCAGCAATGCTGTTTTCCTATTCATTAACAGTTTGGGAACAAAAACAGGGAGGGCCCGTTTCACGAAAAGGCCTAATGCTAGAAACCTGCCATTCAGGAAAGAATGAGTGAGGATCTCTGGGATTACCTGAAACCAAAGACACCTCCATAAGCATAGCCCTTTTTTTGGAATTATGATTTCTACATTTATTACTCCCCATTCCACCAACACATCTTTAAAGAAGCTCTCCACATGACCACACAAATTTATTGCAAAATGTCCCCAAAAGCACCAGAGTGTTTCATCTTTTCCATTTCATTTCCTTCCCTAATTAGTTGTGAACCATTTAAAAAAAACTTTTGGAACTCCCTTCCCAATCCACCATAGTATATATTTGTTCCTATTACACTAATTAACACATTTATTTGTTTCATGTCAGGTCCACACAGAGACAATGGCACACCTTCATGGACCCACATGGTCTGGCCTAATTAACACTACTGACCATAACATAGACCGGTATTATCTACCAGAGTGAAAATATTTTTTAAATGAAACAATGAAATCTCAACATTTAAAGTGCTTTATTGTTCCAAATCTTATTTTACTCCCAATAAACTTTTTATCTTTCTTATTATTTACATACTGTTAATAAGGTTTGTTTACAACAGACCTGCAACAATACACATTCTGCCGCAGGGCTAGGCAAGTTGCCCACATTTAAGAACTCATTGAAACTCCAGCCTCCCTCCATGGGTCCTGTTTTCTTACTCCAGTTATAACATTTAAGACTGAATTTTTTGGTTTCTTTTTAATGGAGGGGAGGCAAGGGAGGGGGGGGCTCAAACCCTGTTTGCCCTACACCTAGGCAGGCATAGAAACTTGGAATTCTGTGGAAATACTTTTCAACAAAAGAGGTATGTCATCACTTGTAAACATTTAATTTCATAAATAACCATAATATAATTATGTGATACTGTTGTGTAAATTTACAGTTCAACATTATGGTGATTGCTATAAAATTATTTTCCTCAACAGTAATTCGAGGGGGAACAAGATCCAGATTGATGCCATTGTTGGATTACCAAACTCACTGGTTGGTGGACTCCATAATAACTTGGTCTTACCAGAAGCAATCCATTCTAAACTTTTACAAAGCCTGTTCAATGGAAATAATATTAAGCTGGCATAGTCATATTGGTTTACAATACTACATCATCTTCGCAAATTATAAATCCAGACCTCAACCTCCTAATTTAACCTACATTGGCTATGAAAGACATCAAGCTACATGTAACCATTAAACAAGCCGAAGGAATCAAGGAGACATTACAGCAGCAGAAACAAGAGCTTTTCAAGCCATCAACTATAAAGCTAAAACCATGCACCAAGGAGCAGTTTGCCAATATTGAGGAAACATTATGAACGATTTCCAACCTCAAAAGCAAATTACAAACTGTCAGATACAACATTCAAAACCCACACAAAGAACTTGCAAAAGGGCACATTAGTTCTGCCTTGCCAATGCAGTAAGTAGACACAAAGGAAAACAGGCTCATCATAATGCTGAAATACCCAAGAAAAGAAAAATCAAAGTGCAAGGCAAGATCTACTCAACAAGCTCTGCTTCAGCAAAGAAGTCACGGTGGAAGTTGTAGCAGAAGACAATTATGGTGACCTGAAGTTGAAGAGAGCACTGGAAGCTGGGGAAGCTAATTTAGCTTTCCTTAATACCACACTTCATTCTCTCTCCCACTACAATGCCCTTTTGCGAAGATGATGTCCGATTTTAAATTTTAAATCTTAATTTTTTATAAATTATGAAAGTATATCATGTGTTGTATTAGATTGCTTTCATGTCTAATTATCCATTTGATATATTTTGGCCACTCAAAACAGAAGGCCAAACAATATACAGAAAACCTCAAAATTCTACCTTTTCCTGCGTTAGCTTAATCAGGCTCTGAACAACCCGGCCCAGGAGATACACTTTTAGGCTGGCCATAATCTATATATTATAGCCTTAAAACTGGAAAATGCAAGGGCACAAAAGGGTCTTTCATTAACATGTCAAACAACTCGTTTTTTTTTTTTTGGTTTTTTTTTGCGAACCCAGACCATTTTATTGTCCTTAAAACAGATATTTTTCTTTGCTTAGATCCATCAATATGTGAGCCATGAAAATATTTAGCGTCTGGAGGTTTACAAGACAATTTTTCAAGCTGATTTGAGGCAGATGTGCCACTCCAATACTGCTTGCTGATCTTTTTGTAAACGTTTAAATGTATTCAGGCTTTACGAAATCATAAAAATAAAGTTTTTCATGCATGCTCAAAATTTCCACGTCACATTTTCACAGAACAAATTTTATATTTTCATTCCAGAACCGTTTTGGTGCCCTAGCAAATGGTTCACGCGCCAAAATAGAGTCACCAAATCTAAGAACATAAAGCCCTTTTTTCATGTTTATGGCTGATTGGTCCGTTATTAATCATGTGACAGATTTTACGTCACTGCGAAGCTAAGGGAGTCAAGATATTATTGTTTGTCACAAGCTCAAGTAGTCAACAGACTTCTCTGTCTGACTGGACAGATCGGGAAAAGCTAGAAGCAAAAGCTCAGGCAAAAATACAAAGAGAGAAAACTTCTTGGCCAGAAATTAACATGCTCAAGGTTTAAGCTTTTCTTCGAGTCTCAAGAGTAAGTGCACAGATTGTTTTGACCATTCCTTGTAGGCAACAAATAATTTATTTCATTGCGTATGCCTTATTCCGTCTCTTTACTGTTTTATATTGCAGAGAGTAGGTCAAAGGAGACCAAGTTTTACTTGGTTTGGTTTGTCAATGAATTAAAGTATGCAGTAGTTGAGGGAAAATACATTGAGGAATTAAACCCAAAGACAAAAGACAAGGTGCATGTTAAAAGTGCCCATGGTTCTTGGGAGGGAGTGGTTTACACTTCAGGTATGTCCCAACTAAGACAATTAGATAGTTGCATGCAGGCTTCCAAGTGGTACAACCATCGTAAGTCTCTTTGGAGAAGAACTTTGTCAAAACTTAAATGACGAAGATAAAAGTGAGCATCAGGTGCAAAGTGAAGAAACGACCACAAAGAGGAAAGGTACTAATTAATGCAGTCTGATCTGTGCAATAATTGTGATGAAGTAACCAGTATAATCTATTTACCTATTTGTATTATACTCATGCTTTATGTATTTGAAAACACTTGCTTCTTTCGAAGAGCCAGAAGTTTCAAAATTATATCAAATGAATTCAGGCCTGACTCACTCACCGGTAGCCAAATATGTGATACTTATGTTTACCTTGTGCATACCACAACCACAATAAATAGGGTCATTTAATCCTGTTCCTTCAGAGTGCCTGCAATTTAATTTTCCTGATATTCTGTATTCCCACACAACAGTCAAGGTAATATACAACAACAACAACAACTTTATTTGTAATCAGCTACATGTGTAAATTTGAAATGAGATGAACAAAAATAAGCTCAAAGTGTACCGTATGCAGGTGATGGAAAACCTGGCATGTCATGGTATTTTAGAAAGTCAGTTTCCAAGCCTGTGGAAAGTGATGGAAATGTGAAAGAGGCATTTTATATACGTCTATTTTTGATGTGTGGCTAAAAAGCAGTGAGAAAATTAAAGAACCGTCAAAATACAGTACCTATCATTAGCAGTGAATACGATTTTTATAAATCTTTTGAAAATAACTCTTACCTTTTAGGTCCTGGAATGCTGAAAATGGTCAAATATTTAGAACAATTTATAAAAATATATATAATTTCAAAATGCAGTTAAACCCAGTGATTGTGAACTCGCAGGATAAACAAAAAATGTGCGAAATAGTGGGAGTTTGAAATAGCCAATAGTAAATGACTGAAGGGCAAATCCAGGGGAAATGGTTCTGCATTCCAAATAACAGGAAATTCAAAATAACCGAGTTCGAATTAGCCAGGTCCAACTGTATTCTATGAAATACACCAGCCTTGACAGTGCAAGCAAATACATGTATGTGGCAACTTATGCTATCTTGTTCAGGTAAGACACCAATCTCAGGTGAGAGCCCAAAGAGGAGGAAGGCTGCTGGGCCATCTGAAAGTGATGTTAATGTTGATGTGTCAGACTTTGAAGAAAAGGACGAAGACTTCAAGGATTGTGAAAAAGGTACATAAATAGTAAAATCAATCAATAATGATTTATTTATTTTTCTTCCAACTATAGATCTTTGTCTAGATGTACATGTATGTACTAATATATGATTCCTAGGAATAGTGTGTCACGTACATGTAATGTTTAGGCATTCCATAGGGCTATTCTAAAGCTGGTGGAACCGCATGTTAGTACCAAAATGCTGACATTAGAAGCAACAGCTGCTGCATAATGAACATTGTAGCAATTTTTGTGGCAATTATTAACAGAGGAACAGTATTAATTTAAGTAATGAAATCAAAACATGAGATGACTTTTTTTTTGCTATTTTGCTGTTTGTTTCAGAATTTGACTTGATCAAACAAGAGAAAGGACGGGTTAACAGATTGCTCTGCAGTTTCAAGGTATGATTTCACCTCAATCTCTATCAAATGTTTCAAGCATTAATAAGGCACAGTTGAACGCAGTTCTCAGGAAGTGAAAACTAGTTCACAATAGTGGGAGTTTGAAATAGCCGATAATAAATAACTGAAGGGCAAATCCAAGGAAAATGGATTTGAGTTCGAAATAACAGGGGAATCGAAATAACCGAGTTCAAATTAGCAGGATCCAAATGTAATTGAATGGGATGATACATTTTGGCAGCAATTAATTATTATTATTATTTAAGAAATAGAAAACATGTTCCGTGTTTCTATCAAGTTATAGACACACAAGTGGAAGTTTGGGAGAACGAGAAATGCTGTGGGAACACGAGCCGCAGGCACGTGTTTCCAGTACAGCTTTTTCGAGTTCTTCCAAACTTTTACAAGTGTTTCTATAACAAAATAGAAACATGGCAAACAAGTTTTCGATTTCTTTTAGAAAACACTGTGACAGAAAAAAAGGAAAACTTGTTAACTTTGATTATCAAAATGTACATTCTCTTTGCACGGGCCACCATTACATCAACAGCTTGTGCTAGTTCTGTGTTTCTATCGAGTTATAGAAACGTAACCTTTAACCAATCAGCACGCGTATTTTCTTAGGACTGTTTTCTAATAATCATGTGGAAATTGCAATTAAAATTAACATAATTAAAAATAACAGGAAAGATTAAAGCTGTAAAGAGACCTGTTGAACCGTGGTCATTAAGCAATCAAAAGTCTTTGAACTTACAAGTGTATTCCTACAGTGCTTTCAATTTTCTTAACGATTTTTTTCTAAATATTTCAGATGTATCATATCGGTAGTTAGCTTCATTACTGGCCTAACACCTTCAGCTTAATTCTTTCTTTTTTCTTTGAAGTAACAAGTATATGCAAATGGCAGCACTGAAGATGGAAAGATGGAGAGGTTATTCCAAGATGGACAGGATCGTGGAAATATTGGAAAGGCTGGCAGAACAAAAGGAAGCTTAAGTTATTATTAATTTGAATTCATGTTCAACTCCAACTCAGCCCAAAGTAAAACCAGTATGTATTATCATATCATGGTTTAAAAAAATGGTTCTAAATGCAATAATGTGTGTCACTTAAGATCTGTTTACCTTGGGTCAACCAAATATTTGTTCTTTTTAAGATCTTTCAGTGTCAGAGATTTATGTATCTCAAGTTTGATTCTGTAATGTCTTTGATGCCAGACCAATTTACAATTTGGGCACCTGATCTTGCACAGAGAGTTGTTTTTTACTGTGCAAATGATGAGAACCTGTCACTTGTAATTACAACATTAGGGTCTGTTAGGTCTGTTCCGATCTTAATTGTATCTATCACAAAATTCTCGATCTCTGTGTGTTTACATTTGTCACGTAATCAGTGTGCAATATCATGGGTGTCCAATTATGGGCTTTTAACCGATTCATGCAGGCACTTGCGCACATTGCTTAAAGGAGGGCAAACTTTCACTTTCCCTTCCAGTTTATTTAAATGCTAAAGGAAATGCGGGTTTCATAAGTTCAGCTTTTTTCGACGAGTTACAATTTAAGCCAACGCGGGAAACATAGCTATGCATTCCTTTTGTAAAATAATACCTTTTTCAGAAAATTAGGTATTTTTCAATATTTTTGAAATTCTCTCAAAATCTGACCGTTTAGAAATGAAACAAAGTCGATGCATGACATAATAAAGATTGAAGTTAGAATATCAAATCGATGAAAAAACTGCTGATAAAGTAATATGCTTGGGCACCTTTGCATTTTTTCAGAATTAGTCACATGACCATGGGTGTGGCCTAATGATGTCATCACTGGTGTTACTGATCATGGAAAAGTTGAAACACAAGAAATAACTCTGAACTAACTAAAAATGATAGGGTTATTCGAGAATAAATTTTCCTTAGCAACAGCTTAAAAAGATCAGTTAATGGGCCCTTAAATTTTAAGTAGCAATCCATATAGGAAGGATAGCACCACGCAGCAAGGAATGCAAAAAGGTGCTAACTTTTGCACAACTTTGCTATTGTTGTATCATACTTCTGATTGGCTCAATCAGCAAAATCTACCAAAACTTCAGGTACCTGTATATACGTTTATCCGTAACTGATCAACTATCTTCCTTTCAACAAAATCTCTTCTGAGTCTAAATACCACAGTAATCCTATGTGGGGAACATTGGGAAATTGGAAGCTTTTATGGTCTTTGTTTACGACTGTTGTGATTGGTTGACATGTTTTAACACAAAGGAAACTACCTTTCAAAATAGAGTTTAAATAAATTTTATTTCATAAGCCTGCTTTCCATCGGTTGATATATTCTCCTTGTGAAAGCACAACCATTTCAATGTGGGTAAAGTGTATTGCCGCAGAACAAAAGAAAATGCTACAGTTCTAATCTGGATCATTACTTAAATGACTGAAGTTATATTTAGGTAAACATACTTAAATCAGCTTTTAATTAACTGGGAGTTTACCCGACTTATAATTTACTGAATAATGTAACAAAAAATATACTGGACATGTAGCCATGCCATGTTGGATATTCCATGCAGCTGAAATCCATCTCATTGACTTTTGAACTGGTTTGTGTTGGTCTCATATTAAACAGATTGTTGGAGGTATCAACTTGATAGTTGATGTGCCTGCAAAGGCTAAGAAGCCAACCCTCTATGCAACAGCCCTAATGACACACTTATTCACAAACGAAGAGATGAGAGAGTGAAGTGTAGAGCCAAAAGAAACTCATCCATCAAAGGGGAAGAAGGCTCTAGATCAAACAAAAATAAATCTTATTAAAAGTGAGTATGCTTAAATTCTCATTTGCTCTAACCATTACTGCAAGTCAGATACAGGGCAGGAAAGAAAAATTGAAATCCAGTTGTCCAGTGGGCCAGTATATTTCAGTTTTCATTTGTGTCCACTAAAATATTACTTGCCCAATAGGTGTGCAATGTTCATACCTTATCTGATATCAACTAGCAAGACTACCAAGGCTAATTTCACTTGCCCACCAGACCACCAACCTTCCTTTTTCACTTGCCCAAGAGCAAAATGTACTTCTCCCAGGCAATCAGACCTGGGTTTTTTTCTGCCCTGAACTACATCATTTTTCCTTTAATTGTATCACTTCAGTAAATGCACCAAAATTCTTTACTAATAATCTTATGAATAAACATGTTTTTTTTGTTTTGTTTTGTTTTGTTTTTTTTGCTTGTCCAACACTTCTAATAAGTACACCCAAGAGAACCATTACAAGTTCAAGTGAGTGGACAAAAGTTAAACTTAAACGATATATTGAAATTGTATCTGTAATGAACTAAATCTTACATGTAAATTTAATTGCTTATTTGCAGAGTGCATTCAAGTCAAGTTCAGTGACAAGGTACTGGAAAGAAACTGGTCTGAGATCCGGACTTCTATGAACCGAAAGTGCCTCGATAGATTAAAACACTTTGGGTGCAATTTCCTTTAACTGCTGATTTAGTTACAGTATACTTTAGTCCATAGACATTCCAACATGCCATGGAAAAGCTTGAAAAGGTTCAGAGTGTTACTAACCAGCTCACTTGCTGTAAATATTTTTTCAGTTCCAAGGGTGAAATAGTCAGCTTTTGAGAAAATTATGTGCCATTGGATTCCCATAACAAACACATGATTTTGTAACCAGAAAGGTACATATTATCATGTTTGCATGTTTGCATTAATAAACAGTTGATCATGATTAAACGGATGGTTTGCTCATGTAGTCATTATTTAACAAATGAAGAAGTCTAAGCCATGTATTACATTTTATGATATAGAGGTAATGTGGAGAAAACCAGTAAAACACGCTTTTTCCATGTTTTATACTCTGACAAAACTGGGTTTTTGACCAATCAGAGTGCGCCCAGGGTCCTATCTATATAATTATAATCTTAAATGGATGCTAAGTGTATAAGGAAGAAGACAGAAAGCATTGCAGGGTTTGACCTGAAAAGGAAAAATCAAGTACTATCCTACAATTGAAAAGATATAGAACTAATACAAGATCCTTTGTAAGATCCCAAACAAATTATTTCCCCTGAAATGAAAATGATCACCATACTTGTGTGTAACAAAGATCCAGAAATATTTATAAATAAAAAATGAGTAAGATCCTAGCATATATAGTTGAATGGTAGGATCCTGTACAAATTCCTACACATTTGATAGGATCCTGTACAAGATCCTACACATTTGATAGGATCCTGTACAAGATCCTACACATTTGATAGGATTCTGTACAAGATCCTACACAATTGATACGATCCTGTACAAGATCCTACACATTTGATACGATCCTGTACAAGATCCTACACATTTGATAGGATCCTGTAGAAGATCCTACACATTTGATAGGATCCTGTACAAGGTCCTACACATTTGATAGGATCCTGCACAAGATCCTACACATTTGGTAGGATCCTGTATAAGATCCTGCAAGTTGACCTGGGTAATGTTCAAGATCCTATATAGGATCCTGCAGGATCCTTTAAGATCCTGTAGGATCCTGTAGGATCCGTAGGATATTAGATAGGATCCTACAGGATCCTTAAGGATCTTAAATAGGATCTTGTAAGATCCTAGTAAGATTCTGAAGGGATCTTACACAAGATCCTATTAGGATCTTACTAGGATCCTCCTTAGGATCCTGGCTAGGACTTCTACCAGGGAAGGACTAAAAGTAGATAAGGTGAACCATGCGAACACATTGACATCACATCTCACACCATGAATGTTCAGGCGATCATTAGCTCTTCTCAGTAAAGCAGACCAAAATTCGTCCTTGATATTTATGGCTGTGCAGCAGTCAATTCCAAATGTTAATCCCACGGTTCTGTAAAAATTTCCAGTAACCTCCAAAAAACTGCAATTGTGCTGTCACCCCAAGATGACCAACATTGGAGATAAGGGCTGCAATTGTTTCACATATTAATTCTTCTTTTCTTGCAGAGTTGTGATTTCCAAGATAGCAAAATTATAATAGTATTCTTGGGTTGCACAGTCACACCAAAAAAAATAATTCAAGAACCTTTCAGTGTATAAAGTCAAGAAATTACAGACATATACAAATCCACAAGTAAACACGTATGTTTGAAATTACATTTGGTTAGCTACTTCAAGCTTAGGACTTAAAGTAAATAAGGTCAACCATGCAAACACATTGACGTCACATCTCGCACCGAGAATGTTCAGGTGGTGTTGGAGACAGTTCACATGACAGTATTCGACCAATCATATGTCCTCTCAGCTGGAGCAATGGCGGACACATTTTTCGTTGCGAATGAAGAGTAGGTTGGCGTTTCTCGACTGATTTCTGCACTCATCATGAGAATCAAACGAACCTTTTCTAGGAGCTGCTAGTGTAATATCTAGACCAGTTATTTGCCAAGCCTCAAGTGCAGGTAAGCAATTTTTGCACCAGAACTAGTCAATGGAAATCATGCTGTGTTGAAAACATCTGTTTACCACACACGCTTGACATGGATATTCTTTTGGTCGTTTGCGGGGTAACAGGGATCAGTATTGTGAATTACTTTTGCGCGAGACTTTAGTTTGAGAGTTGAACTTTAAGAAAAGTCTGGTGGGCCCCGTTTTAACGGTCAAAATCAGACTTGAAGTTGGGGCATTTGGACACTTGGAGCAGATACAAGTTACATCCAACACTTAGGCACTAGGTGAAGAGAAATCTCAAACTCTCATCAGTTTGAACATTGATATTGGCAATGTCTGAGGCAAAGTCATATGTAGACCTTTTACTTTAAACACATTCAAGGAAGTTGAACAAGACCAAAATTGTGTTATCCCATTGTCTACCAAATAGATCCACATAGTGCATAATTTATTTAATCTTGGGTTTGTAAGTTGAACAAGAATTTGCTGGGAGTGTGACCTGGTACAGGGGACAAATACGATTATTTTTTACCACTTACATTGAAGCAAAACATACCCTACTTCTCCCATTAAGCTTCTAGTTTTTTAATTCCATTAATTGTTTTTACTGCAAATTGTTTTTGTTATTTTGAAAGAGCCATAACTCATTAGCAAGCTGTTTATGATTCCTTTTGGTTAATAAGGAAATACAGCGGGCAAAACTCGATTAATCAAGCTTTCCACAAGTTTTCAAGGACAAAACATTGCTTTGATTTCGAATTATTCAACCCTTTTCTTCGTAGGTTTTACTTCTCAGCTCTCTTATCGTCGAACGAAAACATAACATCTGTCAACAACCATGTT
>Ga0126338_10002308_pt1 | contig 13046 bp, 14 predicted proteins | sample OrbCmetagenome_2_FD_92529 | JGI IMG/M metagenome (GOLD analysis project Ga0126338, IMG submission 92529) | Coral microbial communities from Petempiche,Puerto Morelos, Mexico - Orbicella C C metagenome | ecosystem: Host-associated > Invertebrates > Cnidaria > Coral | place: Petempiche,Puerto... | reverse complement strand
GTGGACCTTCCAACATAAATCTTGGCATCTTTGTTTGCTCCTTTGATGTTTACCGGGCTTCATAACCAGTCCCCTCTACTAACTATGCTTAAACTTGAACTTAAATTAAACGGATCCTAATGTAGAACATCTAAATACCTTTAAATTAGAATGATGTTCATAAAGATAACGCAAAGATACTTCACTGATATAATACTCAATTCGAATTTTAAGGTCCTGCACTGTTTTCATATCGTGTTAGCATGCGAGATCCAGGTTACAAAGTCTAGGGGCTGTCCTGACTGCTTCTTTGCAGAGTTCTGGTTATCGGTTAAAATCGTTAAAATCGAGCCTATATTAAAGTTGAAAAGAATGCATATAATCCTCAATTTTAGAGCGTGGTAAAAGGGATTTGATCGCGCTCCAGGAAAAAAGGGTCTTTTGACAATTTACGGAAAATAACATAGGCGTTTCACGTTTAACGTTAACGGAAAATAAGAGAGACTATTTCTTTCACACGAACTTACAAGACCGAAGAGATTTCGAAACTTTGTGTCCAAAGGTTAAGGTCAGCCTTGTTTAACATATTGCCCATTTCCAACGAGTCTTTTCTAGACATCCAGCACGGAAAAAAAGGCGTTGCACCTAACCCTCGGACGTACAAGGAGGGGGGCGTAGATGCCACCAACACCCCCCTCCCCAATTAGGCTTTTTTTAAAGTGTTGAAGAGACGATTTACTCTAAGGGGCTGAAACTTTCATTAGCTGTTCCTTCATTCTCTGCGGAAATTTTGATATGTCAGTTGCGTGTCCATCATTATTGATGATGCCATGGCAATCATCAAGTTTCATGTAAGTTTGGCCAAAAATCAACCTTTTTGAGATAATTGAGTAGCTTTTTTCCAGTTTTCTTCATCAAATTGCAGAAATTCGTGTATTTGTATATTTCATAAGCATTGCGGCTTCATTTTGTGTTAATTTCCGTCATTCTTGACTTTTTAAGAAAACAGTAAACTCCAAGACTGCGGATCCAAGATGGCGGGGTCAAATTACGTCACTTGATGTCATATGACATCATAGCGAACAAAAATGGTATCATCTTATAGAGCAAACTCAGGGCTATCTAATCAATGTAAATTTCTTTCGCTCTGCCTTAACAGTACAAAAACCCAGGGGGGTCCATCCACCCCCTCTTGTACCACGGTGGGGGTATGAGTTAGCTTGTACGTCCGAGGGTTAAGACCAATGGCTGATGCAATGGGATCGAAACGGATTGGCTGTCATTGAGCGGGTATGCAATGATATCAACTAATAACGGAACCTTTAAAATAATAGAAGGCATAACGTGAGTTTAACGTGAATAACGTGAATAACGTGAGTTTGGTTTTGGTTCTACTACGGTTTGAGATTGGTTGAGTAGTCTGATTGGTAAGTATTTGGTTTGGTTTTGGTATACGACACTGAGTTGAAAATCGCTCTGTATTGTAAAATACTGATTACAATAATAACACAGAACATTTCTCAGGTTAAGGTTGCCGCCTCTAGAGCGAGCAAAGAAATGAAAAAGCGCCAATATTTTCGAAGATATGTCTCTTTAAAGTTTAGTAGTTGTATGTTCAACAGTTGTAGATTTAGTTCAGTTTTCTATTATTATAATTATTAAATTGTGAAAAATCATCACTTTTGTTCCTTTGTAAGATAAATGTAAGTTTCATTTGTTTGCTGGTGTATTATCCCCAGCTGGTATTTAACTATTGTTATGTTTTGAGATTGTTTTTAGCCTTTGCTTTGTAGCAGAGATTTTGAAGCCTTCATCGGTGTATTTATTTATTTATCTAAACTTAATTGAATATTTTACTTTTTGCTTATTTTTTTTTATTATTATTATTTAGTCGTTTTTTTTTTTCCTTAAGTCTCAGGTGTGTATAATAGTTGGTTTAAATTCTAGTCTGCACTGGCGAAACAGGTGGGTCTAGAAGCGCTTTTCTTGAGCTCATTGACGCTAATCCAGGATTGAAACTTAATCCAAATTTCAATTGCTGTGGTTTGGAAAGTGTTATTTTCACAGCTACCATTTTGCTGAGATCAACATTAGTCAAAACTATAACCAGAACACCTCACTGAAAAGTTACAAAATGACATAGAAATTTCAACCTAATTCTGGAATAGCCTAATAATGCTTTAAACAACTGGGCCCTAGTATAGAAAGTATATTAATTACACAATGCAATAGAGCGGTTTTCAGTTGAGTGTCGAAAGTAATTAGACAATTACTTTGGTCTTGGTTTTGGTTTTACTACAGTTTGAGATTAGCTGAGAAGTCTAATTGGTAAGTAATTGGTTTTGGTTTTGGCTTTACGACACTCAATTGAAAACCGTTCTAATAGTCCAATACCTTAGAAATAGAACGATGTTCATTAGGAAATACTCAATTCGGTAGCAATTGAAATAAAACGCGGTAACACTTTATTTGGGTATGCTGTCTTCTTTCTTTCCTCGTCTGCTGTCGAACGTCGAATGAATGAATGAATGAATAACTTTATTTAAGTGTCAATAGTATTTAGCTTAAAAAAACTAATTGGGGACACTATTTACACAATAAAATATACCTTAGCTAAAGATCCTGCACTGTCTTCATATTGTGCGCATATCCGACTTGTAGGTTGTAAAGTTCAGAGGCAGACCTGGCCGCGAACAATTTCCTTTGCTGAGCTCTGGTTATCGGCAAAATCGAAGCTGAAAACTATATGCCATCAGTTTCAAGAAATTCCGTGTGAAACAATCGATACAAAAGCCTGCTCTTGCTTGGATTGCATTTAAAACGGTTTAAAACTGGACAATTTTAAATATAGCCTTATAGTGCAGCCCCCCCCCCCCCAAAACAAACAAACAAACAAACAAACAGCAAAATGATTGATCTGAAACAGGACGTATCTAGAATCTTTGTGACTATCGTATCATTGAAAACTAAGATGTTCTGACTCCCACCCCGGTCCCTACCTCCTCACCCCGCCGCCCCCTCTTCCCACCCATTTTCCACACTCTCCACATGACCCCTGTGGTTAAACTGATGCCCAAAAATAACCTTTGCATACCTCACTGGGAAAGATTTGCTCTCGCGATACGTGTTGGTATTCCCTTAATCTCATTGAGAAGTCGTAGTCGTGACATAACAAGTCGAGTTCTTGGTAAAAACAACGCCATACAAAATGTCTTCCAAAGATCGTAGTTCTTCAGTGAGCCCTGGTACAGTGTTGTCTGTGTTCTGTTTGCTTCTTTACTCTGCTGGATTCATTAGGAACGAGTTAAAGTTTGGTGATTACGATCAAAGGTTGATGGCTGTCGAGGAAGTCATTCCGAAGCTTAAAGAGAGCAATGGTGAAATGGCGAAGGCTTGCAATGAAGGTAGGATGTCTCGAACATGAAAGCTCCTACTTAGCAGAATTTTTCAGTCGTCTCTGTAATGTCATAGCTGTTTTTCCTTATTCTCTTTTACTTAACTATACATAGCAAAAAAAAAAAAAAAGGAAAGCTGGTCATTCTTCATATTCCTTGATTGCTTTTCAATTTTTTTTATTTATTTATATATTTACTTTTTACATGTCTAAAGAAATAATTCATTTTAAAGCAAGTCATACATTCAAAATAACATATAACAATTTAATTAGATATAAAAGCCTCATGACCTTCTGTCGTAAACAAAATCCTTCTAGACCTTCTATTGTAGATTCCACTGAATTGCGTTACATACTTACGTTTAAGTTAGAATAGGGTAACGCTTATCCTTGTTTATGCCATGCCGTTATTCATTTTGGAGTAGATGTGATGTGTACCCTAGTACAAATTTGATTAAGGAATAAAAAGAAAATAGAAGTTCTCTGGGACTAAGGAACGTGATGTGAAGTAGGGCATCTCAAGGGAAACATAACGTCTCGCATGGTGTAATGTGAACTTCTATTGAAATTCTTTTAGTAAGCCCTTTGAATCTTGGATCGCGAGACTGAAAAAAAAACACACAGTGTCTATTACAGCGGAAATGAAAGAATTTTCTAAGATGCCATTAATACTCATTAAAGCAACTTTATCAATGACGACAATTTGGCTGCATTTTTGGTCTGAAGCTGTACAAAATTCATGTCTGAGTATACTTATGGAATAAAAGAAAGTAACTGCTCAAGGAACAGGAAAATGTAATTATTTTTAATCGGTTTTTCCAGGTTACAACGACAGGACAGGGAAAAGTCTACCAAATCTGTTCAATTTGATAACACAAGTTGACGTAACTTTCCTTCTTAGCTTATTTTGTAACAATCACACATTTAACGACTTCAGCACATTTAGGTATTTTTCTTTTTTAACTTGACCTTCGCATTTAGGTTTCCATAAATGAAAATATGTTTTGTAGAAGTTAGTTTTCTAAGCCACACTCCATGATCGTGCGTTCTTAATTCCCTTGTTTTTGTCTTACAGCTCCCACAGGGCAAGACACAGACAACGACTCAAAACAAAGATTCAAACGAGTTATTCCAGGTCCTATTTCTTCTAATGACTCGTACCACATAAGACAAGTACTCGAAGATATGTTTACCACCGGTTTAAAGATTTGCCAAAAACGTGGAAACTTCAACGTCTGCCCACGTGGACGGCCGGGACCTCCGGGGAGAGTTGGAGCCAAGGGCAACAAAGGCAACGAAGGGAGGAGGGGTAGGAAAGGTTCCCAAGGAATTATGGGACCGCCTGGTAAGAGCGGAAAACAAGGGATTATGGGACCACCGGGGATTAGAGGAGAAAAAAGGAATTAAAGGAGATATCGGGCCACCGGGTATCCCAGGGATTAAAGGTGAACCCGGAGAATCGATTTCTGTGCCAAAAGTGACGATAACTCCGGCTTTGCAACTGACTGTCAACGAAAGCAACGCTGCCGTTTTCTTTTGCTCGGCTTCTGGGAATCCGACAGCGAATGTAACTTGGACCAAGGTGAATGGATCGTTAACTAGCGACAGGACCAAAGTGACGTCAGATGGTTTGCTGCAGATAAAAGATGTTCGGCTAGAGGATTCTGGGAAATACATATGCGTGGCGAGAAATCTTCTGGGGATTGATGAAAAAGTTGCAACTCTCATCATACAGAGTAGGTTACAAATTTCATCACTTTATCTCCTTCCTAACCATAACTTTCTTGAAAGAAAATATGCTAGAAACATACAAAACGAAACGTTTCCTGACGCAGATAGTGTGTAGGTTAAAGAAATACTAATGCCTCGTTTAGAACCGCTTTTTTTGTCTTCAAAGAGGCTGACCAGCTTCCTGATGTCTGCTTCGCCGTACCCAAGAGAAAACATGTTAGAAATGAGTCCAGAATGTCCCATCTATGTATGATGAATTTTTTTCAGTATGGAATCTCGCAAATATTTAACTAAAAAAAAAAATAATAATAAAAAAATAAAATAATAATAATAATAATAATAATCTAGGACACTTAAGTGATATGAATTGCTGATATTTCGTCAGAAAAAGAAAAAAAATTATGTAAAATTATGCGTTTCTTTTTCTGGTTTTGTTTTGTTTTCCTCACAGGTAAGCCGAAGATATTTCTTTCTCTTGGCCCATCGTAGGTTGAAAAGGACAAAAAGGTCACCTTACCTGAATGTCAGGTGACCGCCTTTCCTCCTGCAGTGATCACGTGGACTAAAGTACTAGGTGAGCTGACGCGAACAAGAGCTGTTTCAAAAGATGGACAACTGTCAATAATAAATGCTCAAAAAACAGATTCCGGCTTGTACAAGTGCGAAGCGTCAAATATCTTAGGACATGAATCAGCTGTTACTCAACTCGTTGTCGTGGAACTACCACAGTTTACAGTCAGTCCGCCTGCGAGGTTGGAAGTGGGCCAACAGCAAAATATAACAGTCCCTTGTCAGGCTACCGGGAACCCTCAGCCGACGGTCACGTGGACTAAACAAAACGTCGCGCTACCTTTCGGAAGATCAAAACTCAGTGTGGATGGAACACTTCAAATCTGGAACCTGAAAAAGGAAGACTCTGGAATATATACTTGTATGGCGTCATCAGCGGAGGTTTTCAAGGCGTTCGCTGCAATGAAACTGACTGTAGGAGGTAACAAACATCTTGACTTGACCATTCTGATCATTACTATTCTGAATTTAACACTAATCAACCGTTACAACAGCTATTAATCCCACCTTAAATATTAAGTATTGATTAGGAATTAGAGTGAAGTACATAAAAGACTTCGTTCTTCCGAGTCATTTAAGCTAAATGAAGAAAAAAATGGTACCCTTTCAAATAGGCCACGAAATCTAAACGCACTTCTTCATTCGGTCTCAAAATTTGGTGGCGTATGACTGCTGTTTCGTTTCTTTCTAACCGTTTAGTAACCATTACACGTACTCAGGGACTGAATCAATTAAGTAGAGCAGGACAGTGGTAACTTTCATTTTGATGTCAGGAGGCGGCGTGCCCTTATGAATAGGCGCAGTACTTGTGATCGGGAGGTTCCGGGCGGCTCAAATTTTCAGTTCTGTCACTAGATAATTGTGTTTTCGGTGCTCCCGAATTCATCTGTGTTGCGCTTTGTAAATAGCCAACTGGCCACCCTCTCACTACCCGCAATATTTAAACTTGCCGTTCTATTTGTAATATATGGCGCCCTATTCAGTCTGTCTCCTCCTTTAACCACCATTATAACCTAAGTACCGTTACCACATTCGTTCAGTCATCTTCAAGAAATACCATTAGGTATTGTCGCCAAACCCGCCCGGGAATGAAAAAGCTTGACTCAGGAACGGAAATTGGTAAAGCAGATTGCCGATTGTAACCCATCAAAATTATAGCAATAGCACTTACACTCTTCCTTTAAAGTTCAGTTTTTGAAAACTGCTGTAAGCAAATCTAGCTGCAGCAAGGGCATGGAGACTGCTGATATTGCTGTTTTATAGGATATCCACCATTTTATCGCATTCCCTTTTTTCAGTATGTGAGTCTGTGGGTGTAGCGGACAGAAACATTATCCCGGATGCTAGAATGACAGCAAGCACACATCACAGTGATTATTTTCCATACTATGGCCGACTGAATGAGCAGAGGGGAAGGGCTGTGTGGTGTGCAAAGACAACAGCAGACAGAACAGACTATCTTCAAGTTGATATGGGTGCAGTGCACTCTGTTTGTGCAGTGGCAATAAAAGGTTCACCGAAAGACGGTGTGTGGACCACCAGCTTCAAAGTACATCTTTCCACAGATGGAGTCATTTGGAACGCCTACAAGGAGAACAATGAAGAAAAGGTACATAACTCGAAAGAAGTCGATAACATGGTTTGATATTCATTTCTTATTCATATAGTTTCCGTTGGTACACTTTCTGGTTCCTATCTACGTTATATAATAATATGGGCATGGCTACTTTCTTCGGAGATTTTGAAATTAAAGAAATTCCTTTGCAGTTTATACCAAAGGTTTCAACGTGTTATTCCACCCAGCAGTTCACTCTTCACACTACGTAATCTGAGATGTATTCTTCTCGTTCGCAGGTGTTCCCAGGAAACACAGATCAACATAGTATTGTGAAGCATTACCTGATCACTGACCACAAAGCAAGATTTATTCGATTTTATCCTGTCACACATAACAGTCATCCCTGCTTGAGAGTTGAAATATTTGTGCTAAAATAATATAATAACTAATTTTCTTCATTGCATCTATCGGATAAAACGTAAGTTAAAAACCCCTTGACTGAATAGCAATACAAGAAGGCAATTTCACTCTTAATTCAGTTTCAGAAAAACTAATGAAAAGAGAGTGGCCTTGGACTGGAAGTAAGTCTCCCGCTGTCACTACCCCACCCCTCTTTTTATGTGGCAAAGTATTATTAAACTTAAACTTAACGGATCCTAATGTAGAACATCTAATACCTTTGAATTAAAATGAGGTTCATAAAGATGACACGAAGATACTTCATTGAAGTAATACTCAATTCGCTATTGAAATAAAATGCAATAACAAATATTGTTTGCGTTTGCCTTCTTTCTTGTCTAGTCTGCATTAACATTATTGGAGCTCCTCAAGTGGGATGAAATCATTTTATAACTCCTCCATTTATCGTCAAACGAAACAATTCTACTGATGTGTGAAACTTAAACATAGTGCGTCATCTAAGAGATGAACCGGAAACTAATGCCATCCTGATTTAACTTGATAAATACCTACAAAAACATGTGAAGCAAGACAACCAAATAGATAATTTATCTGTCATAAAGTAACCCTCAGTACAGTGTGTTGAATTCACTTCTTCTGTCATGATGGGGTGGGACTTTTAAAGATTCAAAGATCACATTCAGAACACATGAGTCAGTTACGTTAGACCCGAAGGAACAAGATCCGGGGATTTTTTTTTTATTACACTATGTACTACATGCATGAGGTCACATTCTGTAACACCTCCACTTGATCTGATATTGCCTAGGACATAACCATGTTTATATAATTATCTTGACAAATGTGAAATATAGCAAAGTTATGCACAATTATGAATGGGAACAAAGTTTTGTAAACTAAAACCACGTATTCTATTCAAAAATGTAACGCCTGAATTTCTGCAACTTGAACTTTGTTGCTAACTTAGTCATCAGGTCAGCTGCCATGTCTGCTGTGGGACAATATTTGACAACAACGTTACCAGTGTTTTGCATTGTTCGGACATCAATATGCTTCGATCACTGCCGATTTACAGGGTTTTTAGATAGAGCGATTGCGCCCTGATTATCCTCAAAAATCACAACTGGTCCACACACCTCATCGATATCTCTTAACAGTTGAGTGAGGTACAAACCCTCCTGTACAGCTGGCGACAGTGCAATGTACTCAGCCTCGCAAGATGACAGCGCCACCGTTGGCTTTTCCTCGACTTCCAGGAAATAAGACTGCCAGCTTTGTTCAGACTAAAACAGTACTCACTGGTACTTCGCCTATCATCTGCCGATGACGCCCAGTCAGCGTCACTATAACCAACCAAAGTTAGGCCATCATCACATTTCCTGTAACACAGCTCATAGTAGAGAGTGCCCTTCAAGTACGTTAAAACATGTTTCACTGCAGTCCAGTGTTCCTGAAGTAGGCTAGACAGAAACTGTGACAACCTACTTACCACCCAACATATGTCAGGTCTGGTACACGTCATAGCATAAACCAAGCTACCAACAGCTTCACGATACCTTCTGGGATCACAATGTATTTCGCTACCAAACTCAAGCTTTTGCTCAGAAGGTAAGGCCCTTGGCTTGCAACCACACATTTCAAACCTCTCAAGGATTTTGCTTAAGTATCTTCTCTGACTCATCTTCACAAAGCCATCACCCTGTTCAAAATCAATACCTAAGAAATATGAACCATGTCACTTGCTGCAATAATGATGTCGTCGACCCAAACAAGTACTACAACCACTTTACTCCCAAACTGTTTAGTATACAAACAGTTGTCAACTGGACTCTGAACAAACTGGTTATCAAGTAGGAAACAGTGTAAATCATTGTTACAATTTCTACCTGATTACTTCATTCCATACAGGGATTTGTTTACCTTATACACAAGTCTCCCATTAGAATTACTAGGGGCTTCAAAACCTTCAGCTTGGACCATATATATCTCACAATCAATGAGAGCATGCATTTAGGTATGCCGTTTTGATATCCATCTGGTGTAGAATTAAATCGTGTTGTGCTGCTATTTGCAACAGAGCACGTACTGATGTGAGATTTGCCGTGGGGCAAATGTTTCCTGACAATCTACACCTTTCACTTGACTATAGCCTTTAGCAATATACCTAGCCTTGTAGGTTTAAGCACCATCAGAACCTTCTTTGATAGTGTACACCCAACGGTCCCCCACTGAATTCCTACTCTCTGGTAGGGTGGTTAGAATAAATTTCTCATTCTCGATAAGAGAATCCATCTCGTCTCTCATTGCTGCCTTCCAATTTTCTGACTCAGGAGATTCAATCGCTTCTTGGCATGTCTGGGGAAAAGCTGAAACCTTAGAACAATAATCAACACTAGATGATACCTGGTCACTCTCAGCAATAACCTCATCCAGATCAGTATGCTGGGCGTCTCCTCTCCCTGGTGGGGTATCTCGCATCTTCAGTCACAGATTGGGGGTTCCCATCAGTTTTGTCTTCAGTCACAAGCTTCTCAGCTTGTTCACCTGAGACTTTCTCCGACCTATCAAAATCAGATGCACTACACACATCTGGGTTAGTGTTCACAGCCTGTTCGCCTGAGATTTCCTCAGACCTGTTAACACCCGATGCACTACACATATCAGGGTTAGTGTCCTCAGCCTGTCCGCCTGAGATTTTCTCAGATCTGTTAACACCAGATGCACTTCACATATCTGGGTTAGTGTTACGCCCTAACAACATGAAATCATCTTCACCACATAACAGACCTCCGGTATGAGTGTGTTTCTCATTAACACTCTGAAGGGAATTTTACCACCCTGTGCTTCATGACCTTACCAATCTCTGGGAAATACACAAGGTAAGCGGGGCTTAGTTTGTCGTACCCCAGAAAAATCCCTTTGGTACACCTAGCGTCTAGCTTCTTCTTTTTCCCCTGCTCATAGGCATAACATTCAGACCCGAAAACTCTCATGTTAAACAAGTTAGGTCTCTGACCTGTGAGAGCAAAGTAAGGTGTTTGCTTTAAGCGATTGTTACAGCACCTATTACGCGTGTATGCCGCTGCCATAACAGCATATGGCCAGAACACCTTTGCTAAATGGCTTGTATGAGCAGGCATCTCTCCATTTCTCCAGTGCCGCTCGGCTGTGCCGTTTTGGTGTGGTGAATAGGGGGCAGAGGTATCTGATGCCTTATGCGATTCCTCCTCAGAAGTGCCTCAAAGTTCACAGAAGTAAACTCGCCACCATTTTCAGATCTCATACATTTCACCTTACCATAAGGGGCTGACTCTGCCAAAAATCTCTCTGTAGCAGCCTCTGTGTCACTCTTGTACCTCAGAAAGTAGACAAAAAGTGCCCCTGAAAAATTATCGGTAAAGGCCAAACAATATTTAAAACCTTCCTTAGAGGTTGGATCAACAGGTCCAGCGAGGTCAGTGCGAACTAACTCTAGAGGGGCAGTTGCAAGTGCATCAGGCTTTCTATTCCTATTCTGTGTAAGTTTTCCTAGTATACATACATTACAGTCGCTAGGTTTGCTAGAACTGATCAGAACTCTCATGGCTAACCTTCATACCATCTACAACATGCTCTAGTTTCTTAATGTCATCATAATTACAGTGTCCTAGGATTTGTGCCACTCATTCATAGAGCGTACACAGTTTACGGAATCAGAGTCAGTGATGTTATCATATGTGTTCAAATAATGCAGTCTGCCATGCTTCTCAGTGACAAACTTTGTGCCATCCTTATACGTCAACTCAGCAGAATCTGGCTGGAAAGTCACACTGGCACTGGCAGATGGTATGATGGTATAAACAGAGCATTTGGCAAAGTTGCCTTCACAGGTGTTCCAGGCGAATCGACGATAGTAATATCAACATCTCCTCTTTTTAGGGCAACATTATTTGCTCGAGTTCCATTTGCTAATTCAGTGAAGTGCTTGTCTGGTTTAAACGTGTCATTAAACTTTGTGAACTTAGACAAATCAGTAATAATATGAGCAGCTGTACCGCAATCAACTAATAGTGTGTTTGGCCTCCCAGATGTAGGCTTACCAGAGACATTCTCATCCTCATGGGGATTAGTCTCAAAAACAAATGAGTGTTCAATGTCCTGGTCTGTTTTCTCAGATACTTGATTAACCCTGTCACCTTTCTTTCTTCTGTGACGACATGCTTGATCACTGTGCGAACTTGAGCGACAAGTATTGCACACTTCCCTCCTTTGGGCTTCTAGGGACAGAAACGAGCTATATGACCTTGTTGAGTGCAGTTGAAGCAGGTAAGATTTCCTTTTCCTCTCACTGGTGGTTTTAGCTGTTGGAAATTGTCTTCTGCTTTCAAAATGGAGTCGTTATTACCTGCTGTTCTTGTTTTCTCAGTGTCCTCAAAGCTTCTTAGAGAGGCTTTGAATGCGCTAAATGTTTGTTGCCTCTCGCTCTGTGTGACAACCACAACAAACGGTTTGTAACTTTGAGGTAATCCTTTGAGTGCCGTTGCTCTAAGAAGACTGTCAGTTACAGTTTCTCCCGCATTTTTCAAAGCTGTCGCCGCCGTCTCCGCTCTGATTACATAGTCAGTGACAGACTCATTCACCGATTTAACTAAGGATGTTAGTTCGGTGTAAAGCGAAATCACACTGGCTTCCCAGTCCCAGCGTAATGGGCTCGTAGAATCTGCAGCGCGTTTCTTCCATCGTCAGTTGCATCTCTCATTACCAGCACTAGGCTTTTGTCATCTAGGAACTGGATTAGTTCGGCAAACGCCTCCTCGTTTTTGCTAGCATTAGCTTCCTCATCCCAGCTCTCGGACACGAGAACGTCTTTCAACTTTTGCAATCTCATGAAGCCCAGGAATTTGACATCCCATTGCTCGTATTTTCGCTCATCCCCATCGAAAATGAACCTTCCAAATCGTCCAAGAACATCTCGTCTGGGCCCATAACCTGTTGAATTCACTTCTTCTGTCATGATGGGGTGGGATTTTCAAAGATTCAAAGATCACACTCAGAACACATGAGTCAGTTACGTTAGACCCGAAGGAACAAGATCCGGGGATTTTATCTTATTTTATTTTTCATACTATGTACTACATGTGTGAGGTCACATTCTGTAACACAGTGACCTACCTACAACAGGACTCATTGAAACCTAAGACTGTCTCTTCCCCCACCCCCGCTCCCCGCCACACACACACGCGCGCGCGCTTTTAATGTTTGGCTGAAACCCTAAGACAACCATTGCATACCAGACAAAAAAAAAAAAAAAAAAAAAAAAAAAATCTTTTTATGTTGCGCGTTAATATATTCTCAGAAAAGGAATAAAAACGTGTATACCCCACAAAAAAAGAAAAAATCTTTTTCTCCATTATC
>Ga0126338_10002306_pt1 | contig 13046 bp, 10 predicted proteins | sample OrbCmetagenome_2_FD_92529 | JGI IMG/M metagenome (GOLD analysis project Ga0126338, IMG submission 92529) | Coral microbial communities from Petempiche,Puerto Morelos, Mexico - Orbicella C C metagenome | ecosystem: Host-associated > Invertebrates > Cnidaria > Coral | place: Petempiche,Puerto... | reverse complement strand
GAGCCTTATGATGTTGTAACCAAAACTGGGAACAGTGTTGTCGTTGAATCACCAGAAGGCATTCAACTTATGCGAAACACAACCCATGTAAAGAAGTACGAGGAAGCATCACAGAATCCGGAGAAAACAGCTCCATTGCTTGATGTTGCTGATCCTGTAGAACCGGAAGCAGAACAAGAAAAACTGAGCAGCCCAGTTATGACGAAACCAACAAGGGCAAGGAAACTGCCGAAAAGATTTAAAGACTTTGTTATTACCTGAACGTTATTGTTAAGGACTCTGTTTTGACTTGAATGCGATTGTTAGAAACTTTGTTATGACTTGATGTCATTATTGACTGTTACGGTTCAAAAGACGAGAATTAATAATTTTTATGGCCAGCCATTTTGTGAGTTTAAGTCATACTAGGTTTTTAGTTGACTTTTGATTGTGTTGACATTTCCTTAAGATCATAGTGGTTATACCAAAAAAGGAAGGGATGTAGTGTTTGTAAGGTACATTTCGGTGCATCATACATAATATACTTAAGCGCACAATGTAAGTTGGGAAGTTGATTATTAAAGCAGCATGGCGGACTTCTAGATTGGATTCGTGTGTCGTATCTGTTCATTGCAATAATCCAGTTCCATCGGTTGTGGAACATGACACTCATCATCTAATTGTTCAATAGAAATAAATATTAGCATGAGGTGTTAAAGTAATGATGGCGCAAGCAAAGAGAATGTACATTTTGAACATCAAAGTAAGCAATAGAGCTATCAATAAGGGCCGTAACGCATAGCACTGGTTACGGCTGAACATGTTGGATGGGTTCTTGATGTTACGGTTTAACTTTGCTGTTGTAAGTTCAATTCATCCATAAAGTAACAAATTTGTTATGGGTGCAGAGATCAAGGCTACAGTTCAATGAAAACTTAATGATGGCCCTGAGCAAGTTATTTTCTTTTTGTAAGTCTTGGTACTTTCTAAATGAAATAGAAAACAACATGTCCTCCATGATTCCATTGATTTATAGCACCACTCGTGCAAATTTTGAAGAACTCGAGAAACGTTAGAAACACTCGGCTAATGGCTCCTGTTCCAACAGCATTTCTAGTTCTCTCAAACGTTCAATCATGCTTCCATAACTTGATAGAAAAATTGTACATGCTTTGTATTGCTTAATTTTATAGTGGTGATAAAATACAGTGTATGATTTAGCAGTTATAATGTTTTTAAATTGAGTCATTGTTTAATGATTTATCATTTCTTTGTTAATTTCATTTATTCATTTTAAGAACAAAGTGAATAGTTAATGTGGTTTTATAGAGATCTCTTGTCATGAGTTGATTTTGTTTTGGACAGGTTCTTTCCTTTACCAGAAACTTGGCTGGTTTGGTAAGGCAAAATTTTCAGGGTATTCCAATTTCAGCTCAGGGAAAATCAAATGAATCAGCTGTCCCAGCTTTAAGGCGGGATTACAGTCATATTTTTGTCAATTTTGGTGAAGTTTGTAAGAATTTTAATTTTAATCTCAAAACACTCTTAAAGCTATAGTAGTACTTCCCCTGGTGTTTTTCTTTCTTCTTTACTTTTTCTGGTGAAGAGAAGCAGTTCGTTACAACACACTCTTAAATGTTGATCCGTTGCCATGGCAACCAATTTGAAAGCAAGAGCTTTTAGGCGGCATTTAGCCGATAAAAATTCATTGAATCCTCCCCATTCCAAGTCATCCAAAAGTCCAATCCAAGCCACACTTCCGAAAGGAGGCCTGGCCCCTCAGTACACAACACGCGTGCCTTTTTCATTTTGCTTTGGCTGTGTGGTCGCTCGCATCGTTTTATCGTCTTCATTATGCCTAAAGGAAACCGTGTTGGATCCAAAGCGGCTGTTGTCAAAAGGAGTAAAAGTAAAAAACATTCAGGTTTTCTTGGAACACCCAAATGGAGAAAAGACAAAGAGAGTAAATGACTGAAATCCGCAAGTGAAATCACCTTTGTTGCTGATTCACTCTTAAACCTGAAGTTTTAAATTAAGTTTTCTCTTAGTCCAGACAAAGGTAATTTCTTATTTTAAGATGGTTGTTCTTGATTTGAGATGAATGTTCTTTATTTGAGAGTTTCCCGAAAATCGGCTCCTTACTTTAAGATATTGATTTCAAGGACGGAAGGTTTCTTAAAATAAACCTTTCAAAACAAGAAATTGCTTCTTAATTTAAAAGATGATTGAAGATATAGCTTCTTAATTTAAGAACTAACCTTTCGCGGGTGCTGCCAACTGGAGTCTATTTTTGAACATTTCAGATTAATGTTCTTGCGCCTACTCCTGCTTTGTTCGGTTCTAACGAAAATGGGGCAAGCTGGTGAGCCGGCTGGCTAACCTATCCTGTGCACAACGCGGGAGAAGAACCAAAAAAGGGTAATCTCACCTACCCATGCCACGTGGCAAGGAACAAAATCTTGTACCAGAAAACTGAAGCGACGTCCTATGGCACAGGTCACCCCACCCAAAGTGTATACAGGGTATCAAGAGGAGATAAAAATCAGAGTTCATTCCCCATGAATTTCACTATCAATGACGAATGATACCGCACAAGACAAAGGAATTTTATATGTTTAACCCTAAACGTACATGTATAATTGTTAACGTTCAAGAAAGGCATAGCATGTCTGAGATCGCTCAAAGTTATTTTCAGAAAAACAAAACAGTTTTTCTGATTGTGGAAGCTTACAGCAGCCCTGCAATTCTTTTCAATTCACTGCATAAGATATACTTCATTATTTATTAATAGTTTTTGCAAATGGAGCTTTTCTTGTAGAGTAATACAAATCTCTGTAAAAATTCATAGATAACTGGCAGTTTTTGCGGTTGCGAAAAATCGCTACTCAAATCTCAGCCAAATACGCACCAAAAAACTCCAGTGTTAACGGCCGTTGCACACTGTATATCAACAAAAGTATAAGTTAAAGTTACATAACTTGACTTTTACACTTGGATTGGAACATTTCTTCAAGTAAAAATGCAACTATTCATGGGCTGAATAAACAGGCTAATGTGAGCTGAGCACATCTTCCTACGAACCTACTATTTTTTTCCAAGTTGATTAACCTACCGGCACATTAAACTAAATGCAGAATCCCAGGCTTTACAATTGACACATAACAAAAAAGAAAATAGAACCCTGGTTCAAATGTGACATTACGGCATCCGAACACGTTATTAAAGGTTGCTACATTTTAGTCGTCCTCGTCTTTGTTTTTGTATTACAACAAGCTCAGTGATTTAAGTGACGATTGATTAAGACCTGTAAATCCAACCTAGATCCAAGGGTCACCTTCCTTTACCTCCCCCTTCAAGGGAGGCAAAGGAAGGAAAGCCTTGGATCACGATTTCTGTAAAGCAATATCAATAAACAAAACTAGATGCAAATGAAGTCAAAATTAGCTTACTCTTCAACTGATAACTAGTGTAGCTCAGTGTGGCAGAATACAAAAGTTTGGAAAGTATAAACTATTTGTAGCTACTTTAACCAAGTATCCTATAGATGGTCAAATATATACTGTCTGAATGGTATGTACATTTTTTCGCCAGATTTGTAACAGTGATGGACTTGGAAAAAAGGAAGGTTGTCTGGACGAACGACGTGAAGCCCTTGAGGAAGAGATGCATCTTCTATTTCTATGGCGTTCAGCTCTTGCCGGAATGCAACACTTTCCATAACTTTAGTAACAAAGAAAACACCGACATCCAACACAAACCAAATTTTGACCAAGCTTCCAAACTCTGGGAGGCCAAATGGGTCATATCCAATATGCAAAAGGTTGTTTTTCCCAGGACTGTACTTGGTGCCCTTTAGAGTTACAGAGTTACACAGCATTATTTCTGCTGCAGCCGGGAAATCTAGTTGATGAAACCGGTCAATTTCACATCATGCAGACTCCTTATCATTCCCCAGAAGACTTTTACTCTTACCAAATATCACATCGCTTCTAAAGAGGGAGCTGGACTCAGCACTACCGTCCACATCGTCATCCACAGTCATATTTTTGGCACATTCAATTTTCTGATGTTTCAATGCCAACGAGAGTGCGATATTCTTAAAATTTTTAATTTTTTTAGATAGGTCTTTAAAATATGCGTGTTTGCCCTCAAAACGCATGCACCAACTTCTTATTAATGGCCCAAACTTGAATAGCTGACTTGGAAGGTGGACAAGGAAGTGCTGCTTCGGAATTATTGGGGCGTCAGGAAAAACTCTCTTAAACAAGGCCAAGTGTTCTTTAACGGCAGTTTTTAGGTACAAAATCGTTTCTTGGCAGATAGTGTCAGAAAATGAAATTGCCATTAATTCCAGAAGAGAAGCAAAACACACCCAATGCTCTGTGTCTGTGTCCACTAGTGAACTCAAGATTAAAGGCAAAACCTGTGCCAAAAGCCACATACGAGCGGTGCCTTGGCCCAGGTTACTTGAACTTTGCCGTTCCTGGTCAGATTTTTTTTTTATAACACAGGGTTTGTCTTTAATGTGAGAATAGCCATATGGGAAACCTTGAATTCCATTGTTTAAATCCACTAAGGTGAAGTAACCTTTTTCCTTAATATAGAAATTTAGCAAGTATTTCAGTTGGTAAGAAATGACGCCCTCCAGAAAGACGTGCATAACATCTTGAGGTAATTGTTGGCAAACATTAAAATAAGGCGCTTCTTCCAACTTTGACCGACCGTTAAACCCCAAAAAGCTTTGAATAATATTTTAAAAATTTTGTGGGTGCGTTTTCAATTAACTTTAGCTGTTCTTCATGATCTAGTCCATTCCTTAACGTAAATTCCTCCTCCGTAAAGCACTCATTCATTGTCCCAAAACTTGCTATGCAATGGCGGCACTTTTTTCTTGCTCCACCAACGCTTTCTTTGAAAGCTCCTGCTAGGTGGCTAGCGGGAGTGTCAGCAAGAAAAGCCATAACCGCAACTCGAAGTTGCACGTGCCCATCCAAAACACAAAACGGGTAACCCCTGTTAGAACCAAGTGTTTTCAATTCCCTGACAAGGGGCTCTAAAATGCTATTCAACCCATAAAATTGCATATAGCTTGTCTAACAGACTGCGAAAAGGTGGATTGGATCCAGTTTAGATCGATACTCCTTTCTTATATTGCCAAGTTGGTAATAAAATAATGTTATCTTGTGTACTTTGTTGGTAAGAGGGTTGCTCAGATTTATGTTGTCAAAGTACAACAAAATTTGCAGGGCGGCCGGGTCATTGCTAAGCAATTCGTGGTTTTGAAAAACCGTCCCATCACAGAAGTCGGTTAGGACATTTTCATTTTGGGAAGTGTCAGGACCATTGAGAACCACAGCCAATATACTCTTTGATCGCAACTGAATTTCCAAAGAGCGAAGCAAGGGTATGTAATAAAACGCATCCTCCGTCATGAGGATTCTCCTTTTGTTTCCGCTTTTTCTGACAACTCTCCGTCTTCCAAGCACATGTTTTTGAGGTTCCTAAAACAGTGATAATATTCTGAGGGTTATTTTTTTTTAATAGGGATGAGCTAGAACATTTTTCAACAAGTTCTCAAATTAATTTCTGTTCTAAAATTAATGAAACTTGTAACCAGTGGGTCTGCCTTTCTTCTTCGATTTTACCTTCTTGTAGTTGTTGCAACTGGTCATTATTAAATAGGGAGAACAAAAACTGCAAGTCAGAGTTGAGTTTTAATCAGTGTTGTCAGTTGTTGTAAGACGAAGGTCTTGATCAATAAAACAGTCGAAAGAAACAAGTGTTGCAGTGGCAAGCTAATCCCCTACAAAAGCTGCTTTGACAAGGTAATATCTTTAGCTTTTTGCCGATCGCGGGGGTTTTAAATTTTAAGCGATCACCGTCAGAGGTATCCATTTACCTTCCCTTTTCAATATTTAAGGTTGAAGTCTGCCACCGTGCCTACACTTTTCAAGAAAAGTTCTCATTTAATTACGCAGGCAAGAAGCTTAAACTGAATTGTGCTATACTTTTAACTAGGGCTGAAAATCAGTAGCTAACTGAGAAAGCTAAACGAGACAATCGATATATTTTTTACCAATTAGTGTACGTTATAAAATCTCACTTACAATAAATGGGATATTGATACCCTCTCTGTTATGGAAAGTTTCCAGATTGGACACCATTACGTCATTGTAATCCAGAACTTCGTCTGAGAACACCGCATCAAAACCGGGGATGTTAGCGCTATCTACTCCACCGTTTGATAAACACTGCTCTGCATTTCTTTTAATTCTGCCCACAGCACCTTGGAAAAGCTTTTTGATCACGGTGGCAATTTGTTGAACACACGTTTGAGTAAGCTTGTTTTACTCCTTTATTTTGAAAAGGAACTTAGACAGGTTATCTCCTTTGAGCTCGTCTGCAGTACTTTCAGTCAGTGTGTCCTCTATAGCTAAATCATCATTGTCGTCATTAACTGAGATGTCGTCATTGCTACAGTCATCATTCTCCAAATCCAGTGTTTCCTCGACAATTTGATGATCTACGGAAAAGAGAACGTTTTCAGAATAGTTCTGACAACAGCCTTGTAACAAAATATTAACGCTAGGAGGCAGTTAGTTTTTGATGTTGAGAAGTTATGATATTTCTATGTTCGTTGTTGAGATTGTTGGTTTGAGATCAGTTCCTCGTATACAATCGAAGTTCTCGGAGCTACTACAGTATTTAAAGTTGTAACAGATCTTCACTTACGCTGTTCGCAAATGCAAAGTTTATTTGCAATTAGAGTTTGGATTTCACGACTGTTTGAGCGATATTCAACTTTTGTTCAAGATATAATGGGAGGCTCTCTCTATGTATATCCCTAATTTAAAAAAAAAACTCTCTTTAAAGTAGGCACTGCTGGGTTGTATTGCTTGACAAAAGGTAATGTTCTTGAGCGTTTTTCCCTTCCGTTGAAGAGTCGACTTTCCCTCTTGGAATTTCACTTGAGAAAGGACTTTATTTATCAGAATATCTAAAGAACCTCTTTAAGTGTATGATTGAAACTGAACCCATTTATATCCTCTATTCTTAGCACGTAATCTCTTTGCTGACGTAAGTGTTGCTCGATGTATTGGGATGAACAATAAAACGCAATTTTCACTCAAGTTCCCTTAGTTTGCCTGTTTCTTTCCAGGCTACTGTGGTAGAATTTCCTGGCAGTTTACACTGTGGTTATCAGGTTGCTTATGCTTATTTTGATATCTTTGAACTCTGGATCGGGCCTGATCTTCGCCCATGCACTGTATCTCTGTGTTTTGGGGTAAGTGTTATTGACTTGATGTTCTTGCAGCCGGGTTTTCAAAGGGGGTGGAGGAGGGGAAGAAAGCAGTGTGCACTAATGGAGGTATGCACGATATGTTTTCTCGCCTACTATTTGTTTCAGAAAACCTTGTGCTCTCCTAGTGGTACTACTATTCTGTTTGCCTATCTTTAGTGTCAAATTATGAACCCCCAGTTTGTAAATAAATCTTTTTAATCTACAACATAAATGAAGTCGTCCCGTTATTTTCAATTTCTTTCTTTTTTTCGAACTTCTGGAAACTCAAGCACGAGGTAACTAAATAAGGTTCTCGATACATGAAAGGTTTTGAATTTGTGTTCGTTTTGAAACATGAGGTATAAGAATTCCGTAAAGGGCGTATTGTCTTAGCCCACACCCCACTCCCCAACACAGACACACACACGCACTCTTCAATTATATACCGTAAAATCCCACGTTTAAGCCCCCTCCCCGGATATAAACCCTTCTGTTTGCTAACAAAGGTATTATTCCCATTTAATGTATAAGTGCGTTCCTTTTGTGATTCATACCTGAATCATCTTCTACATGGAAAGCTGCTGCATTCACTGTGAATATCGGTTCACCTTCTGTTTCAGATGGCCTGCGGCAATTGGAGAAAACAACGTGTATTCCCGAGGCATGTCGCACGAAGGATTTAACATTACTATATTCTCTTTCGCATCCATTTAGGTTACACCTTATTGTAAATGATGTATCGTTAGCATGTCTGGAACTGTAGTGCGAGAGTAAAAAAGAAAAGAGCAGGCATGTAAAGCCACAAATAGCACAATTCCACGCCATGCTTTTCCTTGCAAATGTTCATTCACACACAAATATTCACAACCACAAGGCGAAAGCAAAGTCTCAGAATCATTAGCCAATAATATTACACAATTCCATGTGAAACAGTGCTTACCACATGAAATGTGGCAAAGTGACCAATAGAATCGATTTGGTAACCTGTTAAAAATAGTTAGCCAATCAGATTGACACGATTCACGTGCCATCTCTGAATGAGCTGCAAGTTTGGGAGCGTTGGCTCCACTTCATCTCCAAGTTGTGAGCAGTGAATTTGTGCGGCTGTTTAATAGTTGGCGATATGGCTTCATACATTCAAAATTATGATTCTGATACTTTGGTGGAATGGTTAATATTAAATGGAATTCCAGAAAACATCTGTGCTGTTATCAAAGGTAAGTCTCATTCATTTTATTACATACTGAATGGAAGAAAACTCTGTCGGCGTTGGCTACACATTAAGCTGAATCAAGTCAACAAAATATAGCGCATAAAAGGTATAAAGATGTTTGACAGTGACACCCAGAAAGAATTTAAAGTAGAGAAATCGACTTGGATGTAACTTCTTAACAGAAACAGATGTTTTTTTTTATTATACGTTCGGAAACTTCCTGATGATAGACTGTGCCCTACTCAAGCACATGTTTACGTGATTCCACACACGTAAACCACATGCGTCGGTTACATGTTCAAGTAAAAATTAACAAGTCGCTGTGTAGTTTTAAAACTATGCACTTTTTTTAATCTATGCTTATTCTAATTCGAGAAGCCTATTATCAGTGCACCTTGTTTATAAATATGAAAATGAGAGTATTTCTTGATAAAATATTTTTCGGCGAAGTTGCACGAACTTGCAAGCTGTGTGCCCAGTGTAGCACAGGTTGCAATGTGTCACAATAAATTTGCATCAGATGACTGACTAAATTGCATCGTCAATACACTTTTCACATTGAATGTCTCCTGTGAGTGCAGTAGAAAAATCTTGTTCCTCCTTTTCCATGGTCTTATCTCTTAATGTAATTTCAGCTACTTTTTCACTGTGACAGGTAGTAAAATGGATGGAGAAATGTTTCTTGATTTGAGACAGACTGACTTACAAGATCTTTTTCCAAGCGCGGAGGAATTTTCTTTTAGAAAGAAAATTTTTGACTTTTTGGAAGATGTGGTAAGATTGCACAACATGTAACGTATATTATGATTTGAGGTGGCTCACTGTAACAAAGACCTTTCTGTCTTTGGCCTTCGATCAAAAATTCACCAATGATGTTGAGGAAGAATTTTCCATAACAAAATGAGAGGGGAAATATTCTTGAATTTCAGGGCCCATGAAAGGGATGGGGGTGGGGGGAGGGGTTAAAAGAGAGGGGGAGGCTAAATACCACTGCAGTATGACTTTTGACCATTGCAATGGTATACCAAAGACAAGAATAACATTAAAATTAGCAATGAAATGATTAATACTCTTTTAATACAGAATTGTTTACCTTTATAGAAATCAGGAGAGAGTTCTGCCATCCCTGTAAGAAAAGGAGAATCAGCAGGAGCATCAAATAAGGTAAAAGGGGTGGGGGGGTAAAAGACAGGGAGAGGGTAAATACTGCCGTAATATGACTATTGACCATTGAAATGGAATACCAATTTAATTGACATTAAAATCAGCTATGCAATTATTAATATGCAGCATTGTTTACCTTTACAGAAATCAGGAGACACTGCCATCCCTGTAAGAAAAGGAGAATCAGCAGGAGCATCACATACGGTACAGTTGATATATATGTATATGCACTGTGAAGTCTGCTCTCTATATTTTGATTTATGAATGGTTAAAACAACTTGTTAAAAAGAAAATCTACCACACCAATCAAATAATCTTTAAAACCCCAAATCACTAACAATGTATGACAAATGTTTAAATCTGCTACATCCTTATTATAAGAAAGGGCTGAATGAACTGATGAGACATCAACAAGTATGATGAGACCAATAATTCCACAATGTGAAGAAATTATTGTTGCCCTAGACTGCATAATGTAAAGTCATTCCAGCTGTCAATTTAGCTGTTGATTACCAATGGAACTACATGGTCAATAAACCAGGATTCTGTCGAGGAACATGAAATACTGTAACTTGCAATTATACCAAACTAATTTTCTGGTTTTCAATAAATCATAAATTTCACTCTACACAGTACAGCAAGAACTTGTAGGCTGTGTTATGTTTTATACATTTAATTTGTTGAACACATTAGTCACCCTTGTCACAAAATTCCACTGACAGAAGTAAACATCTGACTATGCATTGCATAATATAAAATCAAAATTTACTTCCGATATGCATACATGTAACTTAAATATGTTACATTAAATTAACAGGATTTCAGCAAACAAGAATCAGAATCTTTTAATTTCGAATCATGGGTTTCGAAACAAATCCAGAGGTGTGATGAAATCGTAATGTCGAGTCAGGAGGACATTGTCGACTCAGACGAAACATATGATTCTGACGAAACATATGATACTGAAGTCGAGGTACATCCACCTACCATCTAAAATTAATATTTATTTTGATGTATCTTAAGGCAAATTGCTAATGTACAGTGCGTACATGTACATGCATACGGTAGTTTTAAGGTCATACATGTATGTAGTAGCTGGTAAGAACAATTCATAAGCATGCAGATCAGAAGTTATTATCCAAGCATTCTGTACACCCTCTTTACTTTTCACCAATACCACCCCTCTTTAGACATGTAGACCAAAATTCACAAACTTAGTGACATTATATCTGGAGATTTAGGCCAAAAAACGCATTTTTTAGACTTTTTGACATTTCCAGCATGGGTATGAGCTAAATTAGCTCCAATCTACTCAAAAAGGCATTTGCAACATGAAAGCATGCCTTTCTTTCCACTAAGCGTCGTGTCAGTTTATCATGACATTTTTGAGTTGGCATGTGTACGAAATCAAAGTTTTTTTGACAAGGAAGTGACCTACATCTTTAGGCCTCTGGGTTCTGTTATTTTTTCTTTTTTTTCTTTTGTTATCTTTTGGCATACTAAAACAAAAAAATTAATGTTAATATTTGTTTGCAGGTTGAAATGATGAGAGATTTCATTGATCTTAATAGTTCTGGTGAAGAGGTATTATAATACGGAACATCTTTTTTCACCTGGTTTATAGACTGTAAATGATCAATTTAAAGTCAATCATAGCTTTTTAATATTTCTGTTCTGATATTAGCACAAGGATTCTTGATATTCAAAAAGTAAAGAGCAGGGTTTTCCTGCACTTTCCCAGTTTGGTGTTTTGGGCTATCAATTTCCTTTCCACACAGCGAAGGTGTGAATATCAACAATCAAATTGTATCGCCTACATAAACTGCACATTGCTGAATGTCAGTTCGATTATTTCACAATATTTATTACTGTCAGTAACAGGTTGTGTTTACTAAGTGTTCAATGCTTTTTACAATAAAAAAAAACAAACCTTCCCTTGCAGCAAGCATGCAGTATATCCATTTTGGATGACACCAAGTTTCCACCAGCAGCTGCACCAACAACCTCTTCCTCCCCAAAGGATAAAGTTTACGAAACGTTCAAATTTCCCATACCACCAGAACTCCAAAGAAGTAAAGGCAAGCCTGCTGAGAACATAGTGCACAAGTTCATCAGAGACTGTGTGGCCTGTCTTCAAGCTTTATATGGGAACAACACACTGGACGCATCAGTATTAACAGCTGCGGCAACAAAAATTTGTGACTGTGTCCCCATCCTGAAGGACAAAAGGCCACCATCATTCTACAATGATAAGAACTTTCCATACTGGGTTAAGTAACATCCTGCAATATATAAAAATAATTAAGAGTGCCTGCCTGTAAAAAATCAGACGAATTCTTAATTTTGCGGCAAGGGTCGAAAATTCGATTTCGCTCATATTCCTATGGTAGATAGGCTAGGACATGACAAAAACTACTGGATAGTTTTTTTGGCAAAATATCCTTTTATTTCACAGAAATATGCAAATTACCAAAGTCCATTAAAATCGTCATTTGACACACCATTTTATTAAACAAGTTTGAGAGCCTCGCATGCAAAACCACATCATTCTTCCGTCTTTAAAACACTCAAATATTTTTGTGCAACGTTTAATTGTGTACTGGGTTGATTTTAGGGAATGTTGCGGTTTTTGTTGGGTACAAAATAATTAAATTTCGAAGACATGTATTTCATTCACTTAAAAGTACTTCGTAAAAATAAGTGATTTTCACCATGTGCGAAACCTTGAAATGGATTAAGCTTCTGGTGGTTGAATCGCAGAAGGATGGTCTACAGACTCCTGTAAAAATTTCTTTGGGCAAATGACTGTGAGCGACGCGAGAGCTTTTCAAAGTACGTTAAAGATGAAGATATTTGACCATCCGTCGTCAAATTTGAATTTACGGGCTAGACATATATTTTAGCAAGCGCCACATGTCCTGAGCTATATTAAGTTGAAACAGACACAGAGCTGATAATTTCGAAATGTTCTAACCTTATTTGCTGTAAAAGGCAGGTCCAAAAGCCGATTTGATGTGTTTGTCACCATTCGTCGCACTTAAAACAGAAGTTTGCTTTTGTTTACACAATGTCCGATGTACATCGCCAACTGTCAACTTATCTCGTGGTCTAATACCATGAATCTATGACCCTCTTTCGACACATATGATCACCACTGCATCTAAGCCAAAAACGGCTAAGTGATTTGTAGATAGTTGCTTGCTTTGCACGACACCAAAATATTACGTTTGATCATCGTTTGATCTCTTGCTGCTTGAATCCTTGCTTGCAGCGGTTCCTTGTTTGTTCGTCATGCAATGCTGTCATCCCATTTTAGGGGGTAAGGGTAGGACAATTTCTATCCTAATACGTAAGGCTCCGTAAGGCTTGGAACCACAGGGAGCACACAATCTTGTTGAGTAGGAAGAG
>Ga0126338_10002305_pt1 | contig 13048 bp, 10 predicted proteins | sample OrbCmetagenome_2_FD_92529 | JGI IMG/M metagenome (GOLD analysis project Ga0126338, IMG submission 92529) | Coral microbial communities from Petempiche,Puerto Morelos, Mexico - Orbicella C C metagenome | ecosystem: Host-associated > Invertebrates > Cnidaria > Coral | place: Petempiche,Puerto... | reverse complement strand
TTTAGGATACTGTGGACGTCATATATACGCAAGGTGTCTTGATAGGAAAATAAGATACCCTGTCTACTAAAATAAGGTATCTTTGTTCAGCTGTGTATTATCTTACTGTCTAATTGCTCTTCACGTTTCATTCAGGGAGTGTCCTCTATGGTATTCGACGAACAGCCCAGTCTCAGCCTGGTTAGTATTGCGCATGTCAGTTATTATGGACTTACATACATCAGATTTACCCCTCCGTCATCAAAAAAGAAAGAAAAAATATCCAGTTCCAAAAGATTATTCGGGCTGGTCGGCCCAAAAAAACTGTTCCGTAGATCAAAACTCTGCAGAGGTGACATGCAAGGGGTTTTAAATTGGTCTTGGAAAGAACAGTAGCAAAGAACAGACTAGCGGACATGGTTGAAGAACTTGGCATATCAAAGTTCCAAAGAACTGAGCACGTAAATTCATTCACGGTTGGCTAGGTTAATACAGTCGCGGGCATTTAACCGAACATAACACTGCTTACTCGGTTCCCTTTATTTTCTCTCCACAGGTTAGTAATGGAGCAGAGTGTATCATGATTTCGAAGAAGTTTTTTCTGACTCATTGCTCCGACGCAATGAAAAGGCGGCTTCTTGTCACGGTAAGAATAAGTCAGAGAGGATACTTACATCGCTCTACATCATGACGAGTCTTTGCGCAAACGAAAAAATAACGATATGATACCACGTGATGTTTCATATCGCCCAAAGGGCGTTCTTGTAAACCGTTGGAATCGACTTCTTTTCGAAGGCTATGAAATTTCTAGAGAGCGGGGTTGTACAGCTTTCGTGAATTGGGTGACAATAGTTTGTACACTCACATCTCCTAACTTCTTTGTGAGGAATTATGGGACGGACCACTTTGAGCTCGAAGTGGAGGGTAGGGGTGTTGGGCAAATACCAAGAGGAAATGTTCTGTAAAGCAGACAGCGAAAAGAAGCAAAAAAAAGTCGCCCGTATAATACGAATAAAGGAACAAGTGTGGAAAACAAGGATTTTGTCTTGTAGTGTACTAAGAAATTTATAGAAATGGCCTGACTCTTTTATCGTCGCTCTCGCCCGTAGCGCGCGAGCAACCGGCGAGAGGGGCGATGCCGCGAGGAGCTTGGTGGTTTTTTTCATTCCCCCCACCAGGCCACTCGCGGCTTCAAAGATCGCCTATAGCAATGCACGTATCACTGAAAGCGGGTGTACCAAAAAAAAACTAAATTTATTATATGGCTAGCTCCGTGAGCAGCTCCTCCCTCTCTCCTCCATAGAGGCCTCTTTCGTGCGGCTTTGACCGTAGGCTGGCAGCTTTGAAGCTGGGGGAGGGAAAAACGGAAGCGCGCAGGGAAAGCCGTCCCTCGCGCGCCTTCCCATTCTCAATATTCAATTTCCTTTAGGGAGCCTCTGCGGAGGAGAGAGGATTCCTCCTCAAAATAATTCGCACTCTCGATGAATTCTTTCTCTGGATGAGAAACCAAAATATATAAGAGAGTTTTGGCTTGTTGGGACTGCCGTAGTGGAGACCGTAACCGCAACGTATTTTCAAATGGTAAATACTAACAAATCTGACGTATATAGACTACGAGTAGTCCCTCTTTCGCTTAGTCCGTCGTGCGTGACGCGAAAGAAAGCCACGAGAAAAAAATGACCGAACGAAATCCTGGAGGCCTTCAGGATTTGGCGCGGCCATTTTTTTCTCGCGGTTTTCTTTCGCGTCACGCACGACGGACTAAGCGAAAGAGGGACTACTCGTAGTCTAGATGTATAAGACCTTCTTAACAAAGCCTCGCGTTCGCCTCTCAGTTATGTACTATTCTTCCGCACCCATACATGGAGTGCAATCATGCGGGAATGTGCTAAATCCAAAAACCCGGTTGAAATACTTTTGGTCACGAATTCAAAACGCTGCGTGATTTTGTCTTTCGTTAAGGATTTTTTGAATACTAGTTTTGACGAGTCAGCTAAATCGTTTGCCCAAACTTTACATCAGTCACATGCAGCTGTCCTTATATAGTAAAAATCTGACTAAAATCTTGTGGGATTCAAGACATGACTCACTGGTCAAAATGGCAATTCTAGTTAATTCTAGCTTATACTCTTCACCGACCAAAATAACAGGGGAAAAAAAATTCAAATTTTTCAGTGCTAAGTTCATGTAGTTGATCAAATGCGCCTCGACCAGTTACAATGGCTGTGGTGACACCAAGGCTGGACAAGAGATAACTTTAGTGAGCTATTTCGATAGTGTGGCATCTTCGATCTATTAACTTTGGTGACACGAGAAGCTGTTCGCCTTGTTATCCACGCTAGTAGAGACGGAGTTTGTTAGACCCCAAGAGTTTCTGGGATCTGTTAGAGCAAAAAGATCCATCGGGACGTTACAAAATACACAGTTGCCTGGCTCCAGCAGTAGAGTTTAATCCAGTAACATAACCAGAAGCAGTCAGACCAAGAATTCTACAGTTCCATTTGAGAGCGAGTCAGTGACGCGATACAAATTATGTTTGTATCAAAAAGACGCCATTTCTAAACCATTAACACTCTCAGAGTGCTATTGGTCACTGGTAAAACTAAAAGTGTTTCGGAAACATTAATTACTTTCAAAATCTCGCAGGTAGACAAGTTACGGTTTGGTGCAAGTTACACTTACAGTCAAATAGTTTATTACAGTTATGATCCTATGGCTAATAAACAACATTGGCGCGACTCAAAACCGCAGCACTAAATTCTACGTGAATATTTTTGAGAACAAAAGGGCATAAACTAAATAAAACTAAATAACCGATTTTCTCTCCTCACACTCTAGTTCAAGTAAGGAAATTCATACTTCGATAGTTTCGATGATCGACAAAACGATACAACAAATGAACTATAGTAAAATTTTATACCCAAGCTGGATACTTGGGTTTACAAATGAAAAAGCTCATGGCACTTTACAAAGAAATGTGTTAAACTACACAATCAGTTGTAAAATTTACATGCAAAAAAAAAAGGTTTAAAAACTAAGTACATTTAAAAAATATTCACGATGCCTACAAACACAGTGAGTAGCTGTCCACAAATAGTTCAAAGAGGTATGTTTTAAGTCCTCTTTTGAAGCTCTCATAAAGTTTGACTTGCGTATGGCAAGTGGCAGTTTGTTCCTAATCTTGGGGCACATATACTAAATGCCCTATCATCATAGGTCTTTGTGAAAGACTTCGGCTGATCTATCTAACCGTGTTGTTAGCGTCGTCGTTCTACAAAATTGTGGCCATCCAGTTAATGATGTACGTATATGCACATGTCTCATACACAAACATTTTAACGAATATCTTTTACAGGGGTAATTTCTTCTTAGCGCGAACGGCCTCTGGTTTATCATCGGCATTCTTCGTTTCAAAGCAAATGAAAATACCTTCCTTCACTTTGGCATCGAACTTTTGATAGCTCAAACCTTGTCGCTGCTCATTCTGCATTTTTCCGCATATAACAACGGTTTTGATTCCTTGCATCTGGAGGAGTGGAGTGCATTCATCGCACGGTGTCTTTGTTACAAACAACGTTCCGTCCGCAAAGTCCTTGGTGTTGCGCAACAGCAAGGCGTTTTGTTCAGCGTGGATCGAATACGGATACTTCTTATCTTTAACACTTGCATCGTGACGAGAAGCCCTTGCAAACTCACCGTACAGCGCCTTCGTCGGGAATCCATTCCAACCGATAGCTACGATTTCATGGTCTTTGTTAATGACCACCGCACCCACTCCTGCAGTAGGCTCGTCTGTCCGCTCGGCTAAGAATTTTGCGAAGGTTATGAAGAAAGAGGCCTGTGAATGATCAAGCTCGTTTTTCGCTGGGTCGAACGAGGTCGTTCCATTCTGGTTTAGGGCCTCAAATTTGTATCCTTTTTCTGAGCCTACAAAAACGTGAGCCATCCATTTAAAGAGGCCGTTAAAATCACTCTCGACCTGCTTTTTCATAATTTCGTCGAAAGCTAGCCATGGAAGGTCGTCTTTGGCGCGTGCCATCCAGTTTTCCTCCCAGTAGGTTTTAAATAGCTCTCTCTGTAGCTCCTCTAAAGCCGCTATGGGTGTCTTGGTTTTCTTCTTTTTCTCGCTAGCTTCCACGACTTCCTCTTCCACTCTGGGAACAAACGTGGTTTCACCGATTGCGCTAACTTTAAAAAGATTATCGACACACGACTTTTCGGCTTCAAATTTCTCTTTATCTAGACCTATGTATTCAGGTTCAATTGGCAGGTAGAAGACTCTCTTGACTTTAGATTGCACCAGAAGCTTTGTGCAGAAAGAACACGGCTTTCGTGAGACGAACACTTTACAACCTTGAGCCATATCGTGGTGCTTCATCAACAGACGGGTTACACCATGGACGTCGTCGCGTGAACATTCTGCAGCATAAAGGATATCATCAGGTAATACAAGCAAGGCTCCAACTTTCTTGAAAGGATCAGACTGCGGATCTGGGGTTGCTGTAATCTTGGAAGGATCAGGCTGCGCATCTGATGTCGCTGCAACCTTGGAAGGATCAGGCTGGGCATCTGATGTCGCTTCAACCTTGGAAGGATCAGGTTTCGCATCTGATGTCGCTGCAATCTTGGAAGGATCGGGCCGCGCAACTTGGGTTGCTGGAAACCGTTCCATCCAGAGAGCTAAAGCCATAAACAGGTTCTCTTTAGATATTCTGGATTCCCGATCTGCATACGAAGGAGCCTCTTTGGGAGTGGAAGCGTGTGCGCGCTTCCGTCCTCCTCGCGTCCCCATTGTGGCTGAAGCATCTGAAGGATCTGAAGAGTTCGTGGAGCTATTGTGAATGTTAGAAATGCCTTTATTCGGAGCTTCTGGCGTTTGATTCATTCTCGAGTTGTCAAAAACTCCGCTACTCATAAAAACGCGTCCAAAGTGGCTGGGATTCTAGAGTTCTGAGAAACGTTTTTCACGTGATTTATTGTTCTCGATGTGCCAATCAGAGACGTCGACGTGGACAAATTAGACAAAGGGACGCAGCACAGACTCTTCAACAGAGAGCTTTTTGTCTCCGTTCGAAAGACAAAAGAACTGAGATGTCAATGATTGTAGCCAGATATATACGGTATCATGGCTGAAAATTTGATCTCAGAAAAACTTCAGCGACAGCCAACAGTAACTGCCGACAACGTCATATTTAATCGTCCCCCCTCACCTGCTCCATCCGAATACAAGTGCAGTAAATCTCAAACATAAAAATTTTAAGTCCATGGGCAACATTATGAAGCGGAGAAAGTTAAATGAACCTCAATCTTTCATATACCGTCATTTGGGTCGTCACGCAACACTTCTCACCAATAGCACGGGGGGTGGGGCAACGATGCGTGGGGATCCAACAAACAGCTGCGAGGGAGACCACCTAGAGCTTATTCTGTTTTTTTGTTTTTTGTTTTTTTTTTTACCGCACAGAGATTTGGGATGTCCATTGGACGACTATATATTGGATAATTTGTGTTTGATATCCTGTTCTGAGAGACCGAGACTCTTACTCCGCGGTTCCCTTGTACGCACCTTGGGCAATTTTCAGACGCGACATCCTGTCCAAAAGCAGCTAAAAGTAAACTTGAACATTTTTGAAATGCAAAATACCTTCCAGTAGTAAGCCCTACTCGCGACAATACGCCCCCCCCCGGGAATTTTCAACCCCCCAACGAAGGTTCAAAGCACATACTTAACACAGTTACGAATATATTATTTTTTCTACAAGGCCAAATAAATACTGTATATACCAATTCCATTTTTCGATCGACGTTTGAACGATCGTTAATAAATTCATATTCCTTTTGTTTTATCCTTAAACCTGCTTACGACGTGACGTCTTGCTAAAATCACTGACAACAGATTTTAACATTTTCTGTCCTGTTTTACAGGAAACGCCTTATCCTAACGACGAGTCACTGCAGAAAAGCCTACAGGACAAAGTCAACTGGGATGCATACCGCCGTAAAACTCTAAAAACGCTGGTCCGCGAACTACCGACGAAACAAAGAAGAGTGAAAGATCTTTTGGTGCACAAAAGAACTAAACGCGACATGTCTTTAGGTGAGGACTTGAAAGAAGCCATTAGAAAGATCCAAAGGAAAGATGATGAAACCTGATACAGTGATGGCAACGAGGTTATAAAAAATGTAATTAGAAGAATTTCGAGAAACAAAGACCTCAAGAAGATCAATTTTTTTTCATAACTTTTAATAACGAGCTTATTTAAATAAAATAAGTAAATAAATAAAATATAAATATCTTAATTGAACACTCCCCCAATGGGGCTTTTCACCTAGGCTAATGAAACCAAATGATGAAACAAATAATGCAAATTAACATAAGAGGGTTAAAAATCCCAACCGGCAGGAGGCAGACCAGTTGGCTATTTACTATTTACAATTTTTTATTTTCAAATTGTATCAAAATTTGTGGTGCATGATTTTGAAAATATTTTATTTGTAAACATATTTATAAATAAAACTGTACCTTTTGACCATGTGTGTGACTATTAATAGAACAAATCTTTTCAGTCTTGTGTTATGACTTGTTACGATGTGAAGATAACCACATATATTTTTGGCATTTTGGGCACAGCATGTGCTCGCAGCTTCAAAGCCTTGCCAAAACCCCTGAGCCAATTTTCCAATGAAGGCTAACCACTAACTTAGAACAGTTGTTTTGCTTGGCTGTGATAGCCTAAGAGACACTTGGTACTCTTTAGCGGCATGTCAGACCAGTTGCCGAACCATGGTTAGTATTTTGGTGAGGCTAATCATGCCTGATTTGTCGCCGTATTGGTTAATTAAGAATTTTGATAGGGTGAAATGTAAAATCGGCACCGACACCGGCACAAACCTGTTTACAGGCGTTTCATACTACTCTGCCTTGCCTGCCCTGAGGCATTGTAAAGAAAAGGAGCGAATGGTGGCGAAGGAACTGAAATGGAGAAATGAAAAGTAAATTAAACTGATCCTGTCTTATTTTTTGTCGCTTACACTTCACTCCGTGTTAGGCCGGCTTGTGAACTTGCCACGGGGAAAGCATCTAGTATGGCGCTCCATATTAGCTTCGCTCTACGAACGGTTTTAAATGTGTAATCGCCTCTCTCAAGCACTGAAATCACCGTTGATTTCCACGCGCAACCCCAGCACGAGAAAAGCTGCGGCAAAAATTGCACCAAAAATCGTCTGTGTAAATGAGCCTTAAACAACTGAATTCTGTCTAATTTCAGTTCAGTTGCTTCAATGCACGAATCCATTTGTAGCTTGGTAAAGCTTTTTCTTTTGTACTTTGCTTAAAAGAGTTTTTTCTTATAATACTAACCAACGGTATTTAGCAATACTCCAGTGAACAATTCGTAGAAAACATTTGGAGATGGAACCGAGACAAAACGTACTAGTTACTTCCTCTTAGCTATGATTTCTGTCGAGACAGTTGCTGTAGTAACTAATTTTGAATTGTTTAAAAAATTATTTATTTCTTCAGCGATTAGACTGAATCCTGCTAAACATTTGGTACGTGATGTAAGCCGTATCTTGCGCTCGCGCGCGGACGTCACCCAGTACTTCGAGTATTCCACGCTGATGGACAGCGAAATGTAAAAGACCCAATCTTACACTTTGACTGTTAAATCGGTCTTCCACCTCGAGCGTGCAGTTAATTAACAGATGATTTCCTGAATCAGAGTGTGATCTCATGCAAACTATAAATAAAATTTGGAATATTTAGCTGAGAAATTTTAATAATTTATCCTTCTAAGAGACAATCGGAGCCAGTTTTCCTGCGAAAGAAAAGCTGTATTGACGCTTTTTGCAGTTTATTTTTTCGGGCGCTGTGAGTCAAAACCAACATTGATTTAGTCTCAATTTAACAAATAGACTGGATAAATAATAGCGAACTTGGCCGCGTTGAACTTGATTATTTAATGAAAACCTACGAGCCTGAAAGACGAAAAAACGAAAATATTGCTTTGACAGAATATCAAGTTTTCATTCGTCAAGAAAAATAGATGCCCTTCCCCTGGGTAAACGAGGAGGAATTTGAAAGCATTTTATCTGCCTCCTTCTTCAGAAACGCGCCACCGGACTAGCGCACATCTTGGATTTAAAAATATTGTAATGCTGGGTCAGATTAATGCGGATTAAAAATATGGAGCGGCAACGTTTTGCGCGGGAAATGTACGTCAGCGTGTAAAATGCACAATATAAACTTCTACAAATTTTATTTTGATATTAACTTCATGGCTAAATTTAGCTATTTTTCATTTTTTACAATATATACATTTTACAAACCGAGGACGCAGCTTTCATTCGAAACGCCATTTATATAAAGCTTTGCTCCTCGTAAATAGCTAAAATGATTTAATAAGGAAAAAGCGAAAACGTGATTTACAGGCTGTAATTATCTCTGATTGCTTTCTGGAAAATTCATGAAGGTTACGTAATATAGATGTTTGTTCTTTTCAGTTTTCTCTCTTAGTAGTAACTTGAGAGTAAGTAAACTTGACTTTCAGTCAGAAGTCTTCTCTGTATCTTCTGCAAGGTCAAGGCAAAATTACTAACAGGCTTCAAGGAAACCACGTTCGGCCAAAATTCTTGAAATGTTCGCTGTGTAAGCGAATTAAAGAGTTCCTTTCACGGCGTTTTGTAATTCCCTGTCCGTACTGCACTTTTCCAACCACAGCAGTCAGCTGACGGAATGGCGACGAATCAAGGCATGTCATTGAAACTGAGATGAATACATCATCGTGACTGCCAACGGGGATTCTATCTTCTGTCTCTTGCGGTATTTATTTACAAGATATCCTACAATATTTCACACCATAAGAAAATATCTTTCTCTAGCGGGAAAAGCCATAAAGTTACAGCGGGCACGAAGAAAATATTACCAACTTGTTTGTGCACTATCCACAGGAGTTCGCTTCCTGCGCAACTCAAAGAACAGTTATGTAAAAAAGCTATGAGAGTCCTCTCTTTCTGCGTTGGTATTTAACTATCTGGTACCGAAATAAAACTAGCACCACTGAAAAAGCTGATGATATAGACGAGGATTGAAACGCCTGCTCGGTACGGTAAAGAGATGCGTACAGGTATCAAAAAAGACATAGAAACGCCCCCTAAATTGGCCAACTGAAAAACAAACACAGCTGTCGAGCTTCGCACAGTTCGATGGGCTCGTATTTCTTGATTCAAACCGTCTCCAATGCGGGCCAGTGTCCTTCCAATTTCTCTCACTCTCATTCTTCTAACACGGGCCACATCATATTGGGAATGTTCCGTGGAATCGCTTGAATGTCCCCCCATGAGTGAACTGTAGAGGAGAACCATCCGTTTGTACCAGGGTATAAGTTTTCTGCTGTCGACAAATAAGAAGGAATCGTATAAGCGGCACGAAGAAGTTTTTATCGCGTTTGTGAAACGAATTCGAGACTGAACCAGGCGCTGTTGTGATATAATATTCACCCCTGTGTATTTACATTACTGCTCGCACGTATTTGATAAAAACCTATGAAATTTTTATTGCCCTGTTATAGGAAAAACAGATTAAAACGATACAACTCTCGGAAAATCAGGAAAAAACACACTTACGATTTAGTTCGTCACTACTTAAAAATATTGTCAAAGGCAACTGTAGATATCGTAATTTCCGTCCCATGAACAAATTTGGTTTATTTGTATATTCGCACTACATTAGTGAGACGTAATTCTCCTTACAAGGTCATTCGAACCATCGCGTGAAGACTGCCTGGTTGTGCGTGGAATAATTTGATTATCAGTTTGCTGTGTCGTGGAGCAGGTTATTAGGGAATCATAAACAAAATAAATGAGCACGCCTTTCCGAATACGAAGGTCACGTTATCTAAAAATCAACTTAAGTGCGTAGTTCTATTTTTTATTTTAGTTTTTATTGTTACGATTTCAGCTGTGAGTCACAAAACACCGCAGAAACTCGACTAAGTCCTTTTTACATATAGATTTCTCTTAACATAAACAGGATATCTTTTTTGAATAGCCTTAATCGTCTTGGTTCAAGATAACGTGTTAATTTCAGTTTTGTCATACTATACTAACGTGGCGATTTGAAAAGCCAGTCAAATTTGAAAAGCAAAACTTTACAAGCGTATGTTCGCAGTTGTGATGTCCCCGAGGCAATCCAAAAGGAACAAATTAGATTAGAATTTGGGGTGGTAACATTTCAAAAGCATTGTGTCTATAAGTATTAAGGAAGCGTATGTGTTCAGCCTTCTCGTCCTTGGGGAACAAAAAATAGAAATTAAAAAAATACACTTCGACACACCTGTTGGCGATGATTCAGAGCTCTTGATGTCAAACGGACAAACGGGCTTCACTGGGTGTATACTGCCTGGCAAGTTCAAATTGTTTTCCACAGCTAAGAAGTGATACTTCTTCCAATATCAGTGACCTTCACGCGAGTTCTAACGTTTGTCAACTTTTATTGACGGCCAGTGCTAATAAGCTATTGTTTCTTAACGAACGTTTGGCGCCTAACGTGTTGCGAATGAAACAAAAATTTGAAGCTTTGCATCCAATTTATAGCAGAACATACATGCCAAGCGCCACAGAGTCGCCTGCACTTTGTAAACACTCCATGTAACCCTCTTGTGAAACAAAAACACGCGCACGAAACAATTGAACACACTAATCCCTAAACATTGCCAATGCCCGTCTACGAAGCTTATTTGCATGATGTCTGTCACGCTTCCCGACTAGAGCTCTCTAATCATGTTAAGGAAGCGACTAGTAACAAACATTTTCGTACTTTTCCTGTCTAAACTCTTTGAAAATTGTCTCACATCAGTGTATATTAGATTTATAACCAGACTAATTTGATTCGGAACTCCCTTTTGTAGTTTTTGTTGGAAATTTAGTCAGTCATGTGGTTTCCTGGCGCCATTTTGACTATTCTCGTGTGCTGTGCAACGTTTCCGCGATGTGTCGCAGCAGCTTTGCGATGTAACTCTCAAGTATTTACATCCTGTAAAGGTTGCACGTCTTTTTGAATGTTACAAACGGTGTTCGTAAAGCAGTGTTCGTAAACATAAGCATAGATTAGTTTTTCACCTTTTTTATGCCGCACGATGATACTAATTAATGGCTGATAAAATTGATTGACATTGTTTACAAAATTTTGATGACGAAGCAAAAGCATTGCTATAATTGAATTTGTTTTCTTTAAGAAGAAGAATCGTTCAACTCGTTTCCGTTGAAAACGAAAAAAAGAGAGCTAACCAAAAAATTGAACTTTGATTCCAACATTTCTCACGTCGTAAGGTGTAAAGCTTTTTCAGTGCTGCATGAATGAATACACGAAGTTTATTCACTATGTGTTTGCTATTTGAAAAATAATTAGGGAAAAAATACAACAGGTGACCTGAGGATTTTTCGAATGTCATTGGATATTTGTGAAACTCTCCGACGGCTTGTAAGTTTTGGAACGGGCCTGTAATCCGTGTCAAATCCGATTTCTTTTCCTCACGTACTGGGCTGGTCCACCAAAAAAATGCAGTTTTATTTAAAGCAGCAATTGATCTTCAAGCAATAAATTATTCATTGAAAACTTAGTGAGTCATCGCAAGGGGTTTTTCCCTTGATGTCGCTGGAATAAAAATGTGCATGAATCAATTGTTTATCAATCGTGTTCCTCTCGTTTTGAGTCGTTCCATAAAACCACTTGACTAGTAAGGAACAGACCCCACAAACTGCACCAAAAATAAATACCTTAACAACGTAAAAACACCAGCTGTCATAGTCAAAAATTATACCTTGTGCAGCTTTTCTCAGAAAGCTCAGATTAACAATCATTCATGTCTCATGGCATGGGCAATGGCTACCTTAAAACGTGATGGCTACGGTTTGTTAAATGAATACTGAAAAATCAAGCATTTTCTTTCGACATTTGTCCCCATGCACGACGAGACTATTTGCCTTCTCAACATAATAATTTAGTTTCCCTGCCTGATTGAGCTTGGAATCGTTTTAACAAGAACATATAATTAAAAATTTTCATGTCATCCCATGGTGGATATAAATTGAAAAAGTCTAATATTAAACGGCAGCTTGTTTGATTTAGTTATAAAAGGGAGTCATTGCTTAACCTTTCGTATAACATCTGCGTTAAATTGAAGCACGAAACACTACGAGAGATCTCTAGTGCGTTGAACTTCTAGGAACGTAGGCAAATAAATTTTTACTTTGAAAGAATAAAAAGTAAATCACATCATTCCCTGATAACTTTGCAATGAGAAGGAATTTATACTTGCAGCGCCAGCCGCCTTGAAAACACACTGAGTTAAACAAACTGATGACGTCTTAGGTCAGCCGCAGCCTTCTGCAGCTCAGTGGACATATTATCTTCCTACAAATAAGGAAAAGTTAATTGCATATTTTGTTGCGAATTCCGTCATGTTGTTGTATTGTTACCCGATGTAATGCTCCATAACGATAAGCAATTAACAGTAAGTCTTAGTGAATCTATTTGAAGATCAACTGAAGCAACCTTAACTGGTAATTCTGACGATTTTGTTATCATTGCGCAAGGCAAAACAGAACAATATTTCTGCTATTTTTCAAACTTCTCTTGCTTGTTTTGGCGACATTTAATTATTGTTTCTTAACGTGACATATATTTTAATTTCAATAGTACCTGATAGTACTACTTTACTTTTCACCTAAAATTGGCACAAAACAAAACAAAACAAAACTGACTGCATGAAGGAGAAATTGCAAGTGGGCACGTCGGCTGAGGAATGATCTCAAAGAACAAGGATGTTGTCAAACAACAAGGATGTTGTATTTGTTGTCGGCTTGAGCACACCGCAAAACTTTCATCGTTGGGTGGTCGGATTAATAATCATATCAAAAAGGTTAACAGAAAAGGCTATGGCAAATTTAGGTTTCACTTGCTTCGTCATTGCACAAAAGTATCAACGACTTCTGAACCATGTGATTTTCTCGGTTTTTCTTCAGTCCCTCAGTTCTTTTTTCCTCTAGCTAGGCTGTAAAACCAATCCTT
>Ga0126338_10002303_pt1 | contig 13052 bp, 3 predicted proteins | sample OrbCmetagenome_2_FD_92529 | JGI IMG/M metagenome (GOLD analysis project Ga0126338, IMG submission 92529) | Coral microbial communities from Petempiche,Puerto Morelos, Mexico - Orbicella C C metagenome | ecosystem: Host-associated > Invertebrates > Cnidaria > Coral | place: Petempiche,Puerto... | reverse complement strand
TGGTATCTAATATGTGGAGTTTGTTAGCTTAATTTTAGTTTTTGCAATGTTTGATTACAGTTTGTACAAAAAGTGTGTTGTTGTATAAATAGGGGAAGCTCTGAGATTACTAAGTAACGTTTGTAGTCTGTTGTCTAAGTTTTCGGTCTTAAGTTCATGCAAAGCATGCAGCCTTTAAATCAATGAGAAATAAACAAGGATCCATAACTTATGGGACGGATCAAGGAGACTTAGGTTTAAACTAGTACTATGTGGAACATCTCTACTGTACATCTTTGTATCTGACAGATGAGAGAAACCATTTCCTGAACTCATGCAGAATGGCTTTAAATGGTTGAGTCAGACATGAATTATGTAATTAAACAAAATGTTCTTAGAAAATACATGTTGAGAGAAAAAAAAGAAAAAGGAAACAAAAGTTATAAACATTTATTCACCATATGTTAGTAAAAATTGGCCCATCACAAGACATTTTGTCGACAAGCAGCTTTCCTGTAGTAGAATGTACAACTCGCTAAATTGATCAATCGCATTTTAATTACACACATACATGTACATACATGTATACGTCGGTCATCTGACATTGTCCAACTAAAATTTGCAGACAGTGTAAATTGTCCATTTTCTAATTTTGTGTACAGCATGGTTGGATAACATGTCTGAGCACCGAAATGGCTCTGAGCTTTTTGTTGTTTGGATCTTGTGTACAGACCGTGTTTACAATATGATTCAATATGAAATGATACACTGTATATAACTTTACTACCATGTCTTTGAAAAAGAATGATGAAAACTATATACCAGTATACATTATCATGTTAATGAGATCTGTTGGTGTTTGGGTCTGCATGAAGTGTGAGTCAGCAAGTCATGTAAGTGTACATGCAAGCCATTCTTTTTGGCACAGTCGAATTAACTTATTATAATAAAATATAGTTAACCTAAATAGCCCACCACCACCACCACCTCTGCCACTACATAAAAGCTCACAGTACTAGCCTTAGCTTAGAGCCAGTAAGGATTACTGGCTTATACGGCTCACTTGCTGGTTAGTCTAAATAACACACCTCTTAGCCTAACTAGCACTACATTTATTCTAAACAGCTCTCTGGTTAGCCTAAGTTAGCTTAGTGAGCTTATTATGTTTAGGGATCCTGGCTCACATGCCTCGCATGCCTTGCTAGCTCACATATTAGTAATGCTTGAGCTGTGTTTTGTTTCACTCTGATAGCCGTTCACATAAAAGGAAATAATTAAGAGCATAAATGACTGTGAATAATGATCATAACATCTGATTTGATTGTTTGCAGCAACCTGGTCCAGCCTACATGGTGCAACCAGTGCCACAAGCTTCTCCCCCTGACTATCAGGGTTTGGCATGGTTTGCCTGCCTTTGTTGCTGCTGGCCTCTTGGTATTGTGGCAATACTAAAATCTAATGAGGTAAGCAAGCTTGGCTACTATTAGGTACACTTACAGTGCAGTGCAGCTACTTGAATCGGGCCAACCAATCAGAATGTCACTAGAGAACTTGTAATTAAAGGTTAACAATCTTTTTCTCGAATAAACCAATTAAGGTGGCTCAAAACAGTTTCCAGCAGTTAGATTTGGATGGGTCATTATAACCACTCTTTATCACTTGATGCTACAATCATGGTATCAAAAAACTGCCCAATCATTGGTGAACCCGCTGTCATCAATTTCGTGACACAGTACATTACCATAGCAACAGTATGACCTTCTAAAAACGCCCTTAATTGCAGCTTGAGAGGCTTATAATTCAAAAATGGCATGGTGTAATTTTTTTGTATTATCAAATTTTAATAAGCGCGATAAGACGCAACTTGTGGCAAAGTTTTAAAAACATCTATACATGGGGTCCAAAGCCACCTTAAATTTTTGAAAATTTAAGGGGACTCTGAAGCATATATACAGAATTAAAAAAAAGTGTAAATATCATTGCAGTAGCACTTTAACAAAATTGAAAACCCAACAAAGTGCAAAGAGTTGCAAACCTCTCAGAAAACTTTGCCGTTTGCTGATTGGTTAGTTTTGATCCTAAATTTCGTACACTTTTCAACAGTTTTGATTTAGCTGTCAGTGACAAATGAGTTTTTAAGCTAAATTTTTCAGGCGAGAGTTATAATTACATAAATATGATAATTCGCTGTCAAAGACTAAATATCTAAGCTCAGAGTGACATTGTACACTGTATTAGGGCAGTTCAAGGAGTCAATAGCATTAAAATGTTTTCACATCAAACAGGTCCTTACTTGCTGTCATGAGAAGTTACAGTGTACCAGTTCATTCATTGTTCTCAGTTTATGTTTTGATTGGTTAACTAGTTTTCTAGGTGGCTTGGTCTGTATATAGTTGCACTGTAAACCAAATAAGTGTTGAAAAGGGTTTAAAGTGTATAATAAGATTACCTAGTAATTTACAAACAGTTGTGATTATATACTTTCAAGCAGTGCATGCAAGGTGTGTTAAGCTATACATCTATGTGCACATGAAGTATTCCTTTCATGTAATAGCATGTCATTCAGCAAGAAGTCATAATTTGTCATTAAATTGTTTTTAGGTTCGGAACTCCATGGCCCGAGGTGACTACAATGCTGCCACAATTGCTTCAAACTCAGCACGGAATTTTGCTTATATGGCTATTGGTCTTGGAATTACATTTTTTGTCATGTACGTCATTGCAATAGTTATGATTTTCACTTTTCTGAGTGTCCACTAATTTAAGTCAAGCCTCTCACTGAGTCAACAAGTACAAACTGTCATCAAAAGTGCAAATCTAATGATAACTAGTATTTAATATTTTTTCATTATCTTAGGTAGCTACAATTTGTGGTTTTGGTTGAACTTCAAATGCTAATTATGTAGTTATTTCAATTTATGTGAGGTAGTTAAATGTATTGCAAAATTTTTTCAAACCTTTGGCTGGCAGACATGTTATTTGCTACATGTCAGTTCTGGTGGTGAACAAAATTTCGGAATATGAAAAATAGAGTGAAGTAGTTTTAATTTGGAATCAAATTCACATATTTTTTCATTATTTTGTTAGTTAGATCAACTAGAGGCAGTTTGTTCGAAAATATGGGCTAATCAAGTTATTTAATAATTTATGGTGTGTAAATTTTAACTTATATATTTAAGTAGGATGGTGTGATGTACCTGTAGTCTTATTTAGTGGAAACATTTATTTCAAGGGAAAAAGCATGACTGTTATATTTTATAATTTTTTCTCCAATTTTTTCATGATATTTTTATTGTCAAAAGCAACTCTGAAGATTGACAACAAAAAAGTCGAGACCTGACGTGATCTGTAAACCCTAATTTAGAAGGTGTTTTACAAAACAGATACAATACTGGCTAGCTTTTCAGTTGTGGTTTATGTTTTGTCATTGTTTTCTTATGGAAACTTAATCTTTAGTACAATGTTGGACTTTTTTGTTGGTAAATGTAGAAGGTGGGCATGCAGGTTATTGTTAATCATTCAAACTTGAGCCCTCAGCCAATAATATTAACACATTTTGCATGTGTTTCTAGTCTTCATGATTTAAAATATTTTAGTTTTGTTTATTTGCATAGCCTTATGCTCTACTCACAAGAGCAAGGAGGATGAGTGAGTGAGTGAGTTTTGTTTGTGAATAGACTTAAAAAAATTTCAAACTTAATTATTGCTACAGCTATAAATGTAGGTAGAATTTCTTCACCTTTATTGTGCTTGTGGTTAATACCATTGGTTTTGTTGCAGTAGTGATAAATACTATCTCTAGCAAACGTTTCAGTCAGGGGAACGAGTACCAGTTGATTGATGAATTCCAGTCTTCAAGACTGGAACGAGGTCACAGCTTTACCATTAATTTGTTAAACAACTATATTCACACCATGATGGCATGACAATTGGGTGCTCGCGTTATTCGGTTCAGCAGAGGTTATTTTGTGAAGAAAAAAAACTGGTTTTTGTTCCCCTTTACCGGGTTGGGTCAGGTGTAAATTGTGCGTGTGATTACTCGTAAATTATAATGCTGAATTTTCCCCTGGGGGTCTCCCATATAAAAAAGATGGGTTGCTCATCATACCTTTTAGGGATTAAAAGAGTGGTTTGGTACCTCTTAGGTGTTCAGCCTCAAAAGGTCCACAGCAGGAGGTTTCGCAGGACCTTTTAGGATATGAGCAGAAAAGAATATGAGAGGAGATATTTGGCAATCAACTTTTATGAGTAGAAGGTGTTTAGAAACAATTGTCTTTATCACTGTTAAATTTACATCCTAGATAAATCTGTGGTACATCTTGAGGGTGAAAAAAAAAATTTCAAGCCACACCCACAAATCAGGATCTTGCTACCTATTTTTTCAACATTTCAGTTGAGGACCCCTGTCCTGTTTATATGGGAGTCACCGGGGAAGGGGGGAATTTTCATGGAAGTCAGATAAGGCGTATAAAAATACATTTATAACAAGACAGTTGATGTGTAGACTTTTATTGCATGAATGTGAAAGTTTAGCTTCTCCCTCGTTTTAGGTGAGGTTGCGTGACAAGCACAACATCTTCGTTCCACGCGCGCGCAGGATCGATTCGATTCGTCACGCCAGACCACGCGCGAAACATTAACCGCGTGCGGTAATCTTGTTAGAGACATGAATACTGTCAATATTGAAATGGAATTTTAAAAATATGTTGAGAATTGACTTGTAGCGGAAACTATATATGTTTACCCTGCTGAGAAAATTATAGCTGCGGCCGGCAAAATGAGGATTCCACGTTAAAGAGCAAATGACTTTTGGTGAATGCTGAAATTCGAAGAATCATTATCTTTTTGGGGCATCGAAAACACATCATCATATTTCAGTTTTTAGGCGACGTACTGCGAACATTAGTTTGTTTATTTCTTCGCGGATCGTAGACTTACACTGAGACCTCTACTAAAAGGTGAGTGGCTTGAAAATTTGATCAAGTAGATGTTTATGTTCACAAGACACCCGACAGGTTTTTTATTATTATTATTCGGAAACCTTCATTGTGTGTTCTCAGTGTTTATATTCAAAGTAAAGAGACGTTTTCGAGAACATATTCCCGTGGAAAGCTCTAGTTACCACATTGCGAGTGTGTTCGATACGCGCAGTCAAAATAACATCTTGAAGTTCTACTAGTTGTTCGTTTTACATGTAGCATTTAAGAGCAGGAAGTTACTTTGTTATCGCTTGTTCTGTTGACAGGAACAGCTTTCAGACTATATGAATGCAAGCCATACCGTATTTCTTTACATAAAGACAGAATTTTCGGAAGGAATCAATTTCTCATTCCAGAACGGTCGATGGCCAGAGATCCGATTTAAAGTTGTTTCGTCTGTTGAGTAGTCTCGGCTTTATTGAGACATTTGTTCGCCATATTTTAGAGCCAGAAGTTTTATGAAAAGCTAAATTTTTTATTCAGACCATCTGACAGATGACCATGAAAATTTATCGCTTATGGCGTATGTGTCGCTACCGATCGGATCGAATAGAAGCAAAGGTACCCAAATTTGCGCGTAGAGTTTAACCGTATTGTTTAAAATATAACATATGATAGAATTTTCAACTTTCAGAGGAGGATGCTGAAAAAATATTTTTTAAAAACAAATCATTCGCAAAATTCACTGACCTTTTCGCTATGAAATAATACTGCTTGTTTCTTAGGGGTAAGTAAATGTCCGTGCGGCATTTCTGAGCTTCTGTTCATTTTCTTCATTCTTAACATAGAAATCATGCACAAGTGGTTTATACACTTATTACTTAAATATTTATTTTGTTTAATATGTGCATCATTCCTTTTTCCAGCGCAATGTTTATTTCAGCGATTCACTCACAGCTTTCCAGCTTTCATCGAGTCGTAGTTCATTTTGCTACGCTGTTTAGTTAGCTTTTGTTTGTGTTGATTTGTGAGACAGTAATTTTGTTTTAAAATAGATTTAATTAACAAGACTTTCTCTCTTCCTAATAAATGTCTGGATGTGTTCTTCGCATCCACTATGCATCGAACTGTACGTAGCCTTGATACGATGCTGACGATTAATGCAACTTGTCTAGGTCGATTAAATTATTTTTAAGTCTACGGATCAGCCGGCTTTCGAGTAATTAGATTTTACGCTACTTTCATCTTACCTTCTTTTGTTCATGTTTACATTGTTCAGTTCCATTATAGGGTTATTGTAATTTCCGTCACGCTAGCGCTAACATTGTTCGCATGATCTATATTTCATTCTTCGTATGATCTATGCTATATTTTATATGAAATTTGATTACCATCAACGGAGGAAAAATAGGAAAAAAAAAAAAAAAACGGATTTACCTCGAAATAGGCCGCGACGAACATGCATGAGAACACGGAGTATTTTATGGCGTGATAATCAAGATGAATTTCTTAGGACTATTCTCCCTGTTTTAATATTTCATATCCAGTTATCCTCCATCCCTTTTTGCTCTTCCAAAACTTCCTCATAATTATCCTAAAATTCAACCTTCCACAATAAACCTGCGACAGGATATTTATATTGACGAGAATTGTGCTAAAATAAGAGTCTGAACGAAGATCCTTTCTCCAGTGGTGCATAGGACAAAAGGAAACCCGTAAACATTTTGTATTTACCCAAACTATTTATTGATTTACCATTATTAAAAATTTTCCATTTCAACGAGCAAAAGTTCAATGAAAACTGTGTTCAGATCCTATGAATTGGGCATAAGTGGTCATGATTATTGTACAAGGGTTCATGGTCAGGACCAAGAAGGCCACGTGTCATTTCAGCAAGCGGTTGAAAAATTCTGGAAACAGCGGGCTCCTGTCGAGGTATTTAGCCCTGTGAAGATCACGAGATGTTAGAATCAGTAGCTATAATAATAATAATATAATATAACTTGATATTTAGCTATCGGTCGATGATTTAAAAACCAGTCGAAAAAATATTTCTCAGTTTATATCGCGCGAGAAAAAATTTCATCGCTCGAGTATTGACTCTAAATATTAAAAGCCTGGGAAACTTAAGAAACTTTTGCCTATGCACTCAGGTTTTTCACTTTAGTCTCTCCAGGCAATTACTACCGGATACATATGTAGACGGACAATCTGCGATCGAATTTGATGGGCTGCGCTTTTTCAATAAAGTTCAGGTATAGCTTTAAATAGCATAAGAGACCCTGAACTCGCTCCCAGGATTTCTCCACTTCCACTTGTTGCTTCAAGAAGCAATCAGAAGAAAGACGATAGGGAACCGCTTGCATGGTTATGAGGCCTGGGAAATTTCAAAGAAGCAAGCCAACGTGACAAGATTTATGTAGGAAGGTCCAAAAACCTCAATGTACAATGCTTTGTTTTGTGATGGTACACTATGCATGAATCGCTTATCCGAGATGTTTCAATTGGATGGATTCTCGGTCACAAGTAAACAATAAACATTTGTGCACGGTCAAGGCCAACTGAAAAAGCGAGCAAAAACACTCAAAGAATTTGTCGGCTTGAGAACCATTTTTTTCTATTAACTATGGCTTGACCAAACATCTAAAAGTCACTTTGTACAGTCTCTTGCAACAGGCGTTCTTGGTAACGTTATTTTATGACAAATTCCTTTTTTCCTTAGAGAATTAAAGAGCAATACGCTGGTAAACCACAATGGAAGAAGAAGCCATGGCGTCTGAAGGCAACGCATCTTTGGTTCACGAGGAGAATCACTTGTCTCTCTATACAAATGGTCAAGTTGGCTCTGAACAAGCTAATACGTTCGAACAACAGCAAAACATTGTGGAAGTCACAGTAACAAATAAACTGAGAGAAGATTCACCTACTGTGGTCGTAAAGAAAACGGTTTCGCTCCGTATGCAGTCCACAATTGTCAACGGCGTTCCTGTAAAGAGTACGGAGTCCGTCGAAGAGTCTGTGGCGGCAGAAATGGAGAAGGTTCCTATCTTGCTTCCCATGAAAGGACCTGAAAACACAGCAGTCACTCTGGACGATGAGCAGCTGATTGAAGAATCTGAACTCATAGCAGTGGAAAAGACTCCTGTGTCCTTACAGATGGAACTGACTTTTGATTCGGGTGTTGCAGAAGGCAACGAGGAAGAAGAAATCCTAGGAGAGACATCTGTCTCAGAGCAAGGAGCTGGGGATGTCCCTGACTCACACGAGGGTGAAAAGGTGCTGAACTCTAATGGGGTAGGCAATCATACAGAGGACGAAAAGGCGTTAGATCGGGGAGACCCCATTGAAGAATCCTCTCCTATAGTTATAGAAAAAAGACCCGCGTCACTTCACGTGGAACAAGTGTTACACGAAGGAAGCTTTGGAGTCCAGGAACCAATAGAAGAAGCTTCTGCCGTTGCTGTGGAGTCAGAGCCTCGAGTATGCGACTACCACCCCATGTTGGAAGAAACTGTAGAAGGTGAGAACGTTGATGGTAACTGTGTAGAAGTGGAATATGAACCAGCTACCACGACACATGAAAACGAAGAACAGACGGTGGAGATGACAGCAGAAGAATCTCCACTTGTCGTAGAAAAGCGGCCTGTATCACTTCACATGGAGGCTGCATTTGACCACAAGGAAGAGGAAGAAGTTAGAACACCAATAGAAGAGGCTCCCCTCGAGATCATCGATAAAAGACCTGTATTACTTCATATGGATCAAATATTTAATGGAGAAGGAGGCGTTGAAGTCCAGGAACCAATAGAAGAAGCTTCCGCAGTTGCTGTGGAGTCAGAGCCTCGAGTGTGTGACTGCCATCCCATGTTGGAAGAAACTGAAGAGGAGGAGGACGTTGATGGTAACACTGTGGAAGTCGAATATGAATCAGCTGCCACGAAACCTAGAAGCGAAGAAGAAATGGAGACTGAAACTAAGGAAACGATAACAGAAGAATCTCCACTTGTCGTGAAAAAGAGGCCTGTATCACTTCACATGGAGGCTGCGTTTGACCACAAAGAAGATGAAGAACGTAGAGAACCAATAGAGGAAACTCCTCACGAGATCATCGAAAAAAGGCCTGTGTCGCTTCATATGGATCAAATATTTAGTGAAGAAGGAAACAATGAAGTACAGGAACCAATAGAAGAAGCTTCCGCAGTTGCTGTGGAGTTCGAGCCTCGAGTATGCGACTACCACCCCATGCTGGAAGAAACTGTAGCAGATGAGAACGTTGAAGGCAACACTGTAGAAGTCGAATATGAACCAGCTGCCATGACATCGGGAAACAAAGACGAAGTGGACACTGAAACGAAGGAGACAATAACAGAAGAATCCCCACTTGTCGTAGAAAAGAGGCCTGTATCACTTCACATGAAGGCTGTTGACCACAAGGAAGACGAGGAAGTTAGAAAACCAGTAGAAGAAGCTCCTTACGAGATCATCGAAAAAAGGCCTGTGTCGCTTCATATGGAGCAAATGTTTAATGAAGAAGGAAACAATGAAGTACAGGAACCAATAGAAGAAGCTTCCGTCGTTGCAGTAGAGTCAGAGCCTAGGTTGTTCGACTACCACCCCATGTTGGAAGAAAGGGCAGAGGATGAAAACGTTCATGGCAATTCTGTGGAAGCTGAATATGAACCAGTCGCCTCGAAAGCAGACACAAAAGAGGAAACAAAGACCGAAACTGGACCAAGGGAGACAGTAGCAGAGGAATCTCCACTTGTCGTAGAGAAGCGACCAGTGGGGCGTCACATCGAAGCTGCGTTTGACCAAAAGGAAGACGCTAAAGAGCCAATAGAAGAAGAAGTATGCGACTACCATCCCATGTTGGAAGAAACTGTAGAGGATGAGAACGTTCATGGTAACTGTGTAGAAGTCGAATATGAACCAGCTGCCACGACACTTGAAAACCAAGAAGAGACGGTGTCTGAAACAAAGAAGGTGATAGCAGAAGAATCTCCGTTTGTCGTAGAAAAGCGACCTGCATCACTTCACTTGGAGACTGTGTTTGTGCACAAGGAAGAAGGAGAGGTTAAAGAACCAATCGAAGAAGCTTCTATCGAGATCATCGAAAAAAGACCTGTGTCACTTCATATGGAGCAAATGTTTAATGAAGAAGGAGGCGTTGAAGTACAGGAACCAATAGAAGAAGCTTGCGCCGTTGCTGTGGAGTCAGAGCCAAAGGTGTGCGATTACCATCCCATGTTGGAAGAAACTAGAGAGGATGAGAACGTTGGTGGTAACTCTGTTGAAGTCGAATATGAACCAGCTACCATGAAACTTGATTTCGAAGGTGAAAAGGAGACTGAAGGAATGGACACGATAACGGAAGAATCCCCACTTGTCGTAGAAAAGCAACCTGCATCACTTCACATGGAGGCTGTGTTTAAACCCAAAGAAGAGGTTAAAGAACCTATAGAAGAAGTTCCTCAGGAGATCATAGAAAAAAGGCCTGTGTCGCTTCGCATGGAGCAAGTATTTAATGAAGAAGGAAGCAATGAAGTCCAAGAACCAAGAGAAGAAGTTTCCGCCGTTGCAGGGGAAACAGAGCCTAGATTATTCCATTACCACCCCATGTTGGAAGAAAAGGTAGAGGATAAAAACGTTGATACCAAGTCTGTGGAGGTGGAATATGAACCAGCTGCCACGAAACGTGAAAGAGAAGAGGAAACAAAAACTGATACAACTGAGACGATAACAGAAGAATCCCCCCTTGTCGTAGAAAAGCAACCTGCATCACTTCACTTAGAGGTTGTGATTGATCACGAGAAAGGTCCTGAAGTAGGGAAACCGGTTGAAGAAACTCCTCCAATTGTGGTAGAGAAGACACCTATCGATAACAGCCGAGAAAACGAATCCGTTGCCGAGGAAGAACCATCGTCAGTACATGTATTAGACATACCTGAAGTAGAGAAAGTGAAGGAAGTTGAGGATTCTGTACAAGAAGCTGTCGCTTCTGCTGTGGAGAGAAAGGCTCCTGAATTTCACTATGAACTACTACAGACGGTGGAAACAGAAGACGAAAAGCCAGACGACACGACCGTGGAGGTTAAAGTAGAGGGGAATCAGGTCCGTGAAACAGAAATTCTTGACGATGAAGTTCAGGTACCTGAATTGAAAGGTAACGAAGTAAAAGAATCGAAGCGCAGTGAAGTCATCACTAAAACAGAAGTCATTTCTACAGTCACCATTAATCAAAGAACTGGCGACGAAACCACGCAGGAGATGGAAACCAATGTGGTACAGACAACGTATGAAAAGAAAACAGTGGAGTACTCAAACACGAGTACTACAGAAGAAGCGTGCGCATCAACATCCTTCACCAAACTCAATCAACACGGCAGGGATGATGACGAGGAGCTTTTGCGTCACGTGCTTAGAAAGAGGCTCTCGGCTCCCGAAGTACTCCCAGAAAAAGAGAATGATGGTTCGGCACCTTTGGCTGCGTCGGAGGATCGTGGAATTCTGGAGTCTCAGGAGCAGTTTACGTTTGTAGACAACTCCCGAAAGAAGGACTGGACGCCCATTAACAAACCACAAGTGTCAGTTGCTACTCCGTCTGAGACAGAACCTTATGAAGACGTGGCGGACGAGAAAAAGCTTATTGCAGACTCTCCGGGTGAGGCTAATGTTGCCGTTGGTGATTCCGTGGAAAAGGAAGATCGCTCCGGCGAATCGTTGCCCGTGCTGTTATTGTTGGCGCCTGAGGAGGAGAAAGGTGATCACGAAAACGAACAGAAGAAAGGAAAGGCAAGTGGACCTTCTTCTCCTCAGTGCAAGTGCTGTTCGTTACTGTAGGGCGGAATCTGAGCCGAGTTGGAAAGTAAGAGCAATCGCTAGCCTTGTCGTCAGTTAACGCCTTTTTGGAAGGTTATTACCGTAATGTAACACTCAAGCTATTAAAGAACGTGCTCGCTACCTTCGATTATTTCCTAGCAGCTTTTAACGTTAAGAATCAGGGAACGTGACGTACATACGTCCAAGCTATGGCTTGATTCCGGATGGTTGTCAGAAAAACCTCCAATGTACTTTGGACAAGGATTTTTACTGCGAAAAAAGTATGTTATTTTAGATGACGAAGCGAATGATGTATCTCATAGTGGTCTGTAAAGAATATTACTCGTAGGGACAGAAAACATCACATAATATCAAATTAGTGTATTCCCTTTTTACCTGAGAGTATTGATTGAGTTATTTCAAATATTGTACTATTCGATAGTCTCTTTAATTAGCCCTATTTTTAGTATTTAGCCGCAATAATAACTTTGTTTTATGAGGATTTTGATCAAAAATAGTGTTGAACTTATTAAGTCTGGTGGGACAACAGATAAAATATGACTTCAATAATACTTATGCCTAATAATTAAACATCGAGAAGCTTCGTGACTAGGACGTTTTCATGGCAACTATATGGCTTCCTGAACCACCTGGACTCCGGATCAAGCGGACCGAATGGAAGCCGTGTCCAACGTCATTATGTTGTGTTCTTGGGTATTAAGCCCTGGCCAAACGGACTCGCAAGTAGACCCACGTTTTCAACTTGCTTCTACTTGGGAGTCCGTTTGGCCAGGGCTTTACCCTGAAAGCGCCAATCTGCTCCCTGGTGCATCAATGGGTATAGCCTGCGAACAGGCTCCCAGCGAGGGCGGAAAAAAATTCGGCGAGCGAAAGCGTGATTCCGTGGGCGAAGCGAGTGGGAGTCGGAGCGTGAATCCGCGAGCGAAGCGAGTGGGACGCGGGGGAGCCTGTAGACATTGTTTTTGATACGCCGTTCCGCCCCTTGGTGATTAGCCTGTTAGAAATCAGTCAAGTAGGTAATTAAACCTGTCAAAATTGATGGTTTTTCCCGCGCTGATATATCGGCTTTTTATAGTATACTACCGCATTTAATTTGCTTCCTGGCCGCGGTTTGTAAGTCTGGTAAACCGAAATCAGTCGGAAAAAGTATTCGCGGACCAAACGCCTTTGATGAGAAACCTGAAACGAGGTATGCTCTTTGTGCTGCTGCCTGTATTTGCCTTAAACAGTACAACCAGAAGCTAAGCGCCTTTCACTACAGAAATGGTCTGTTGTTGTTGCATGGCGGCGTGAAAGCGGCGACATTGCAAAGGT
>Ga0126338_10002302_pt1 | contig 13055 bp, 14 predicted proteins | sample OrbCmetagenome_2_FD_92529 | JGI IMG/M metagenome (GOLD analysis project Ga0126338, IMG submission 92529) | Coral microbial communities from Petempiche,Puerto Morelos, Mexico - Orbicella C C metagenome | ecosystem: Host-associated > Invertebrates > Cnidaria > Coral | place: Petempiche,Puerto... | reverse complement strand
CCACAAGGATTTAGTTCTTTAGGTGAGACATGCCCATCGATTTGGGTTACTTGGGATCTTCCCTTAAGATAGGATGAGAACCATTCTAGTATAATTCCTCTGATTCCATAGCGGTACAACTTATCTAATAGAATTTCACGATCAACCGTGTCAGATGCCAAAATGTACATTGCTGTTTCTGGTGAGGTAGAAAAATAGTAGGTCAGGACAATATGGAGAATAAACTTGAATAAATCAAGTGAAGGCAAGAGAATCTACCATGCTTTGTGTTTGAATACAACCAGTGACGTCACAAGGTCCTGAAACTCTGTTCCAGAGCTCCTGAACACCGTTTTGTTCCAAAAAGTTGATTTCAGTAGCTAAAACAGCATTTTCCATTAAAATTTGACCAAAAAATAGTTACCATGATTATAAACATGGTTAAATTTGGGTGAATAAAAAAGGGTACAAAAATTTTGTTTCAGTGACACTTAAACCTTAATTAAAAACTCAGTGGAAAGCTAAATTATAAACTTGCCCTGCAGTACAAAAGACATTACTATGTTTAATACAGAAACAGGTAAGGATTCCTATATCATCTTGGTAGTAATGCCCTTTTCTTTATTAACATCCTATAGAAACTTCGGTAGCAAAGCATAAAGCTAGTTAAGGGTAATAAAGTGTATTTAGACTCTGATTCACTACATAACCGTAGAAAGCTACTGACAACAATGAGAACTGCAGACTGAAGCAAAACATTTGCAATGTAGCCACATTTTATAGAAAGAGTCTTATCACCTAAAAACTATAGCGGTATTGTGGAAAGCCTAATAGGTGATACATGCAAGTTACTGTTTTTCTGTTTTCTTTGTTCCTCTTCATTCTTTTCTATTGGAAGTCTAACAAAGGATTATTTCTCTGCAGAATTTCTTGGGTTACATGCTGAATGTGAAAGTGTCAAACAGAAAGGACCCAGCTCACAGGATCAGGCATTGGATTCAGCAAACTCGGCAAGACTCAAGGAAGGAACCAAAGAAACAGCAACTACATGTACTGCAGTAACTAATGATGTTGCACAAACAGATGTTTACATTCCCACATCAGATGAAATGTTTCGTTTCATTGTCATGAGACGCCTTCGGATGATGCCACCATCTAGTGTACAGGAATTTGAGGACCTCATTGAATTTATGTCCACTGTGAAAGGTATTATCACCCAAAAGAGAGCTATTCAGGAAATAAAAGAAACCATGGTAAGACCTGAGCATCGTGACTGTTTTGAGAGAATATTTATAATAATCACCAAATGTTTCTTGTAAATCTATATTTGCCTCATAAAAATAATATTCCTGAATTTTTTGCAAATTAAATGTGAATTGATTAGGATGTTTTCCAAGTGGTCTGCACTAACCTGCCAGACACTTGCAATCGTTTTTTCTTCTCAGTACGTCAATTCAATGAGACGCTCACAGTCAGGTAAACGCACAGTGCGGCTTGTTCACGTGGATACGACCCAGTTGGACCTAAAACACGAATTTAGGCTGTTCAGCATACAACCTCCTGATGACAGCGACTTTGGCGAAACAATCTATGAAGTGAAACCATCAGAGCAGCCTTCACAAGATATGCAGGTAAAGAGCAATTTCAGTTTTAAATGGGCAAAAACCTTGTACCAGAAGAACTTTAAGTATATTACAGCCCCTTTTACATTTTCTTAAAGCCAAAGATATAAATAAATAATAAATAACAATAAAAGTATGTGTACATGTATAGCGCCAAATCCACTAATTGTCCAGGATGCTTTACATTAAAAATTGTTAAAAAGCTAAAAGAAAGGGGAAAAAGGAAGACAAATAAAAATTGTAAGATATTTAAACATATTTATCATCTAAAAATTAAAAGAATTGAAAAGCTTGTAGCGAAAGTGGGATTGAGTTCCATAGTCTTGGTGCCACTATAGCAAACTTTCTCTCTCCAGATGCCTTTAGTCTCGCTTTTGGGGTCGCCAGATGGTGTTGAGAATTATTATTATAAAATAGTTGCCTGAAATAGTGCGAAAGAAATTTCCCATAGGAACTGAGGAAAATAGTTCTCAAAGTTCAGAGAAATTGTGCAATCACAGGCAAAATTTTGTCATCAGTTTCATTTCACCAGTACTTTAATATAAAATTTGTTTTCGACGTTTGGTGTTGTTAGAAATGATTTTTTTTGACAAGATATTTAAAACAGTCGCAAACAACTTCAATACAATGTAAATAACCTCAGTACAATGATTTTGTCCGCTTGTTACTCGAACTTAAGATGGGTTAGCATAAAGCGACTAGGAGTATTTTTACCCTCTGGATGGGATGCTAGTCCATCACAGGGTTACCCTCAAGCGTTAAATTCGCTGGGATCGCCGTTTACACCTGGGTGGAAAAAAGTATCTTGAGCATGCCCAGAAGTGCCAAAATACAACACAATGACCAACCATTTGTCAAATGTCATTTGACTCGTCCCTAGTGCCTCTCGTCTTAAAATATCATTTGACGTTTCACCGACCACATGACCAAAAGAAACAGAAGCTCTAGGGACGAGAATGTTTGACTAGCTACCGCAATTTCTGTCATTTCTTAAAGTGGACCTTGATTTTATGAACATGATGCGAGAAGCAAAACCTTTAGGTTGTGAAGAGCTCTGTGAAATGACAATTCATATGCATGCTTACTATCAAAATATTAACTGAACAGGATGGGCAGGATGACTTCACTGGCATGGAAAAAATGAGAGATAAACTCAGCATGGTGTTACAAAACATTCAAAAAGAACGGAAAGAAGAGAAGGTTATGGTAGACATATGGTGTCACTTTGGCCACGCCTACGTAACTAAGATCGATGAAGGTGAGTGAAAGAATTTTTTTGTTTGTGCCTATTGTTAGTCCTAAAAGATAGCGGTTTGTCTCCATTTCGATGGACATACAATTTGTAGGATTATCTGTAGAGTGAAACGAACACAGCGATAATAGTATCCGTTTGCAATGTTTGTCTCTGCTTTACGAAAACAATTCAATTTTGGCTTTTACGCTGGCTATGAACCACATTTGAATGTCCTCATGGTTGCCTCTCCTCCAGGCCTCCTTCTCGGTCGTACTGAGTGCGCGTGGCGTTATGGGAGAGCTTCCTCCATATAACTAAAGAGGCAGTCCAGATGAAATATTTCCTTTTTTATTCTGTTTCAGCTGACCTGGAAGAGGAATATTTTACTCTTGAGGAAATCAAAGAAAAAGTTGAAAACCAAAAGCTCGGTTGGAAGTCAAAATTTAAAGGAGGATTAGAAAAAATAGAAGTTAAACACATTGAAGAGAATCTGGAATCCCGTGCAGCTAAAGAAGAAGTAAGATATGACTTCACCTTCTACACTCCTACTTGTCGATATGTTCGTGTCAAGGTAAGCTTTTTTATTTCATCGTATTTGTTAACTGAGGAGAAATAATTTGTCAGAATGTATTGGGGTGAATTGGGCTATTACATAAAAACATTTGTACCCAGCTGTTGAGACCCAGGGGCCGGACCTGCACTGTTTACAAGGTTCTTTTAGTAAATTTGACCAAACGGAACAATAGGTAAACAACACAAATAATTCCCCAGCCCTAAGAAAAAGAGGTGCAGATTAACATGAACGAATTAAAATAGAGGTTTTAAATTTAGAGGTGCAGATCAACTGTAGACCCAAGTTAAAACATCAGGGAAAGGAATCCTTCGGGTGTATTGGACAACCCTTGAGAAGCAGGATGGAGGGAGGGGGGCTACATTAATGCTATAGGCCAACGTGTTACTGGATACTGGTTCAAAGTACTAAGACAGCAAGTGTGAACACAACCTATATGTACTCAGATCGGCACCCAGAAATCGACTTTCTACAATAATCTAAATATTAACTGGGTGAAAGAGTTGGGTGACAAAGCTGCTTAGTGTTTGGTAAAGAGCAAACATATGGAGCTCCTGCTTTACTCATGCAGGAAAGAAACCTGGATCTAAGGTTATTACCATGGTAACAACGTTATTTTTTGTTTTTGAATACCGTTCTGTGTGCTGGTTTGTGGGGCATCAGATGCTAGTTATGCAACTCTCCCACGTGGTATACTGTGGAATATCCCACGAGACACTTGGTGTACATGAGCCTTTAGGCGAGTGTGTATATCAAGAAATTACGAGAGACTCGTAGGGCCGGATATTCCATGGAATACCATGAGAGAGCGTTACATATCTATCTTATACCATGCAATAGTGGCCAACATAATCAATGCGACATACGCGTGACGCACAATAGGAAGGTTGGGTGTTATACCGTCGAATGTAAAACGGCTTTCCTGTATTCTGATTGCCTGTATTTTGTATGGCATGGTATAAATGTAAAGTACGGAATGCCACAAAAGAAGTGACATGCGCTCAGGTGGTCTTACTGTTCTTGGCGATGGAAAATAAGAACGCCTGATCGCAGGTTACCTTAGCGCACTTAGTTCTCCTGTCTTTTAACAGGTATGGCTTACCGAGAAAGATGGTGGCGAACAGGAAGGCGACGGAGCAAGTTCAATGGCGTTCTCTCGCAGTGCATCCTTCAGTGTTATGAGTGTCATGGCTCGCGCTCAAACGTTGCCTGATGAGCAGAGTGATTCATCACACACGCCATGTTTTTACATGTGCTCTCAAACAAAGCAGAGACTGAAGGCAGACATCGTAATGCCCTCCAAGGAATGTGATTACCGACTGTTCGTAAAAACATGTAAGAAATTAACAGATTTTGTTATTTGTTTTGTAATTAGTCTATGTCGTTTCTGTGTTACGGATTGCGCTGTCACCAACGAAACTTAAATTACAAACATAATTCCACTTTCAGTAGCAATACTTGAGTACCCCATGTTCAACAGTTCCTGTAATAAAATTTCCAGACATAATATCCTGGTTTAACACTGTAACGTTTAAGACTGTGACTGAAAAAGTAAACACTACACTTTCAATCACGGATGCGGCTCTACTGAAGTCGTGATTTCTTGGTAAACGAGGCAGACGACTCGTATATGAGGCCAAACATTTAACTGCACGTTTCCCCTTTTACTGACTCGTTCCCGGCCGTCTTCTCTATCTCTTTTTAATATTAAAGCCTTCTCTTCGTGCCGTGCTGGTCTGACTCGTCCACATCTCTCTCGCGTTTCTCTCGTAAATAGACAAATAAGATGCAACTGGAGACGAGTCGGAGTTAAACTCTTGTTCTTTACTCAGGCCCAGTGATTGGCCTCGTTCCCAGGACGCCTCAAGCCGAAGAGGAAGACAGAATATTAGAAAGTTACCTCATGGAAATGAAGATCGAGGAAGGTCAACTAACGCTGCCACCAGTTTCCGAGCGACCAGACGGGTTTGACCTGTTTTATCAGCGGCGAAGTCGAAGAAGGATTTACGAGTATGAAATGGATGACGAAAAGTTTACCTTGCTTATTTCAAAATATCAAGAGAAAACCGTGGATGCCGCCGAAACTGAAGCGAGCGGTTTTGACGAAATAGATACAGAGGTATTGTTTTAATTCCCAAAATTTACTCTGCAACTTGCATCTTCTTATAAATGAAGAAAACGTTTCCGCATTTTGTGGAACTTGTTTGCGAGATTTCTAAGAACTCTAGGTAGCCTGCGTATGTACGCTTGATTTGCACAAAACCTAAACACAAGGAGCTCACCGCTCGCTCACTCAGTCAGTCTGGTCACTTGGCTAGAGTCAGTTGGTCAATTGGTCAGTCAGTGAGTTATCCAGTCGGTCCGTCCGTCCGTCAGATAGGGAGTCAGCCAGTAAGCCAGCTAACCAATCAGTCAGTCAGGCAGCCAGGCAGCCAGTCAGTCCAGTCAGTCAGTCAGTTACTCAGTCTGTGAGGAACGTCCGTCAAATAGGTGTTAATCTTTTTGTATTGTCTTGTTTGCCTGTCCAGACGGATATTCATCTTCACTGTAAAGAATGGGACCGAATGCTTGAGGAAGAAAACTGGGAACCTGAGCAGATTGTAGCCAAGTTACCTACTTTCTTACACTTCATGCGATCAGTTCAGAGTAGTGTGGCACCATAAATTGCTGCCTGTGACAGGGTATTGCAAGTGCAGACTGAACATTTTAAAATCAGAGTGGTTTTTCAATCACTATAGTTAATCAAATGTCTAGTGTAAATAGCCGTGCGAACACTGGAGATTGTATGTAGGTAATATATCAAACACGAAAGACCGTGTTTGACCACATTTCCAAACACCGAGAAGAGAGTACAAAATACAACGCGCAGCGGAGTATTTTTGATGAGCTTGGAACTTTATGAAATGAACCAAAAAGCTGTTTCAAAAAGAGTAGTTTAATTGACAAAATTGAAGGTCTCAAGATATTCAGAAACAGATGTGAAGAGACTCAGTCCGACTTTCAACATGGCTGCCGTGTTTACTAGCTAGCAGTGAAATGTGACCTCATAAAATCTACCTTCTCTATATGAGAATGTTGCCTTCTTAAGACTGTTACAGTTGTCATAGACTTGAGAATCACCTCGGGATAAAGTTATTTTGAACAAACCAGCAAATTTAACATCGCGCGATCCAACAACTGTTCGGTCGGCAATTACACGGTGATGTAAGCTTATGTTAACTAAAAACCTACAATCATGGGCAAAAGTCTTGGGACAAATTTGCACTTTTGGCGCTTTGGGCACACGCCAGACGTGAATACAACTTCACCTGCCCAACCTCACGCCCCATCCCCCATACAATGTTAAAAACTACTACCTGCAATTTCTTCTGATTTTCGACATTGTATTAGTTTGTTTTGCTTTCTTTTGCCGCGTAGACTGACATACATCTTCACTTCGAGGAATGGGACCAAGCGCTTGCTGAAGGAAATGACTGGAAACCAGAACAGATAGTCGACAAACTACCTTCTTTTTTACAATTTCTAAGAGAAGTTCAGATAAGTGTAACTGGTGGCCAGTGACGGAGTGGTTTGACTTCAGAGTCACCTTGGAAAAAGTAAAAGATTCTGGTTGTTATAGTCAAATGACGTCATCATGCAAATCACCTACTGAGCCACTTGCTTTGTAAACTTCAATAAAACACAGGAAAACAAAGAGATAGAAAATTTGTGGTGTGACTTTTTTACTGTCAAATTGAAATTAGTGTTTTTTCTTGTCGCCCGAAGAGGAAACCCAGTCGTGGCATTGAGCTCAGGTTGTGCTAGGGTGCTTACAGCTTTGAGTGGAGATTGGTTTAACGACCGTGAATGTGTTTAGCTCTGGAATATCTTTCGGTAAAGGGAATTTCGAAAAAGAAGTGACTTAGAAAAGCATTTGACTAAGAAAAACTGCGACAGAACATTTCTTGAAAGCATTTTAACATTTAAAAAAGCTGAAAAGCTGCGTTAAAAATCGACGACGTTTCGACGTTACCGTAACGTCATTATCAAGTCAAAAATGTCTAAAAACTAGGTTCTATAAATACTAAGACAAACAATAAGTGATGAAAATAATTGCAAAAATTACAAGTTAAACAAAAAGTTTCGCACGTATGGAGTCCGTTTTGGACGTTCAAATTAGGTTTGAACTTCTTGATGTAAAGCATTTCAAACACTGAACAGTCAAATTTGCCTTGGCACTTTCTCAGAATCTTGAAATGGCTCTCATTCACTCGTTTTTGTTTAAAATCACTCATTTTTGTTTAACTTGTAATTTTTGCTATTATTTTCATCACTTATCGTTCGTCTTAGTATTTATAGAACCTAGTTTTTACACATTTTTGACTTGATCATAACGTTACGGTAACGTCGAAACGTCGTCGATTTTTAATTCAGTTTTTTAGCTTTTTCAAATCTTAGAATAAATTTAAGAAATGTTCTGTCGCAATTTTTTATAGTCAAATGTTAAAAGAAATTTAAATGCGGATTAATTTGTTACTCTGGTTGCGAACCCGAGTCCAGTGGATTAGAAGGCGAGAAACATACTGCACAACCAAGTGGACAAAGAGAAAGGGCTCTGGGAACGATATTAAATAACATAATGCCCGGCGCTAGACACAAAAAAAGTCCTAATTAGTTAATTAGTAACAAGCAACTTGTCCCCACCTCGAGCTAGTCTTCTTATTTAACGGCCACGGTTACGCTTCCTCTTAACCGTATACTTCCAGTTTGTAACAACATTTTCATTGTACTACATTCCCTAGTTTTTCCTCGTTTCTTCGGAAGATGAAACACATAAAAATGGGAGGTCGTCGTTCATAATTATTTGACAGCCATCCCTCTCCCTGTTAGATAAGCATTTGCTGTGTTTACTGGCCCACGTTTTTCCGAGAAAGACTTGAGCCTAAAGCCGGCCTATTTAAATTCAGCCTGATAGTGAGGCCTAGAGCACACAAACAAAAGAAATGAATAAACATGGTCATTCAATTTCCTTTGTTTGTGTCCTCTAAGCCTCGTTGCCAAGCTGAATTTTAATATATCGAAAGTGGTTCAAACGACGAAACAACATTCTGAAGCAGCTGGCTTAGAAGCGGAAAGAGCGTCCTTGTATATGCAAATTTGTCAAAAATAACGAACGAGGGTATCAAAACGCGTTACTTAAAACCAGAGCCAAGAGGGGGAGCAAATCACCATTCTGAAAGGTCTACAAGACTCCCGTGGTTCGACTCGTTGGAACGTTAAATTAAGGTACGGAGAATCGCGAAAACGTATTTGTTTTTCGTTTACAATACAGCCGCTAGCTTCATAACCAGTGTAGTGCGCTATGAGCGACTCTGTAGAAGTATTACATAGAACAAGAAGCTGTAAGCAGCTTTAACCTCGCGCAATTCTGAACCCAACAAGAATTTTATTATGAACTTATTGAAGTTAATTGTAGCAGCAACTTATGAAACACTCGCATAAACAGAAAGATCGTTCAGAACATTGTAGTTACTACGTAGAAGACTCTTTATGGAATATTCCTCCACCGTATTTCAGATCACTACTGGAAGAACGAAAAACGGCGTACAACCTCAGAGGTACCCTTAAATTGAATCTACCAAAAGTTACTACAACCACCTATGGATTACAATCGTTCAGACATGTTGCTTCTCTGGCCCCTAGTATGGAATACGCTGCCTGACAACATAAGAACTTCTGAATCCCTTATTCCTTTTAAGCGCGCTACTTACAATTTTACTGTACGTGTAGATTTGTATATTTTTTATCAATTTTTTTTGTATTGTTTTACTCAGAGATACTAGATCTCTCGAGCTACTGTCAATCTGACTTACATCTCGCTGTCATTTTACACAAAACTAAAAACATATACATCCAATCATACAGCAATCGTCTCGAAAAAAGGCCTTTGAACTGAACTGCGATGCTATTGAATTTAACGATTAAGGCCCGCTCCAAACGCCGCTCCATTCATGCGACGAACCTAACTGATGAGTTAGTACGGCAGAAGAGCGGCGTTTGAATCAGTTTGGTTCGGCAGGTTAGGTTTGGTGCGGTACACAACATTAAATTCGGCAGGGTCTGTCGCAATATGCGACGTTGGAGCGGCAGCTGATTCATACGGCGTTCTCCTCATGTGTCGAGTCTAATGCATAAATGACTGTAATTTATTTTTCATATAACGGGACTCGTGATTGGCTCAAAATGGAGTGGCGTGACTAGTCATGTATGAAGCTCGAAGTCGTCGCTAAAGATACAGACAAAAAAATATGCCTTCGATTTATGAGTTTCTTTAGCGCAAATTCATTTTTTGCTTTTTCTTCGTGATAATAGCTCAGCTTATGAGATTTCCCTTTACAAGTCGAATTAACCGGGAGAAACCTGTCTAAATACAAACACTGGACCTTGAGTTTAAATTTGCTTCCCAAAATATTGCTATAAACAGCGAAATGTTAGTCACAGCTTTTCTATTCGAACAGGGTTCTTGAATTCAGAACGGATATTGCAATTTAATTATAACTGGAAAACCGCTGGCACTTAAAATAATTAATAACCTATGTGCTCGTCAGGGGTTCTTACATGAGGTAATTCACCTCTTTCACATAGTGAAAACACCGCTATAAGTACTTATCGATCGACACGCTGAGACCAGTGAAATCTCTTCAAAGCCATCTGGATGGCCGCTCCACAGATGTCTCCATCGATTCCAGATTTGGCTCGAGTCTTCCCTCGACAACAGAAGATTGCCATCACAAATGAAGCAAATAAATAAAGAATGAAATAATATAAGATTTCAACCGACGGAATATACTAGCACAAGCTCAGTGTGCTTTCATTTTGGTACTCACAGGGAAGAAACCAAATTCAGGAGATATTTCAGATGATATTTCAGATGTTTCTTCAAAAATAATAATTCATTGCAGGCTTAAAATCATAGGAATATACTCTCCTCCCATCGCTTCGGCCGGTTTGGCACTTAGGTGGAAGCCACCTTTCTGGGCGATTGTAAATGGCGTCATGTAACAGTCACGGTAAGTCTACCACTTGTACGTTTCTTTTAGGTGCCAGCGGTTTTCCAGTTATAATTAAATTTCAACCTGCAACCTGCAACCTGCAACCTACAAAATATACCTGCCGATATTTTCTCGTCTAAAATTGTTACCACCGGCTTCCCGAATTAAGTTCGACGCAAGTACGCCGTCGCTCCAAAGTCTCTCTAAAGTCGAACTTAATCAAGTTCGGTTCGGCATATGAGTGGAGCGGCGTTTGGACCGGGCCTAAGCGATCGAAATTATACGGCCTTGTATGGTGAAATTATCAAACCAGCTCAACAATTTACACTTAACAGTTATTGTAAAAAGGCAGATAAAAACCAAGTAATATGACTGATTGCAAATCGATCGAGCGAAATCATACAACTTTTGCCAGCGTGGAATTCCAATAATAAAACAAATCAACTGAAAATAAGAGATAGGGGGGAACAAAATAGGCCTTCTGAAGCTTAATTTACACGTACTGTAAGCTGGATAGAGTAAAGCTGTAAACATCCGTTTATATTTAATAAGTTGTTTTTATTTTGTTCTTATTCGCCAAACCATGAGATGACATCGATGAGTAATGAATGAAATCAATAACTAATTAATGCAATCAATGACTAATCGATGCAATCGATAACTAATCGATAATCAAAAATTTTGTCGCCTATCGACTAGTCATCGATTACTCATTGATCATCGGCAATAATCAATGACTAATCAACCGATTACCTATTGATTAGTCATTGATTTCATTGGTGTCATTAGACTACGAGTACAGTGGAACCCCGTTAATACGCCATCTTCGGGCCATGGAAAATTGGTCGTTTTAACGGGGCGGTCGTATTAACGAGGCACACGGGTCACATTATGATGCAACACGCCTTAAACATGTACTGTGCATATGAATACCTTTAATTCCGCTATAAATCAACCTTTTTACAATTATTCCTCAACCTTACAACACCAATTCATTGCAACTGAACAAAACCGAGTACCGTATAATGCGAAAAAACATGCAATGACGTCTTTCAGTTTCTCAAAAGGATATGACCTCTTGTTAAATGTCTGTTACAGTGGGTATTTGTCAGATTGTGTCTGTCTTCATTGAGCTTCCTCGCCAGTCAATGTAACCGGTGGTATTATAAAGAATGATAAGGACTAAGCACTCCAAATGGTGGTCGTTGGTCGTAATAACGGGGTGGTCTGATTAACGGGTTTTTCAGGAGAATGTGTGGTCGTAATAAAGGGGTGGTCGTATGGCGGGGTTCCACTGTAGTCTCCTTTTCGCTTAGTCCGTCGTGCGTGACGCGAAAGAAAACCGCGAGAAAAAAATGGCCGCGCGAAATCCTGGAGCGAGGAGCGCGCGAAAGCAGGGACTACCGCCTAAGTCAGGGAGTTTGAATTATACGTTGCTCTCACAACGCAAAAATATGATTAGCTTTTGTTGGGAGCGTTGACAATGTGTTGTCAACATTCGAGATACGTGTGACGTCTTGCAGGAATGTTTTGGAACCGAAGCAAATTCGAAGCGGTACCAGAGCAAATCGAAGTGTTGGAATCGCGCTTCGCAAGCCGTGATGCTCTTGCGAATAAGCCAACAGGCTTTGGAAAGATGTAAATTTATCCAGTGTTTTGTTTGGCAAAGCTTTCCGCCTCCAACCCAACAGCATCGTCCAAGTTAGGGAATATGAATTCACTGAGCTTGGCCCCCCCGGAGGGGAGGGTACTCCAAGAAAAGTTGGATGGTGGTCTGCGGCCCGCTTCGCAAAATCCTTACCCTATTTATGACCAAAATCTGCGATTTTCCCTACCCTATTTATGACCTGACCAAATATCCGATACCCTATTTAAGACCTGACCATCAAATCAAAACCCTGTTTCAGACCTGCGTTATAACAAGTTTCCTAGTTCAGACCAATGTTAAATTATCGTGAACATAATTTGTGAAGGGCTTTTGTTAATTTTCTTTTTGATAATGATGAAAAAGTGGCTTCTTCTTAAAAACATACCCATATCAAGGCTAGAGTGCAAAAACCATACCCTATTTGACCAAAATGGCCAAAATAGGCTAAAATCGATACCCTGTTTATGACCAAAACGACTGAAAAACCATACCCTTTAGGGCCGCACATACCTATATAGCTCATACAAGGGAGTACCCACCCCTCCCCGGACTTTCACTTGAAACCGGACATACACCTGAAACTTTCCGCTGCTATCGGCAAACATTTCACCGCAGTTGAATGATCCTTTATGTCAAATACGTAATGTAAATTCTCGGTTGAAACTATGCCAAGATAAGAAATCCTACACCGAAATATCACTCGGCCGTGAAAGGTCAATCTCTCTGGCTTAGGCGGTAGTCCCTCCTTTCGCGCGCTCCTGGCCCCCAGGATTTGGCACGGCTATTTTTTTCTCGCTGTCTTCTTTCGCGTCACGCACGACGGACTAAACGAATATTGGTTTTGTTCAAAAGAGAAAAGTACCACAAGGAGAGTAAGGGGTTTTCTGAAACAAATATATAGCTTTATGAAGTTATCAAACAAGTAACGCAGATATAATACGTTTTACGTAGTGTTCACGAGTACCTACCT
>Ga0126338_10002300_pt1 | contig 13059 bp, 5 predicted proteins | sample OrbCmetagenome_2_FD_92529 | JGI IMG/M metagenome (GOLD analysis project Ga0126338, IMG submission 92529) | Coral microbial communities from Petempiche,Puerto Morelos, Mexico - Orbicella C C metagenome | ecosystem: Host-associated > Invertebrates > Cnidaria > Coral | place: Petempiche,Puerto... | reverse complement strand
GGGGGGGGGGGGGGGGGGGGGGGGGGGGGGGGGGCGGGGGGGGGGGGGGGGGGGGGGGGGGGGGCGGTGGCTTATAAGCGGCAGTTTACGGTACTCTCTAAGCCCTGTTCTCGGGGATCACGTAGAAACAGTTTAGAAAAGTAAGATAACTTTAGGATAACTTACTGGGTTTCGGAGATTTACTATCTGTGCGGTACACGTTCTCAGCGAAATAGCATTTCCACTTTCTTGTAGGATTTCGTCTTGCACAGTCTTCCGGAACTACACCGCGCCAATAACTGAAATAGAAGAGGAAGCAACGTAACCTCTATGCGCTCAGACAAGACGAATTGATTTAACTATATGTCTCATAAAACGGCTGGCCAGTTGATAGATTAATTAATTTATTCAATTCCATTATTTTGTATCCAACTGAATGATCTGAAGTTTTCCGGTGAATAGTTTTGTTCCGCCCAGCAGCAGAGTACTGGAGCAGCGAAGCCGAGAGGAGACTGGTAAAGTGAAGAGATCTGGAAACAAGGTCGGACAAAGGAAAACTTTCGATCACACGACATGTCACGTGGTTACTTACTCCATTCCCTGTTGAATCTGGTTGGTTTCTGGAATTGGCATGTCTAAGTACCACCCAGAATCGGCCAGACCTCGGACCTCAACTTTAAGGCCTGCCATCTTAATTCTTCGTGCCAATCTGTCCAAGTTAAGGATTACACCTATACCACCAGCACTGTCAAATAAATATTACATGTCATTCCTCATTTCTCGTTAGTGGCGCTGAAGTTTACCCTTAAGTTCATTTATGTTCGTTTCCTGGTTTGTTCGTTTAGGCACCCTCAGATTCACTTACTCGCTTGCAAGGCTCTTCCTTTACCTGTTTTTCTAGTTGTTCGTTTTTCCATTCTTCGTTTGTATTTGATTGCTTTTTCGTCGGTTTGTTTGTCAGTTTGTTGGTTGTTTGGTTCACTGGTTTTTGTCGCTTCCATGCTTGTATAACGCTGGACAAATTTATATTATGGCAAAAGACGTGCGAAAACTCGAAATAGCCCATGTTCTATATGTCAAAATTCTAAAATGGCCCTGAAGCTCTTTTCCCAAAATTGCAAATTTTCTAAGATTCTTTTGATTTCTTTTGCTCGGTAGTTCCTAAAAGACTTGATACATATAAACAAGGCCAAATCTGGCAGAAAGCCTCGGTGCCACGTGAGAATTTTGGTACATCGAACATGGGCTAACTGTAAGTGCTCCTGGTAAGTGCTCCCCGTTCCCTATTGGAGGCGCGGTGGCCAGGTAAGTGCTGCCCCTTCCCTAGTGAAGGCGCGGTGGCCTAGCAGTTAGTGCGCTCGACTTCAGATCGTTCGGAGTGCTGTGTTCTTGGGCAAGATCAACAGAGTAGGACACGGAGTTCCCGGTGTTGTGGTCTGGCCTTGGCTAACGGGTTGGTGCTTCACATAGGGTTCATCTCATTGCGCATTTCCCCCTTAGACAAAATTGCCCACTGAGAAAACTGAATGGCTATGTGCATGTCTATATCTAAGACAATTCACTCTCACAGTGCCTCTCTTAACCCAGGCGTGTAAATGGGTATCAGTGAATTTAATGCTATAGGTAGCCCTACAATGGACTAGCATCCCATCAGGGGGGGAGGAAGTAGAAATACCCTATTCGCTTAAGGCTACACACACCGGGATAAAAACCGGCGATATGGACCACTTGCCCCCCCCCCCCCTCCCTTCAATGTCGGGGGATGGGGAAATGCGCTCATGAGTTAGTTGCAAGGTTTTTGACGACTTTCCACGGTAGTGGGGAGGAACAAAATATATAATAAACGCGGTTTTAACACAGTTGTTGCCACAGATAAAGTTTGATATTTTTTTTCTCACTTTTCCTTTGGCTGGTTGGATCGCTGGTTTGTCAGTCAGCAGGCCATCAAAAACAGATTAAAAAGGTAATCAGAATACACTTGCATTGTTCTTCAACATCGACGGAGTTGAACACAGAGATAAGAAATGCCAAAGAGACACAAACTGTAAGACCCTTATTTGCATGGTGGAGCAACGTTGCAAAAAGTTAATAACGACAATTAAAATGAGTTAAAATAATGTTTAAAGACCTGCTGCCGGCAAGAAGAAGACGCTTGGCTTCAGCAAGTCCCTTTCTCATTAATTCTTCGATGACCTTTTCCAATATTCTGGTTCCAAGAAATGAGAACCGTTCTGTAAAGAAAAAAAGAAAACTTAGTGGGAAACTCGAGAATTTGTTTCCAAGAAAAATGGCATGTATTTGACATTAAAAGGCAGCTTGGTTAACGCAAAGCACGAAAAAATAATCATTCTTATTTTTTTTTTTCATATCAGGCCTTAACTTTTTCCTCGGATAAAGACATCAACATAACTTTGTTTTCCTTCGGATCGACACTATGCTAATTTGTCGAGAATTATGTAATACCAAATTAAACCTGGATAGTTACGTAAATTGATGACAAGGTGTTTAAAAAAATCGTAAGGCAACAGCCCCTGAGTATTTTCTAACTCAGATTAAGCCAAAGTGAGTGTATGAGATTTTGGTAATTTTTAGAATGCAAGGTTTTGGAGCACAGAAAAAAAGAAACTTTTTGTTCCGAAATTTCACCGACCCAAGAGATAGAAGTACACCAGCAAACCACTGAACATGGTAAACTGGTGTACGATACTTTTGCTATAGGCAATAGGCAGACGACGGTTGGAAGGTACCATCAATTCTGTTACATGTCTAATGTACCTTTACACGGTACTGTGAAATGTGTTCGTTTTGATTGTACTTTCAATATGAGGCGAGTCCCATCCCGCAGTCACTTGAGGGATCGTTAATGGAGACAATAAACCTTCTCGTCTTTTGTCATGACTCCAGTAACTGTCCCAGAAGCCACAGCGAGAAGAGCCTTGCCCCAGGTTTCTTCTGGTTTCTGAAGAGGTCTATTTGTTCACCGCACAGCAAGAAAACAAAGACTTTGACTGTATCTTTGATTCTCATGTCTAAAAGAGGGAGGGGAGGGGAGGAGGCGACGTTGTTTAGGTATACCAAGCCTTTCCTTGCTCCAGTAGTATTAAGAAAACAACACAATCAATGTCAGGTTGATAATGCATACGATCTTACCTCCTGTTTCCCACTTAGATGCATTGCCACTCCAGGCGTCACTTGAGCAGTAAGGAACGTACCTGATGACAAATAACAATGATAAGATTAGTAGTTCGTGAGGGTGACTTTTGGACAAACTGAGCGGAAGTCATCTTCAGCGTCTACCTGAAAGTGTTTGTCAGTCGATGGTGTTACAAGTCCGGTCCTTTGAAACTGATTGGTCAGTTTAGCTGTGATGGTATTGGCTGTAAGATTCGCTGGTGTAAATTTCGCCAACAGTCATTGGTCGGTTCTAGTCCGTCTCGGTTGTTAGTCAAATTAACTCATTCTGTTTAAAGTCAGTCCGTCGCTTTTGTTTATGTCTTGAATAGGTCGTTTGTAGGCTTCTGATAGTTGTTAATGTCCATTGAGAGGAGTTTGTTCTCAAGTCATCCTCTTTGTTTGTTTGAAGTTTTTTGTTCCTACTTTGTACTGCAGGTTTAGCACTGAGCCTGGAGTATATTATCAGTCAATTCTGTGGTTTGCCGGTAAGGATTGGCTTCCATATGATCGCAACTATCGCCAATCTTTTGTTGTAGCGATCGTAGCTCTTTTGGTGTAGCATTGAAGGAGATGTTGGCTTTCGAAAACTGCATAATTTCTGGATGGAAAGCATTGCAGTTTTACACCCCGCGCAACACAAAGAAAGTGAGTATTAACACATAGGGCTCAAATTTGTCACGGCAGTTCATTGTACTAGGCTCTTTCAATTTTTATTACTCGATTAGAAACTGAAGAATTTAAGCTAATGAGGTAAATAGAGCAAAACAAAATTCCTCTGCAGTACCAATGACCTGAACGCCTGGAAAGAGTGTACACATGGTACTTACACATGGTTAGCATTCCACCAGCTTGGGTTTTCATGAGGGTCAGTTGATAGTATCCCACTGCCTGTTACAGAAATAAATGTGAAATAAGCTGTGGTTTCATCATTTAGATCCATAGAAATAATTTCTTTGCGAGTATTTGACAAAACGCGATAACATAGACTAAACTCAGTCGTAACACAGTTCCTTTACATCCAGGGTACAGTTCGAAAACTGTTGATTGAGGGCAAATCAAAGCACAAAGAGGAGTACAACTTCTCCGCTAGTCTACTCGCAAGGCTGCTTTTTCTGTCATAGGGGATCTGAAATCTCACAAAACCTGCTTAATGCCAGGAATCACAAAGGCCTTGTCGTCTCTGAAAAATTCATCTGGAGACACGAGGCTAGGAGTCTTCGAGGACCAAAATCCAGAGGAAGGTTAATGCCCAACATCCAGATAAGAAACGTATGCAACAATTTGCTAACAGTTTTAAAGCTTTTTTTGAACTTATATTTTTTTTGTTATCTGTTTAAAGTTGTAAAAAGCATTGACACATTCTTTAGATTATAATGCGATTTTACTGCGCCTTTCAATAACATGCGTACTCTAAAATTCAAAGTTCAACCGACAAATGCGCTTTTCGCTACCATCAATCAATGTTCGGCGGCTCTTCCCCGCAACTTCCGACTACTGCCGGCTGTTTCGTTGTCTGAACTGTGCTCAACGATTTGATTACCGCGCGGTCGGCAGTAGTCGGAAGCTGGGAGGAATTGACCGAGGACATGCTCATCATCAAGGAATCTACAGCAACATCACGAAACAAGTAAATAAACGAATAAACAAAAATATTTTGAGAGGAAGCAACGTCAGCCTTAGCTGGATTTCATGCGCGTCCCCTGTCCTGGTCGAATTGGAATTTGGAGATGTTGGTTTTTGTGGAGGGAGCAAAATTGGAGAACCGGGACAAAAGCTCTCAGAGCAAGGCGAGAACCAACAACAAAGTCAACCCATGTATGGCACCGGGCTGGAATCGAACCCGGACACATTAGTGGAGGGCGAGCGCTCTGACCACTGCGCCATCTCTGAGCTACGACTGCACCATCCCTGCTTCCCCATTATAAACAAGTCAAAGAGAACAGAACGGAGAATTCATAGTAGTTGCAGATTGAATTGGAGGTGGGTACGCTGGGAGGGAGGGTTGGGGGGCATTCGTACTACTGTAGAAAGATCAAACGGATCAGTGTCAACTTGTGACACCCACTGTTGAAAAGACTGCTGCATATTTAGAGCATGCGGCAAAATCAAACGGATTTACGAAGAGAGTGTTTCAAGGCGGTAAACATCGATCGTAGTTAGATCTTTATTATACCTATTCTCGTTTCATTCCAAGACCTTGACGACATCAGCTGTCTCACGTCTCTGTACCTTTTTCCACAAGATGCGCTACTGTCACAGAACTCACCACCTTAAGATAAAAAAAAGCAGAAGATAGAAAGAATCGAAGAGGAATTAAAAAGCTGCTAAACGTTACGCAGCAGGGGTAATCACATCGGCTTTGCTTTTGAAAATATTTTTTCAAATGAAAGAGTAAACATTTTAGCATTTAGTTTGACGAAAACAAGAACAAAGGCGTCGCAAGTTCATTAGGTGAAATAAATGTCCTGTGTGGTGTTAAAACGGTGGCCGGAAATATAATAAGGAAAAAAAAAAAACAGCATTGTTTTCGTAGAAATTGCGCTGCAATTTCGCTTTGAGGTTGTGGCTTTTTTTACGGCTCCTCTGGAATGAAAATCCAATCAAATTTATCGGCAAAGGTTGTGGAACAATCCCACAACAATTAACCTGGCGAACCAGCCGAGAATACCTTTTTTATCCACCTTACTGGAGATATTACGGAATATTCTTTGCATACTGGAATGACAGAAACACTAACTGACAACAGAAGGCAAATACCCCTTACGCACAACAAGCCGGATTACTTATTTTAACCCTCTAGATTTCAAACATGTATCTTTTCTTGAAAAACCAAACTATTCATTTAAGTAGATAGACACTGAGAGAAAGAGCAATTCACGCTATTTAAAGAACATGCTTAACCGCACACTTTATTCAAAACAGGGAGGCAGACGTAAATGTTGGCGCGAAAATCAAAGAATAGGCCGCATGCAAACTGATGTTGTTGTTGTTTTTTTTTACAAATTAGACCAAAACATTTAATTAAAGGTTTACAAAATGCCAAAAAGACAATAAGGACATACTCTGAGGGAGTCTTTTTAAGGAGTTCGGATGATTAAGGAAAAGATAAAGAGAGCTAATAATATATTTTCTATCGGATCGACAATAAGAATTAAATCTAGTCGTTGACGGTCGAGTTATAAGACACAATATTCTGTTATTTTTGTTCGATACCAGAAGCTGACATTTCTTGAGTTAGCGACTAATTTATTTTACTCTTAGTTTCGAAATCGAAATAGAAGAAAAGGGGCCAAAAATGCACCAGTCTGACCTAGAAAAATCTGCTTTGTGGTACAAAAAGGTAACATGTAAATGGGCATTTTGTCAGATTGAAGCTCTCTATATCAGTATCTGTGGATGACTTAACGACATTTCTCGTCATTTTGCAGATAATACCGTTGATCCCATTAGGCTCGTATTTGCCCCCTGACTTGTTAATCTGCTTGGAATTAGTTAATGTGATCAAATGTGAGCACCATTTCCGGTCAACGCGGTGATCGGTGCGTTTGCTAACTGCACTGATGTAGGTGGAAACAATGGCTGCGGTAGAAAAGGATAAGGAATTACCAGAAAAGACGTAATTCTGGCTAAATTGGGTCTATCGAAATGTCAAGTGCCTCCTCGTCGGCAAGAAAGATGTATTCAAATTTGAATTAACCTTTAAATAAATACAAGAGTCAAAGCTTAATTAGTTCCAAATTATCTGTGGACGTAATCTGAGGGTGCGTGACCATTGATAATAAAAGCTATTGAGCAATACTTCAATTGACGAAGTACTCTAGAAGTACTCTACAAGACGGTTCTAACTTTTCAAGTCTGTAGATAAAATTCTAGTGTCTGACTATTCAAAATGAAAGCTATTTAGCAATACTTAAGTACTTTACTTGTAAGACGGTTCCAACTTTGAAGGTGGGTGGTTGAAAACCTTATTGAGTAACCATTCAAACGAAAGCTTCAGAGGAGCGCTTTCATGTATTACTGTTTATTATGCTGTTAAATGAAAGCTGTCGAGATGCTTTTGCTTCTTTTGAACCTTTTTAGAGGGTGTGGGAAGGAGGAGGATAAATGAAATTTAAACTTGGGTAATCTTGACAGAAGGGGCAAAGCAGGCAGAGTCACCTTGGCTTTCTCTAACGATAGCGCTCCCCCACCCACAAAAAGCAGTTTTTATTTGTTATGTTGTTGTTTTTGTTGTCTATTTTATAGTCGGAGTCTTTTAAGTTCCTCTGTGAGTATTACTTACCGTCTAGATACACAATCCATCTTTTGCTCCCGTGAGCTTTCCTCAAATAGTATCTGAAACGAAGCAGAGATGACAAGACAAGAAAAGTTGTACATATCCGTACACTGTGTAACTCGTGAAAACCGACATATACATACCTGATATACAAGCAGTGTGAACACTATAATTATAGTATAACAAACAGAAATGTGAAGATTATCTCAGCAGTGAAACAGTTCAAATATTTTCAGGATTTGAATAAACTATGAAATTTCTTTTTTGGTTATTTATATACATGGATTCTGAAATCTCAGTTGACATGTAAACATGAAAGGAAGATAAAACGAGGAGGTTTATAAGCGCTTTTTGTCAGTTTTTGTAACCAAATTTGTTAATTTGGACAGTTAAATAAGCATAAAAATCGCTAGAAACTCGACCAGAGGGCGCCAATACAACCTTGAGAAAGCAACCACTGCTGAACAGAGCTCGCCATCAGCCAAAAGAGGTAATGACCTGGAAGATCGTCTCCACAGGAAAAGAAGACTGAATTATGCGATGAATTTTATGAGAATTGCGTACCACGACAGTGAATTTTCTTCGCTGTTTCTAGTTCTATTTCCATTCTACGCTACGTCTTCAACGATGTGCGATAGCTTTCTACAACCGCTATGCAAAATGATTTAATGATCTAGAGATGTCTACGGAGAGGGTCGAATTGATTGCGTATGCTTGAATAGCTTTCTTTGTCCTAAAATTACATTATTAATGGCACTTACAAAAAGGACTTAAGTGCAACCAATCAAGGTGCAAATGAATGAATTGAGAGCGCATTTGTAATACTTGTAATTAAGCCTAACATGAATTCATTTCGCGCTCTCCCATTTCCAAAGGTATCGTTTACAGCTCATGATCTTGTGCAAGGGTTTGACTCTCACTTTTGATCAAAAAAAGATGCCCATCGTAATTCTGGTAAAGGACAAACCCTATTTAAGCATTTAGAGCAGAGAATAATTAAAAGATAACAGGAAAGATATTGATATAAGCTTTGACATTTTTCGTGGAAAACTCTTTCTCTGATTACAAGGAACCCAACTGTACCGTGTGCCTGTTTAAAGGCTAAACTATGACAATTTTTTGGGGTGTTTCCGAGGAATTTAAAGTCGTCAATCACTGGCGTCGACGAAACGATGGTAGCAATGACTGGAGCAACAAGTGGCAAATAGCTAACACGAATAATGACCAATACAACAAAAAGGCCAGCAGGAATGGTAACTTTTAGATCCAAAAGAAGCGATTTTTGTTGTAAAATTACAACAGGCGCAGCGCTATAGAAAACGCCTGATCAATAGTTGTACAGGCTGCACAAGATCCATGAACTGAAAAGGAGAAAAACAAGAAAAACAACAATAGAGCTACTATCCGCGGCATATTTTGGATACCGTCTGTCATTGAGTAGACCTTTGGTCTTCTCAAGAACTAACCAGCTAACCCTAAGGTATTAGCAATTTGAAATTTTAGGATCTTAATTAACAAGGATTACAGTTCGTCATCAGTGATACTTCGGGCCGGGTAAGACCAGCACTCACTGAATCTCGCAATTCTTCCCATAGTTTCCCTTTTAAATATACTGAAATGAGTAACTTTCTGGCTCAAGAAATCAAACCTCTTTACCGAAATGTGTCCAATTGGCAAGAAGAATCAACTTCACTTAATTAATTGCTGTCAGTAGTTATTCACTTCAACAGCTTAAGCAATATAGTGTTCTGGTGATAGTCGTTTTAAGAACACTCCGTTGGCTCAATATAGCCAGATCGAGGTTGCACTCAAAAGCTTTCTACACTTTGTCCATGTGAGCTGAAACATGTCCATCATAAGCTGTGTAGTCGAAACTATAAAGAACAGTCGGTTCAGTTACAAGGGGCAACAGAACCGGACAAAACCACATTCATGCAAAACGCTGGCTCCAAACGTCTGCTGAAATCAGTTCGGTTTCTTCAGATGTACATCTTATCAAATCAAGCAGCCTTACGGAATCTTCCGGAACATTGTCAGTTCTGCTTTATGTTTGTTTATCTTGCCTTTATGAAAACCTGATCAGTGTAGTAACACCCTAGAAATATTTAGAACTTTTTTTCTTAGAAGGGCGTTTTTGTCCAGTATCGATCACCAACCAAATTAGGAAATTACCATAGTTTTGACAAGTTTGAGAAATACTTTTGCCTCTTATGGTGTCAAATTCGCCCTTTAGTTGGCAGTGTTTGGGTCAGGAAAGAGCACAATGGTGGCTGGGTGCCGTCTCAGATTTAGCGACGCCTGGAAGAGGCTAAGAACTCAGGGGAACCACGTGAAATAGCCCTAGACAGCAAAGCCGGAATGAGATACACGTTTTCTCAGACAACACAATGAAGTCAAAGCATATCGGCAAATCAGATCTTGTAACGTGTAATTTTTCAGTGTCGATATATACTTTTCGGACGCGAATATACATGTCAAGCTAATTTTGCGGGACCCCTCTAGACGAATAAATTTAAGTATCTATTATCGTGAATTAGGAGATTTATTTGATTGCTGTTTTCAGCGTCACTTCCTAGTATTAGTTCTAAACTATGACTGCTAGTTTCACATGAACAAGCCTTGTCTGAACATCGATATACTCGAGATAAAAAAAAGTCGAGGAAGGCCCAAAATAGAAGTTGAGATCTTCAAAGCACCGCAGACAAGTGTATGACTAATCCGAATGAATTCTCCCTGTGAGGCTATCCGAGTGCCAAGCTCGGCCCGCGCAAGGCATATGAAAGCGCTGTACGATTCTCATAGTGATGATTACGTAGATAAGTATTTCAACGGCACAAGTGTCACCGCAAACGATAACAGCTAATGAACCTAATGGTATTTGATGGCTGTAGTAGTTACTTACCCCGCCGGTGTACCATCGTTACAGGTCGTGTTTCTGTCACGGAGAAAATGCCTTTTAAGTTTAAAAGCATCACTTGAGAAACATCCTTTGTGAGCAAGATGCTTGATCTGGGCCGTAAGTTCTTCCACCGATTCCTTTAGATCTATAGAACATTTAACGGGCACAACTGACAAGAATGACAGCAAAAGCGCCGCTGTAGAAACACGGAACTGCAGGGCAAAACAGAGGAAAATATTAGTGTTATTTGTTTTCTAAACATTGTTCACACCCGGATTGCTTGCAAATAGTTTAAGTGCCACGAGTTTTGAAACAACGGTGGCCTTCGACGCGGCTTGACGGCTCGAGGACCTCCGGCGATACCATGGAACAAAAAATGTTTTAGCTATTTAGAACCGTCATTTCAGTTCCCGGGGTTTTAGCGTGAAAACAATTATTTTTACATGTGCTTTTTCGATTATTGGTTGCTTGCCATATCCATGGCGTGGCCGCATTTTCGTCAAGTCAAAACAAATTAGAGGTTCGTATTAATTGAATAAGTATTTCCAAAAGTCACAAATAGCTTTCTGCTAAATGCGATTAAACTTACGAACTCGCACAAACTGCTCGCCATAAATAAGCCTCACAAAGAAACTACAAACTCATTGATATTTTGGCATTTAAACTTACCATTTTCGACGCAGAAAAAACCGAAATCGTTGTCCTTTTACTCAATTCTTAGTAATTCTTTCAGCAATACGTCTTTAAGCTCCTGAATGAGAACTAGAGTAACCTACGTGTGCTCTTCAATACAGAGCGGTAATCAAAGAATGAACTCAACGAGCCTAAACCACGGGACACGGCAAACGACAACCCAGAAATAAATGGAAGTGTGCTCCAGGGGTGGACTATATAGCGATTAGCTTCCATACTGATGTGTGATTGGCCGCGGTGACTAAAAAGGCAACAGCTAATTGCTCAATTATTACAGTCTACGACCGTTCGAACCGCAGAGTTAATTCGAGCCCTCTTCAATTACAGGCTCGCGCACGTCATTGGAGCAGGCGCTAATTCTTTATGCAATGATAGCAATCTAATACAAATATTTACAAAGAAATGCCCTGAGGTTTTTTGGTTTACAGTAGTTTAATTGCTTGAATTAAAACGCAAATTGGAGCGCGTGCGTTAAAGAGGTACGCGTTTTTAAACACACGAGAATTTTTATTACCGCATGATTCGAAAAGAGAACGTTTTTCCTTTGAGAGGTACAAAACGCCGTGCTTTCTTGCTGAAAGCAATTAAGGCAATGGCGCTTCACTCGTCCATTCCCACTTGGGACCCCTTTGGCGGCCCTTCAAAAGAATGTTTTAATTGTAACCCGTAGGATCAAAGATAAACAGGCAAGAAACCGCAGTGGCGGGGCTTAAATCGTTTATGTAAGCAGCGAGTGAGTCTCTTGGAAGTTTTCGCAACAGTTAATTGAAAGACTGTTGTGCCACTTTCAGGAGGTTATTTAAACCCCCCTTGAGTAAATTCCGTCGGAATCCTCTTATTCTGCCGTCACGAAATGTGCCGCAGCATAACGTGTTTATTTGTGCAGTAATGCGAGAGAACAAAGGTGTTATCGTTAGTTTATCACATCAACACAATCGTGTATGACAATAGTAGACAACGTGTTTTTAATTGTTTGGAAGGCAAGCGCTTTTCAATTAAAGAAATTGCCAGTCATCTTTCACAAGAGAGTACTCGACGGAAAGCGCGATAAATATACAGAGCTTCAAACACTTGTAGTCTTTCGCGAACAATTTAGCTAAATAGCTAAAAGTTCTAAATCAGATAAACTATTGTGCTCGGCTAAAACACGTTAAATGGGCACTTTGACTTGTGTCTAAAGCTGACGGGCTTTACTGGCTCTTCGAGGCGATATTTTAGTGAATATAAGCTTTATGGAGGAGGATGAGAGGAACGAATAGAGTGGAACCTGGTATGACTGGGAAAGAAATATGCTTCATTGCCTAAGGGTTAGTAAAAGGGGCGTCAATATTTTTGTAAAAAGATATTTATGTCTGCAGCCAAAAAAGAACGTTTTGTCAAAGTGTTGCCGGTGGAATTTACTGTTGGTATGTTCTCAAAAGAATACTCTTACACTTGCAAAAGCGGCATGAAAAGATATCTCACAGCGTCCGAGAATAGTTCGGATTCTTAACTGGGGCGAAGCTGAGAAAATTGTCCTCCATAGTTGTGGGGCAACAATGTCTGAAGGTTCTCGATTTTTCCAACAATCGCACACGCAGTAAAAAAGGAAACGGCCATGAATTGACTCCGGCCAATATTATCCGGACTTTAAAAAGTAATATTTTCCTATAAAAGGTAAACTCTAATCCAGGTAAAAATAAGTCTAAATTGAAACAACATATTATGTTCACGAGTGGCGGTAATATCGACTGAGAATTTGGATACTTAGGAAAACACTTGCAGAAAAAGTTATTATTAACTACATTGATTTCCTCCTCATCTCAGCTGACTTTATCTCGGATAACAATGTTTAACCGCGGCGTATTTCAAAGTACATGAATGAATGATATGCAATGGTGGTGCGAGAACGATAATCTGTTCCAAAGTAATCTAAGCGCTGATTGCTTGACGACATCATATGGAGTTTAAAAGTCAGTTTTAGTTACAGCAAGGCGAAACACCTCGAAAGTAGTAGTAGTAGTAGTAGTAGTAGTAGTAGTAGTAGTAGTAGTAGTAG
>Ga0126338_10002299_pt1 | contig 13062 bp, 6 predicted proteins | sample OrbCmetagenome_2_FD_92529 | JGI IMG/M metagenome (GOLD analysis project Ga0126338, IMG submission 92529) | Coral microbial communities from Petempiche,Puerto Morelos, Mexico - Orbicella C C metagenome | ecosystem: Host-associated > Invertebrates > Cnidaria > Coral | place: Petempiche,Puerto... | reverse complement strand
TTCTTTCGAGTGTTGTGCAATATTGCGGACTTTCGAGTGTCGAGGAAGCTTATTGTGGACTGTAGTGGGTACTGAAGTTGTTTATTTAAAGTTCGAAGTCAGTGTTAATGGCATTTAAAACCTTGTAGACATGTCTTCACGAAATGTGTATGACTTTTCGAGGCAGCTTATTGAAGACTGTAGCAGATAAGTTGTTTATTTTAAGTTTGAAGTCAGAGTTAATGGCATTTAAAAACCTTGCAGACATGTCTTCACGAAATGTGTATGACTTTTCGTACGAACAGAAAGCTGTAGTTTGGCTGTGTGTTGTGTACCCTCTACTCTTCGACTGGAACAAATGCTGCTTTGTGCTGAATAAGTCAAAGGAGGAAATGAGTTTCACTTCGCTGCCTATGTAGCATAAACCCAACGAAAGTGTTTACATAGGAAATGAGTTCAACTCTCACAGGGTTGCTTTGGTACACAAACATGTCCTCCATTTCATTGTTTCGGAAGTGAAAATGCCCTGTAGCTGTAACCCCAAAGCCAAGGTGATTCAAAGTCGTGTTCGTAAACAAAATAATTGTCCTAGTTTTGGTACTAAAAGCATGTTGTCTCGCATACCGACGGAACAAACATGGTTGGTGTCGATTTACACGGTCAGTATAAACATGCACTGCAGACTGCTGACTGCAGACTACAGACTATGGACTGGGTATAAAACACAGAATTATGTATAATATTACATAATATATGTATAAATGAGATCAAACCCTCTCGTATGCATGTGCTTTGCGACCAATTCATTTGTTTTTGCCCCTGCTGAAGGGAGACCAATTTCACGCCTACCTAACAGCTCAGGCACAAAATGCTTTCGCTAGAATTTTTGTTTCTTTTTTTAACATACCAAGCCCACCAAAACTCAAATGCACTCTTTCATCTACGTTTACTACTAGTAGTAGATTTAATAATCGCAACATGATCACATGTGTAGAGTGTGATTTTGAGGTCATTTGAGTCATCAAAAAATAGATTCTTGCTGGAAAAAAGGTCAAATAGGACTCCTGCTAGCCACACTAGACGTCAGCATTTGAGAAGTTTGCACTTTAAGAGACTGTATCTCGCATATTTGCTAGCTAACTCGCATATATTCTAGACAATTTGAGATAAGGCTGAAGTACTTTGTATCTTCCCCCCTTGAAGCAAGGTTTCTTATGTGTTTAATACTATGGTTAGCACCCATATTCCATTCTTGTGGACCCGTGTTAGATTCTGAGATTTGTCTGCTTTTTTTTTCAGCTTGTTTTTTTTTAAGCCTCTGGTGTTTTACTTCTCTTGTCAAATCCTTTTTTGCTGGAGAACATCCATAAGAAGCTATATCTACTTATTTCAAGCTTGTAACGATAAGAACATGGCTTTTACGTTATGTGACCTTGCTGTTTCGCATGATCGACCTCAAATTGCATCTGATGGTTTACATGTTGTGCGTTTGTAATTCATAATAAAAAAATCTTGATTTCTCTGGAGATCTTTCGCAGCTACCCTGTGGGCAGAGTTGCTTTGATCTTATTCGCAACCTATTCGCACTTGACATAGCGGCGCTGAGTTGTGTAAAGCAGCTACACTTTGCTCTCAGACGAGAAGAAAAAAATATGTTGGGCAAGTCGACAACAAGTTTACAATGTAGAGTAGCTCAAATGGAGAATGAGTAAATCCATCGGAGCAATGCAGCTCATGTCATGGAGGTTTGCCAGTTCTTGACCCTTAAGACGTATGCATGAAAAGTCTTTTTTTTTTTAAGACTGCTGTTATAACAGGTATAGCCAGAAGTCAATATGATAACTTGTATAACTAGAATAACCCATAAGCCACACTTGTCAATCATCATCCACTGGGAAATTGACGGGTCTGCTCATAGAGCACTTTGATTAAATAGTATTTCCTTCTTGAAACATCTCAGGCTGTAAGTCTTAATTTGTTGTTATATGTGTGCCAATTTTAATAACTGGAACAGGTGGCTACATTCGTCTTTACAGCTGGCGGAATTCCGCTGGCTTCTGGCTTCTACTGAGAAACCCGCAGACACATAACATACATGGAATGCAAATATGGCGGACCACTCGGTCAGCGCCTGGAATGAGTCGCATAAAAGCGAGGCTAGTCAGGCTTTGATGTTTTATTTTGACAATGCTTCCCCCAATTCTTAAATAGAACTGAGTTAAAACAAGCTTTATGTCCATTGAGTTGATGGACTAAACATTAAATAGAAGCTCACTTCTGCAAAAGGATCAAATTTTAGAGCAAAGAGCTGCACAAAGAAGACGCCACAAGAGTACAGAGGTCATCAAGTCTTGAAACTGCAACACTTATGTCGTTCTTATAAACACGAAGCATTCCAGAAAGTATGGATTTAATAGAACAACCATATCTTGACGAAATACATTCTCGCTAAGGACAAATGTAAACAGGCTATAAGCATCGGTGGAAATCCTGTGTTTAGGTGACGAAATTACCATCCAACTGACTCAAGCTGTCCGAGTTTTCTTTCCTGCTTTTTGTTTGCCTGCTCCTCCACTTCCTATCTAACTTTCCATTCCTAATATACAAGCAGCTCTTCTGTAAACAAGTTTTCTCTGTCATGGCTTCAAATATTGCAAATTTCTCTTAAAGCTCTAAGCAGTGAGTTCACGGTTGTCGAACATGCTCAATCAAAGTTTATTTTGGAGTCTTTCAAATCGAAACTTAACTCTAACTCCAGTGACGAAAAAGAAATGATTTTGAAACAATACTTAAACATTTTAGTCCAAAAATATATTGGAAGGATTAATTTTGTTTTCCATTTTCTCAAGCAAATACCGGGAGCTGACTGAGGTGCTATTGTGTTTGGTTCCTGGGTAGACGTCATCAGCAACCACCGTCCCGCACTCCCTAAATGCGGTCACATAACAATTCAAATGCGACTTTGAAAGGGCATAGAAAATTGAGGATTCAACCAAATTTGAAATTTTTTTGCCCAAATGTTTCAAATAACAAGTGGATTGGTTTTAGTGAAAAAAAAAAAAATTGGGGGGTTAGGTGCACTTTAATGCAATTTCAGCGATTTCTTCTGGGTATTTTCCTCAGACGGGGTACTGTGGGCTGGTAGTGTGTCTCTGCGGATGAACAGTATTGTGTCAGGTGATCAATTTAAACCAATAAGAACTGGAGAAAATTTAGTGGTGAACAATGAGAGGTGATACAGCCTCATCAACTATCACCCCATAGAAATCAAGAGCGAATAATCTAATTGTTAAATATACACACAATGGTTCCAAATAAATATTACTAGGGTTTCTGCAGATTCAGAAACTTTCTGGTTAGTTGCCCATATTTGTGCTTCTGTGTCCAGTGGATTCTGAGTGCATAAACACTAGGAAACGTTCTGAGATTTGAGAAGCTATCACTTATTTTATATGCTGTGGTGAAAAATTAGTAACTGTGTACATTCTCAATTTCCTTTCAGCGATATAAAAATGTCATCCTGATCTTCTCTGTAAAGGAGAGTGGAAAGTTCCAGGGTTTTGCCAGACTTGCATCTGAAGCCAAACATGGAGGCCAGCCAATGCCATGGGTGTTGCCTCCTGGAATGAGCGCAAAGGCCTTGGGGGGAGTATTCAAACTTGAGTGGCTCAACAGGTATAACTTATGTAATACTGATCTTACAATCCGACTTCTCTAACTTGTCTCACCTAAGGTGATATACTCTACAAGACTGAAACCCTTTAAATACAGTCGAACCTCTGGTTGTGACCACCTCTCTTCAGTGACAAGTTTTTTAAAATACCCAAAGTTCCCAAGTCAAATCACTAGATTTGGAACCTCTTGTAAGTGACCACCTCTCGTAAGCGACCACCTCTTGTAAGCGACCACGACCACTTTTAGTGCTAAAAGTTTGAAACTTTCTTCTATTTTTAACCTCCTGTAAGCAACCACTTGACAGATGATGGAGCAGAATTTGTATAAGGTGTTGTGACACATTTTGTGCTGTATTTTGACGAGCCCATAGGGTGAGTCAAAATACAAACAATGAGTAAAAATATAAAGCGATACTACACACCAAAACATCTAATAAGAGATTTATTATCCAACTGCTGTAGTCAATAAATTTATCAATGAAAGAGGGAGAGTGTGACAGTTTTGTGTGCGTGCACTGACCTGTATGGCAAACAGGTTTTCTACTGTACAAATAACTGTACAATATCGCTGTATATTTGTACTGTTATTTGGACGGTATTCGCTGCAGTTGGATAATAATAAAAGTTATTACATGAGTTTAGATGGGCATTGGTGCATGCAGTAAGTCTCTGCAGTTACCATATGCTAATGAGGCAAAATTTTGACCCCATATGGTCTGAGCTCTGGTAAGCAATCACCTCCTGTAAGGGACCTAGGCTTGACATTTTAGGTGGTTCTACTGTATTTTTTCAAGTTTTTCAGTGGCAAAATCACCAGGAAGATTTTTATGGCCTAAATTATTGGTGTTTTCTTGGAGAAATCCCCTTGAAAGCATTTCACAAAAATTAAACCAGTTTTCTGTTAAGCCTGCCAAGGATAGTCTGGGTCATTTTATAACTTGTGAATACGTGAAAAAGAGCTTACAAGAGGTTCCAAATATAGTGATTTGATTCGGAATCTTTTGGTATTTTATTTTTGGAATACTGGTTGCTGAGGAGAGGTGGTCACTTACAAGAGGTGGTTGCTTACAAGAGGTTCCAAATAGAGTGATTTGACTTCGACACTTTTGACACTTTTTTGACTGCGGGAGGCAGTCGCAGCCGGAGGTGTGACTGTACATGGCTTATAACTGTTTCAAGAAAGAACCAATCAAAACACTCAGATCTACCTCACAAGTACCTTGCCATATGATAAGTATGTGCAATCAAATGGTGACAAGCGAAATTAGGAAATAATTTCATGTGCGTTTTGTCAAAATTCTGATAATTTCCCGAGCCTTTAGGCAAGGGAAATTATCAGAATTTTGACAAAATGCAAGTGAAATTATTTCCTAATTTCGTGAGAAAACCATTTGAGTACCTTTTAATATCGTGGGTTGCAAATTACGCTCACAACCATAACTTTTTTTACTGGTTTATTCTATCGAAAACCAAGAACGTTATGAAGAATATAGTTTTAGTTTCAAGCATACATTATTGCTAAAGTTCGTAATTTTCTGAGTTTCTTCTCAAAAAATACCTTTCGAATTCTTTGTGCTTGTTTATAATATTTCAAAATTATGGCAACTGTCAAATCTTTCTTAAATGATTGGCTCTAATTCATCATGAACTGATGAAAGAAATGACAATGGCACCCGTTGAAATGAGCTGAAACTAAAATTTTGCATGAGGCCATATAAAGTTTTGACAGTTTGTTTTGAAGTGAAATCATCACCAAAAATTTACTTTATGGTCTAAGAACACTTGCCTAAATGAAAGTCAAGTGAAAATGTACAAAGTTGAAACACCTTCCAAGCTGGCAAGGAGCATATGGTTGTGGACAAATTATACATCACGACTTGTCGTGCATGAAGCGTTGGCCTCTTCGGCATGTCCTTGGTTTATCACCCTCATTACAGTTGTGGAAATTGTAGGCGTGGTCATTACTCACCGCTGCAGTGGACTGGATTAGCGGCTGAAGGGGAACTCGACTGGTTGTCTGGTTATAGTGGATTTCTTTGCCATCAATGATGCTAGACAGTTGTCGCTGCTCGTCTTCATTCTGGGAGTTGTAGGCTTCAACACTTTGTTCTTGTCGATGGCCAGTTATTGTTATTATTTTGGATTTTGGAACTTCCTTGGCCTTCAGCTTTCTGACCACTGTTTTCCAGACTGAGTGGTTGGATAATTGGATAATTGGGACCCGCGTTCGTAATCGGTTCCGTCTTGTTTACACATGAAGGCATAAAACCGCTCGAGTACTTCATGCAACTGCTCAGGAAGAATCATCTCCAGGTATCTTTCAAGGTTATTTTCGTCACACCACTTCTCAAAAACCCTCACCCGGGTAATTGTGCTCTTTCACGTAAGTCAGTTTTCTGCCGCTTCTTTTAATTCTGTAACTTCTTCAATGGTACGATCACCATCTTAAATCTCAACTCCATCTTGGCACTGATCGAGATACAAGAGATGTTGCCATGGCAATTTTATAATTTCACATGTGAAATTATAAATTAATGCTAAAATTTCACACCAAAATTAAGGAGTAATTTGTCACCCATGATATTATCATTGTTAATTCTGAAGGACTTGCTATAAAAAATTAAAAACTTGATAATATTTCCTCAGACTGACATAATATGCAATTAATTGGACAGTACCAGCATTCTCTCAGTTGCATTCAATATTTACAGTTAACTTATGCAAATAATCTTACAACCGCTTGGTTGTGAAAATCAAACGTGCAGAAAGGATGAAAAATGCAATTTTGCTTAATATGTTCTAATGTTGGATATCAGACTTAAATCATGGCAAAAATCACTGTGCATTTTTTCAGTTAAATATTCTTTTATTTCACGGAAAAATGCCAATAACAAAATTCCATTAAAATAATTATTTAAGGTACTAAATTATTATTTGGGTTTGAGACAAGCCTGGCATGCAACAACAAATAATTTAACCATGTTTGAGACTCATTTTTTTAAACTTGTGGATACGTGAAGTGTAGAAACGTGTTTGTTGTGGGGACTCTGATATGCAAATGTGTCACTCACTCACTCACTCAGGGGTAGACACTGTTCGTAATTAGTCGCCCGAACGAGAGCGCCTGACTCCAATGCCATGTTAGAATAGCAACCAAGCCCGACGCCATATTGGAATAGTAACCGTGCAATCAGTGCGAGCCTACTACTCAATGCATGCATTGTGCCAGCCTGAATATTGATGATTTTGTAGCTTTTACATGACGATTAATATTAGGTGTTTCGCTAAATTGAAGAGGAGTTGACTTTAAATGTTCGAATTAGTACTATGGCCAACTTGAAGGCTGAATTTCAGGAGCATTTGAGTCGTCCAGGCATTCAAAATGACCAGGAGATGTGCATTTGTTTGCTGGCAAGTGACCTGAAAATGATTAAATCTCATACTAATGTGGTAAGCTTTGATGAGAATGTGTCTTATTCCTTGACCTTAATGAACTTATGTGAGCGAAATGAACAACTTTTAATGAACGAAACAGCTATTGAAAACAGGACAAACATCGGCACCATTGTATAATATTGTAATTTCATTTTTATAATTTAGTAACATCTAAATCTGAGACCAGCCAAAATATTGTTTTAACTCTACGACGCTGTGTCAGCCTTGCAGTAGTGAGGTATTATCGTTTTACTTTCCAAATTTGGCTGATTAGATCTCCTGTGAGATCCAACATTCAATCAAGCAGGACCTTCGTTCACAGCTTTGCAGTTTAAACACCTAAGTTTTTCATGTTGAGTTGTCCATGTTCAACCAGCATCGAGTTAAGTTTAGATTAAAGTTGTGTTCTCTATACTTGTCTTCTTTACTTTAGTACATTGATCTGAACTCTAAGTGGGATGCGAAATGCTCATAAACTTGGATTATGATTTGCTGGGCAGGAGTGTCCTCTGTGACACAAGAACCCTTAGCCTTTACCACTCCATGTTCTGCTGCAATTTTGCCACCCTAGCTATTCTGGACGCATGTCTTTGTAATATGTGTGCAAAAAAAGCCAACAAAAAAAGCCTACACTTTGTGGGTTAAGTGCGACCTTGCATGGTACAAACCTGGCTTGTTTTAACAGCATTTAATAATACACCAGTAATTGCAAGTTAACCAATATGTTTCATCTCTAGATTACTTAATCCACGAGTTTGGCCATAGGTCTCCTTTGATTTATTTTTTTGCAATCTTTAAATATCTATTGGAATGATCTTGGTGAATACACTGATACGAATACTGCAATCTGATTGGCTGAGCTATGGTACAAATTGTTAAACTTGCACCTTCATTGGACTCTATGATGTGCTCAGGCAGACTTCCTTTAGACAGCAATTGAAGGGGTGAGTGCAAAACCATGCTAAGTGACAATTTGGGTGAAAAAAAAAATTTCGCGAAAGGGCTTGAAATTTTGCATGTGGTCTTCAATGTAATAGAAAAACATGGCCCTGTATTTTTGTCGCCGGGTTTTGCTTTGTTTTCGAGTTATAACGTATGCAAAAATACTTGGCTTTTCCTAGCCATGTCTTTAGGAGTTTATTTGTTGAACAGCAAACAGGAGACTGTTTATAGTGTATGAGGTCAAAATTAAATCTCACAGCATATATAGAGCGGAAATCTGGGAACAGATTGTTTACATCGGTTATTGTGACATGAACACAATACGTGAATCGATCAAGCATCAAACGAAATACATCGAACAAAAAAGAGATGTGCCGCATTAGAGCTCTGTCAACTAATATCGCATTGTTTTAAAGTACCTTGTATGTCTGCCTGGTGGTTGAGAGGCATCATTAAGTCTCGATAAACCCATAAGACATCAGCACATTTTAAAGAATCAAAATGTGTTCCGAAAGTTCAAAGGCAGCTGATATACCGTAATTGTGTTATTGGCGTTCGAAGTCAGATCGAGCCAGGCAGCAAAGTCCAAGAGCAGTTCTTGCCCAAGAAAAATACCCTCTGGTGAGTTGCCAAGCGTTGCTAGCGTCAAAGTTTGGAAAGTGAGAACTGGTTTTAGACTTATAAAATTTGTCTTGTATGGACTGCCATGTTTTCCCGTGTACGAGGTGTAAATACCCTTCCCGGCATGCATTGCGATCACATTCTGCGGACATTTCTCGAACTGGTAACTAGATTGTTTAAACATAATAATGGCCAACAAGTAGCGATTGATTGTAACATAGATCTGTGATCCAGGTTGCGTTGATTTTATTTCAAATAGACAGGATTTGTAGTGTTTTGTGCTTCCGGGATTAGCGGACATGCAGATGTGTCAAGACCTGTACGTTGCGCAGAAGGGTTAATCTGTCAACCTGTCAGCCTTATTTATAGAGCATTTTCACGTGAAGTCATCAAATTCTTAAATCCAAAACTAAACAGCCACCAAAGTTATTATCCTCATCAGGCATAAAAGGTACCAGCGCATTTTGAACTTGGAAGTTATGGCTGTGCGTGACATAAAGCTACGATTGCGTTTGTCGAAAACTATGTATTTATCTCGTGATTTTTAGCCATTTAAGACGTTGCCATATTTGGAAAAGTACTTATTGAAATGTTTATTTGCTTTATTTTACTTTTATCCACACCTTTTTTCACCTGAAATCAACATTTTTGAAATCAACATTTTTGAGCGTTGCGTGAAATCACCATTTTCAGGAGCCCATGATGGGCTCCTGCCATTTTGCTGTTTTCTAAGTGAAACCAACATGCTTGCCGTCACACATTAACGTCAAATCAACATTTTAACCTATTTAGACCTAAAATCAACATCATTGAGCTTATGCGCTGTGTGAAATTGACATTTTGCTGGTTTCTATGTGAAATCAACATCCTTGCCGTCACGTGTTAAGGTGAAATCAACATATAAACCTATTTAGACCTAAAATCAACATCATTGAGCTTATACGTTGCGTGAAATTGACATTTTGCTGGTTTCTAAGAGAAATCAACCTCCTTGCTGTCACGCGTTATCGTGAAATCAACATTTAAACCTTTTTTGACTTAAAATCAACGTTTTTGAGCTTATACGTTGTGTGAAATTGACATTTTGCTGCTTTCTAAGTGAAATCAAAGTCCTTGCAGTCGCGGCCGGCCAATGCTTTGCTATAATAAACCAAGGGGAGGCTTCGACTTATGACAAAGGCTTGGCTTGGCTATTATAACAAAGGATCGGTTCTGTTTATCATAACAAAGGCCCGGCTTCGTTTATTTGAAGGCCTCAGTGGGAAAAGGGCATTAGGTATTTTAATCAAAAGTGAACTTTGTTGAAAATGCTCCAAATTGTGCATGCAGTTTTGTTTAGGTATGTTTAGCAATGTCCCCTAGTTTTTCTGCTAAGCGTCGCTTCATTTTTGAGATATTGTGTATGCAAAAAAACCACTCGTTTTCCTAGTGGCATCTTCATAAACAAAGCAAAAACCAGCGGGAAAAATACAGGACCACGTTTTCCTACAACGTTGAAGACCACATGCAAAAATTCAAGCCCTTTCGCAAAAATTTTTTTCTTTCACCCAAATCGTCACTTAGCATGGTTTTGCACTCACCCCTTCAATTATCGAAAGGTAAATGGATCAACTCCTTCTCGGAGTCACATGCATCAAGGGAAAATTCAAACAATTTCAAGTGTAGACTGGGCTTAACCTTTGGTCACACACTTGAGTGGCGAAGAGCGAAGTGATCAACGGGGTGGAGTCTGGTGAAGAGGCACTCGACACACCATTTGCTGCTACACTGCTTGTGCTTGTGCTCTAACATGAGCCTGCTCGCAGGCTAGACTGGGCGAAGGTTAACACCAATTGAAGGGGGCCAATAAATTGAAAAATAAATAATGCAGCAGGCAGTCCTCTACACTTCAGGCCAGGTAAGGTTTACAACAAGCTAAAAATAGAAACAAAAAAATGAAAATCACCATCTTACTCAATAGAGAAATTTTTGTGCAGGTATGTTTTTGAAAATTAAAGATTAGATTTTGAGCTTGAGATGTGACTTAATGCAACTATTTCCTCAGAAATCAAGAGCCTACTGAAATGCCATTTTGAAATTTGTAGTTGTGTACACACCCTCATGATTTTTTGAGGAAACTGGATATCCTTTTTTTAGTTTTCTCTGGAATTTGCTTATCACTTTGTTTCTAAATCTTCCTCTGAAGCTCTGAATAAACAAGAGGCTCCAAGTAGCCTACACTCATCCACAGGAGGTTACAACTTGTATAAAATAGATACACAATGCGTACATAGTCAGACAAGCAATTTGAAAACGTTTGCCATCTGACAAACTAGAAATAATACGGGAGAAATGCTAATTTGAATAAAGTGCATCATAGATCTAAGATTTAGTTAGTTAAGGTGCAGGAGAGAAGATAAGTGCTGTAACGCAATATGCCATCTTCATTACAAGGATATTGTCAGGTAAATAACAAAGCAAGCCGAGTCAAAAAATTATAGATAGAGAATTAACAAACGATCAGAAGTGCAAATTGGATGAAATATCTTTTTTCATAGCAATTCTGAACTAAATCTCTTTAGGCATTTTTTGTTCAAGTGTTAGACTTGTTTATGTTGGTTGTTAAGAATATATTCCAGTACTGGGCCATTGTAAGAAATATCAACTTTGCCTTATTTTTATTATATTTGTAATTTGATTTTAAAGTATACTTGAAACTTGATAAAATAACAGTACTCAGTAGGCACCTGGTGTTTTTTGTATCTTATATCATGCAATGCCATATTTCCGAGAAAATATATAGATAGATAGAAAGATCGATTGATTGATTGATTCTTGACTCGATTGTGATAGGAAATCGAGCAATTTCAGTTTTTAATGGACACAAACCTTGTACCAGAATAACTTTAAGTGTATTCCAGTCCTTTTTTGCATTTTCTAAAAGCTAAAAATATCAACCGTTGTCTGAAGTAACACTAAAAACACTTTCTCATAGGAACTCAAGAAAGTAAATTTCAAAGTTCAGAGAAATTGTAACGTAAAACACAGGTAAAATTCCGTCATCAGTTTCATTTCACCAGTACTTTCAAGTGTTTCATATATTACTTCAAAATGTATTTTCCACATTTGGTGTTGTTAGAAAATGATTTCTTTTGAAAAGGTATTTAAAAGAGTCGCACAGAAGTTTCCAATACAATGTAAATAATCTCAGTAAAAAGTTTCTGTCCATTTGTTACTCAAACTTTTGGTGGATTCAGGCCTTCTGATATTACGCGATGGTGCGATTTCGCACAATCGATCTCAAATCGCATCCAATCGCACAATTCACGAAAAATCGCATAATTCACAAAACAACACACAACATTCATAAAATAAAACATAAATCAACAAGTGTCTTAGGAATTCCTACATAAATGCATGATTTTTAAGACGATTTACCTTGGAAAAAGCCTAAACTACCTTTGTCACCTTCAATTTTGTAAACATTCAAAGCTGCAAGGCGTTATTTTGCATGTCGGAGGCCTGGTATGAATCTTATTCTTAAAGAGTCGCCTATTGGTGAAACACAAACACGCCCTTTGTTCAGATTAGCCAATCTGAATGGCTGATATATGCACATTCGGACTCGATGGAATTTATACGTTCAATTGGGAATGTGTGTTGTTCAGCGGGAAATGATTCAACATTGTTAACCAAATGGCTTGTTTTACTGGCTACATTCATCTGTGTAGATGTTTGCTCGTGGTATGTTTTCGTCACCTTGCAAACTTTAACCAGTGCGATTTTTGAAACGTGTTGAAGAAAATTTTGTTCGTGACAAAATTTCACGCAGTTAACTTGTACAGTAGAACCCTGCTAACTCGAGTTGGTTTACTCCAATTTCCCCTGGATTTGACCAAAAAATTTCAGTCATGACTCAAAGAGTCCCCTTTGATTATCAACTACTGTCTACAGGGAGAAAGACTGTTTTCTGTATAGTGTGATCGTCCGGGTGAGTGTAGTTCTGAAAAGAACTGTTGTTGGTGACTGACGTTTCGACAACCTTAGCGGAAGTTGAAAAAAGAAGAAAACTATTTTCAACGACTGACTCTGGAAAGCTGGTACACTAACCTAGAACAAACGTCTCTTAACAGATGTCAACAACTACCGGCGCCTTACAAACGACTTATCCACGACAGAAACGAAATCGACAAACGGACTTCTAACAGACTGACTTAACAATACACGGACCAAAACCGACCTACTTGACTAACAGTAGACGGATCGAAACCCACCAATGACTTATGACAAACTTTACATGAGTCTTTCAGCCAATACCATCATGGCTATACTGACCAATCATGTTCAACAGACCAGACTTATAACATCATCGACTGACAAACACTATTCACTTGACTCTGAAGATGACTTCCGCTCAGGTTGTCGAAACGTC
>Ga0126338_10002298_pt1 | contig 13067 bp, 10 predicted proteins | sample OrbCmetagenome_2_FD_92529 | JGI IMG/M metagenome (GOLD analysis project Ga0126338, IMG submission 92529) | Coral microbial communities from Petempiche,Puerto Morelos, Mexico - Orbicella C C metagenome | ecosystem: Host-associated > Invertebrates > Cnidaria > Coral | place: Petempiche,Puerto... | reverse complement strand
TTTTCTTTAAAAGAGACAAAGGCATAGCACATGTACCACACTTAACGTATGGAAAAGTGGAGAGAGATAGCATTAACGTTGCTTTACACCTTATTTATTTTAGTTCTGGGGTGCAATGCAAAGATTTGGAACAAGTAAGTTCCACGACACACTGCATGTAACGTTTGATAAATTGTATTCTTTCCTGTTGCCCTGTTTTTCACAATAGAAAACAAGAATGAAGCAAGACCAGAGCAAATATTACAATTATTTTACTGTATTTATGCTAGCTTTGCTCATGAAAGCAAGCGCAGAAAGTCTCACGGGATGTTTTATTTGTTCTCTCATAACGCTTCCTCTAAGTCCCACGAACACAAGTTAACTTGCTTGGTTTGTGCCCCTTCAACCTCCCCCGCACCCCACCCCCACTGCACTAGCAGCATTCAATACATTTTTTGGTGCAATCTAGTTGACATTTCTGCCATTATTGCCTCGGTTGACCCTTTAAATTTCCTTTTCAGTGAGATACTCTCCTTTCCCCAGTTGGACTCAAGGAGAATGCCTTGGGGCAGGAAGTTTTGGCAAGGTAATTTATATCTTTCTAATAACCTGGAACAGGCTAAACCGTGGTTCCAGCTAATAAAACAGAAATCAGTGAAAATGATTGGCTCATCTTTTCTTGGAATAAAATTCGTCATGCTTGACCTTACGACGTGTATTATAAAGAATTGCTCATAACTGCAAAAATTTAACCTTCACTTCAGACCTAAAAATCCCTCACGATTCTTCATTTGTTTCAACTTTTAGAAAATGCATTATTTATATAGGGGGTTTATCTTCAAGGCCTCCGAACGAAAACGTTCTAACGTGAGGCGGTCAATAGAGATATACTAATAATTTCGGACCACATAGCTCAAGAAGTTTCATGTATACTAAGACCTGATTAAAAACTTTTCGTCTGTTACATTTTTTATGCCAACGAAATTAATATGGCTTTCGTTGTTACGTTCAGTTCTGGGAAATTGTAATGCTCTCTCTCTCTACGCGCGACAGCAAACTGTAAGTAGATACATTGCAACTGTAGATTCTCTTTCTATCCAACCTGTTTTTAGATTTCCCGAGTTTCAAATTCCACCAGAACTACTGAATTGTAATAACAGTCATCTGAGGGATGTTAACCTACATTTTCCTTTATTGTAAAAAAAAAATATGTTCCTTACACAATGTCTTGTAGGTATACAAGTGCGTTACTAGGGATAATAAAATTTTCGCAGTGAAAGTTGTCAAAATGGAGCCCCAGTACACCGAAACAAGAGAGGTTAGACTTTTAATAGCTATGTATATCAAAGACGTAGGCTTACTCTCTGCATGTCCAGTTCCAAGTGTATTTAAGTAATCAGATGTTAAGGAGACAAGAATATTTAAGCAAAGTTAAATGTTTCCTTTGATGTAAGCAAAGGGAGACAATGACATCATATTATTTGGTAATGGGCCTTTTCGGTGATTCGGCAGCCATTTTGAATTCTACTGTTTCAAATAGCAACTGTGGGATGTTCAGGGGGCAAATTAGTATGTATTTGCCCCCTGAACATCCCATAATAGCTTTTCGAAACAATGGATTTCAAAATGACAGCCATTTTGCCGAAAAGGTCCATTACGTCCTGATGTTTTCGATTCGAAGGATTTTTTTCGCAGTGTTGAGTATTTTCTCATGATATCAGAAAACCAACAAAAAATGACTCAAAACTGATCAAAATCGTCGAAAGGCTAAAAAGTCCAAACAGTGTAAACATACCTGCATGAAGGTTTCATTTTAGTGAATAAAACAAGATCTAATTTGAAAAACCGTGCCAGTCAAATACGGTTACCTTGGAAATATCAAGCTTTGGGTATTATGACACGTCACCAAAATGTTTCCAAATACATTGCAGATAAATTTGCAATATTTAAAGTCTTAAACGGATGTAATCGTTAGCTTGGGAACGTTCTGCACCCACCACCCACCTTCCCCGATCCCCAGGAGTTAATATGGTCAAATTGAAGATTGTTCTGAATTTCCAAATCTTATTCCAGATGCTTTTTATTCGCGCCTGTCATTATACTTCTTTGACAATTCACTCACTATCGACTCCTGTGAGATGATATTTGATGAGACCAAATGTCTTTTTAGGTGCCAATCTTCGTCAGTGAGTTCTCGCTCTACAATTTAATCGCTGAATTTGGACGAGCACCAGCAGCGAAAATTCTCTTGCTATTTTGAATTGTTGATCCAACAAGTTACCTATAACATATTGCTCGTAATAGCAACCAGATTTCATCTCTGAGTGCACCCAGGCATACAAAAGAGATTTGACAAGTGAAATTACAGTTGATTCAACAAGACAGGTTTTATTCAGAATTGTTTGTTTATTCTTTTAGGAGGTGAAAGTTCTCAAAAACGAAATATGCATTTTGAAGAAACTCAGACATGTAAGAATCGTGTCATATTATGGAAGTGAACAAAAAGATGGCCATCTTCATTTGTTTTTGGATTTCATGGCTGGGGTAAGAGCTTACGTGTCGTGTGGATGTCGGGTTCCTCAATAGAAGCGCAATAGTTATTCCAGATATCCAGAACTACTTCAATATTGTATTCGCTTGTTTGTTTAGTTTTGTTTGTTTTTGTAATTTTGCTATGGGGGAACTGTATAAATGCTTTAGAACCAACATATTAATATATACCTCTCACTAACCGAGTTCGAGGTCCGTACTGTAAGTTACGGACCGAGTTTTTCCCCATCGATTTATGGCCGAAGCGCGAAGCGTGCGGGCCATAAATCGAAGGGGAAAACGAGGATCCGTAACTTACAGTACGGACCGAGAAGACGAGATTAGTAAGATATTTGTTATATCTCTACTGTGTGTCTGACGGGCCCGGGAACGATTTCTACTCACGCCGAACGGCTTCAAATTTCTGATGCACCTTGAAAGGAAAACGACTCAATTTGAAATCATTGTTAAGTGACTCTACAATTAGTAGGTTTTAATACACAATTTTAGAAGTAAGAGAAAGGTTTAAACATTTACTTCCTAAAAAAGTTACGAACGCTTGGCGATAAATCACAAAACATTTTGGCAACAAAAACAGAAAACAGCTTTAAATTTTACCCGGCCGTACAGGAAAATACGGCCCGCTAAATTGGCCAATCACATCGCCTGTACTAACTGTGAGATATAATAATAAAACGTGTTATCTGGCGGTGTCTCAGAAGGACTAGGAACTACCGAATTTACGAATTTGATTGGCTGAAAACGATAATTGACCTCTGTCTAGATTTTCCCATCTAGATTGGCATCTAAACCGATTATAGTTTACGGTGAAAAAGTTGCAAAATAAAAAAAAAAAAAATGACTATTTCCTTGTAAAGATATTAGTCATAGAAGAGCTAAAAAGTCGGTGAGGATCAAAATGAAGAGGACAAGCAAACTTTGCCAGATTTATGTTCAGTTCATCGCCGTTCGCAAGCAAAATGTCAGCTAGTACAAACCAGTTACTTTAACGGATTAATTTTTTTTTCTTGTTTGCTCTAAGAGCGTTTACTCGGGCTTCGTACGGCAGTATCAAATCGTACTTTACGAGTAAGCTTATTCAATAAGAACAAAAGAATCAGGATATTTTATCCAATCGCATGTTGTTTGCCCCATCTTCGAAGTTCTGTTCATGACGATTCTTATTTTTTATTTATTTTTTCTTTTCAACATCCGATCTGGGTTGTTGGAAAGGTTGATAACTCTATCCACTGGAAAAATCACTATGCCATGGATAGCGTGGTCGTTTTGTCAACAATTATCCACTAGATAGCGAGTTATCCGGTGGATAGCGTTATCCAGCCTTCCAACAACCCGTGGGCCTGAGGTAGCCGCCCGTTTTAGCATCATAGTTTGTTTTCAAGTCAGTAGTCATAGCTTTTTTGTCATTGTTTTCGTTGTACAACTTTGTTATCTCGCGAGAACGAGTTGAGCATGAACTGTGCTTACCTGGCAGGTTTTCAAGCAATATAATTCGTGGACCGACCCGTTCCGAAAACGATCGACATCGTTGTAAGTGAGATGAACGTATAAGACGTGAATCTTGCCAAAACTTTCTTCACAAGACACCGCATTCCGTATAATACGTCGTTCACGACGAGCGAGCACACAACATAGGAAGACGTCGCGTTCTCCCAGGTTCCACGATTTACGCTAAGAACGCCTGGGACCATGATCGCCCTTTTGGCGACCAAGAACGGCTTGCATTTCATGATTCGGACTTTTCTATGGAAGACCGAGTAATAAACGTTGAAATGTTTTTCATGATGTTACCGACTGTCTTCTTCGTCCCGTATTTTTTTCCTTTTTTGCTCGTCGAGGAAAGTTTCAATTTCTTCTTGGCTGTTTCTTTCGTCCTGTCCGGCACCAACTCGTTCGTAATTTAACTTTGTGAATTCGCTGTTCTCCTAAATTGTAGCTCATCACGGCGATAGAATTCAGTCTCAGAGTGTTCAATCATCATTTCCAGTCACTACAATTTTCAGGGTAAAAATGTTTTTTCCATTACCTTTCGCTTTGTTTTAGCAAGCCCCAAGCCCGTAATCGGCCCGTGGACATCACGGGAGAATATTAAATGCCCTAGAATTAGCCAATCAGAGAGCGGGTTTTATCGCCTACAAACACAGGCCTATAAAAAAATATGTCTTTTATCATATGGCTCGTGTTTTTGCCGATATAAGGCAAGCTCTGATTGGCTAATTCTATGGCATTATTCTCCCGTAATACCCATGGACCGATTAAAAGCCTGCAAAAACAAAGCAAAAGCCATATGATTAACAACTTATTAACCTCGAACGTCCGGTCTTTACGGTTCACAGCCACTTTAAATTCCGAAAATTTGAAATGGTTCTGAGTCTACTGAAAACTACTGAAAAGTGCTGAAACTGCTAACAGCCTCCTTAAACTCGGTCATAGCCATTTGGATAAGGATACTGATAATGATAATGCCAACGAATACTCAAAATCCAAATTAGCAACTTATTAGTTCCCGTTGTTGTCTACAGGGATCATTATCCGCCCACATAAAAAAGAGCGGAGTTCTTCCTGAAGATGAATCACAACGGTACATAAATCAAATGCTGCAAGGCATCGAATTTTTGCATTCACAGAACGTAATTCACAGAGATATAAAAGGTACGTTTCGTAAATTAGTTAACGAGTATTATGTGTGTTTTTTGGATTAGAAAACAAATTAAGCGTGAATATAGATCATGTCACGTCAGTAGTTTTATTATAGCAAAACAACTAGATTTTTCTTTTTATAGCTTTACGACGTTACAAAATCCGAATTTTCTTTAATGACAAATGGATGGTATTTAGTTAAAGTTGCAATAACATTTAATGAGTTTCTCACTCCTCTATTTGTTCTATTTTCTCTACTGTTCTCTGTTATAACCGAGTATGTGGTTTAATATTGTTGGAACTGAGTAAAGGCTATTTTTGCTCCAAAACTTCTGCATTTGTCACCTTAGGATCAAATGTCCTTTTAGACGGAGAAGGAAATGTAAAACTAGCGGACTTCGGGCTGTCAAAAATGATTCAGGTACTGATAGTGTAATGTATCCAGAAGTTACTAACAGATGCAGTGCTGAAGAGCCATAGTGAGGGCTAAATAGCTATCTTCTGATTGTAAGATTATTCGCTCTCGATTTCACCTCATCGAGAGCTTAAATTAATCTGATTTTCAATTAGCACGTACGAAACCAACGGATACTGCTTTTCGTGCATTCTGACTGGCCACTCAAACTCGGAATAGTGTTTGCTATTTACCTTCCAGCTCGAGAGAGTCTTAAGCAAAACGGTTTCTTGGTTTCCTACCGTAACAGATCAAGACAGTCGCTTACTGCAATTCGACAGTTCATTTGTAACTTGAATAATTTCGTATGGCATTTGATAGGTGAAGGAACATAATGTTTCATGACAACCTCATTTTGACAGGCATGCAAAGAAATTAATTTAGTTGCAGTAACCTTAACTTTGTTTGCATAACTTCACCTCTTTTATCGGTTTTTACTATTTTGAAGGTAGTTTTCATTGTAAAATGCTTTATAGAGATAATTGAATCCAAGAAGGGGATATCGATCACTGTAGCGTCATTTCTATATGTCACGATATAACGTCATTAATCAATGTTATGGCCTCGGACTTTTGAAAGTAATAAATCCTCCATTTCATGGATCCTTTTCATCAATTGCTGCCAATAAGTCTATTGTCATAGCGTTAACAGCGAGTTTGATAGGGCAAGAGCCACAAAAGCCCCTCCCCCCCCCCCACCCCCCTACACTCCGTGTTCAACAAGGTTGAAAAATAGTCGGGTGGGGAGAGGATTAACAAAATAACCATTTCTCGTCCAACTTACTCTAGAATGTTGGCAGTAAAACAGATTTGGTATCTCATTGCGGCACCCCGTACTGGATGGCACCAGAGATATTCTGGGGTGAAGGCTATGGACGGAAAGCAGATATTTGGTAGGCTTTATGCAAAAGCAATGCTTTCCTCTGATTTTCTTTACAATGGAAAAATGACAGAATCTCAGGTGGAGACTGAAGAACGAATATGCATGTTCAGAGACCAACATCGGACTTGGACCCTTGTACTCAATCAAACCGAAGCAGGACTTTCTGGCTCCTGCTCTGAAGTTGCCCGAGTGTGGAGCACTCAGACACCGCTAACTGAAAACGGACTGTCTCAGGGAACGTAAATGGTGTACTTCGGTGTGATCACGTATGATGAGTTTACTCGTAAACTTTTGTTGTTTTAATGCCAGAAAAAGTTATTTATTTGAAGGCATGAGTCAATGAGTGAAGGCTTCTTTTGTAGGCCCGCAGTGATATAAAATTATAAGATTCGCCAGGTTTTGCACGCCAAAGTAATATTCCTTAACTTCAGAATATGTAACGGATTTTTATTTTTGTCAGTTTTGTTTATTGTTTGTTTGTTTTATTTAAGGAGTCTAGGTTGCACAGTTGTCGAAATGCTAACAGGAAAACCTCCTCTGAGTCATCTTGAGCCAGCGGCGGCCATGTTTAGGATTGGTTCCAAACCTATCGAGCCTACGCTGCCAGAGAATGTATCATTAGATGCAAAAGAGTTTGTTAAGACTGCTTTGACCTGGTTAGTACTAATTAGAAAATAGCTGAGACACTGCGCGCTCTCTGATTGGTCGAAAACCTATCGTTTATTGCACTGGTAAACACATGGTTTCCGACACGTAGCAGACTACACACAGCACTACTGGCTGAGATATCAATAACACGAGTATCGTTTAATACAGCAAACACATAGAAAATTGTAAGGAAAAACAGGACCAGAATTTGGTCGCGATATGAACTTAAGCTTAATGCTTGATTTTCCATAGCAAAACTTCTGCGCCGATTCCGTTTACGCCTGAGTTTAGAAGAAAGCTTTAAGCTTTTTCAGTGTTTTCCTACGGCCGTCTGTGGAGGACGCAGTTCTAACTGCAGCTCGACTATACTGATCAATTTCTGTTTGTTAAAAAAGTAGGGAAAAGATTTCTTTTGAGTTGATATAAAGTTTAACTACCATAAGTTTTAAGTTTAAATTCAAGGAATCCTTCCATAACACAATAAATAAATTCGATTCCCATTAAGCTTTCAAGAAATAGTTTTCATTCAGGAAAATACAGAGAAACCAGTGGCGGATCTAGGGGAGGGGCCCGGGGAGCCCGGGGAGCCCGGGGAGCCCGGGGAGCCCGGGGAGCCCGGGGAGCCCGGGGAGCCCGGGGAGCCCGGGGAGCCCGGGCCCGCTCTCCCTTATTTTGGGTAAAAAAGAAAACAATAACAGAAGGAAGATAAGCCGGCAGGAAAAGCAAAACAAAACCGCCCCCTCCACCCCCTCCCCCTTAGATCAACGTCTGGATCCGCCACTGGAAACACAAACTTCATAGCCTTCAACATAAGAAAATAAATTCTGAATAACGTTCAAAAAAAGGCGTTTTTAGAACTAACCTTTAATTTTGTTTTCCATTCGCAAAACTCTTTAAAGTCATCGTTGAATCACTTCGCCAAGCGCATGAGGTTTCTGCTACTTGCAAACTTTTCATATAGTTTTCCTTTCGTGATGACTGATTCCGGCTGATTCTCTGTCTTTCAGCGATAACCTTTCCTTTCCTTTCCTAAAACATTTATAGCGCTAAATGTTTTCGTCACTCTGCACTGCGGATTTTGTGTCCGACGCCGAGCCTGAGCTTTATATTACTCGGGCTTCCGTGGGAAAGCCCGAGTCTTAAAATGCTAGCGTTTTGGTCGCCAAAAGGGGGGTCATGGTCCCAGGCGTTCCATGCGTAGACCATGGAACCGGAGACGAGAAACGTGACATTGCTCGCTCTCCGTGACAGAATGCGGTATTTTGCGAAGAAAGTTTTGGCAAGAATCGCGCCTTATACATTCATCTCACATACAAAGATGTGGATCGTTTTCAGAAAGGGTCTGTCCACGAATTATATTGCTTGAAAGCCAGCCAGGTAAGCAGAGTTCACGCTCGAAACGTTCTCGTGAGATAACAACTGAGCCGATTGCGGTATGAGTTAAATCTGCGAAAACACTGGCAAAAAATAGGCAGTCAATGACGGTATGTGGCTATTGCTGTTATTATTTAGAATATCGCAGTAAAACAAATCATATAGCAATAAAACGAGCTAAATACGAAAACGTTTTTGAACTCGTAGCTCATTACAAACATGCGACTTGTTTCTTGTACCGCGCAAAATATGTCGATCTCCAAAGTTGTAAAGATAAGACTTTCGGTAACTTGAATTAAATATCTTACCTCCAAGTTAGTTGACTTTCTAGTCGGGTGCAGGAAAAAAAAATAACATTTCAATTTGGAGGCACATTGTGCGGGAGAATTAAACCTTCGATTGTGCGGGGAATTGTGCGGAATTACTGACGAACCAATGTTCTTGCCAAGTCCTAAGGAAAATCTGCATTGACTATAGTTTAGCAAGTTATTTCACTAGTAGTTCAAATATATGTAGTAGTCTTAGCAATCGCCAATTCTTTTAGAAAACTGTGTCTGACTGCAAGAGAAAATCATGTTGCGTGACATGAACTAGACGAGCATGAAACCAAAATAAATAGCAAAACAGAATGCCGCATCTTCCCTTATAAATGAGAGTCCTTTTTAAAATTACTCCTGCCTTGATTCAATAAAAATATGTAGCTTGAATATTTCTTCATAAACTGCATTAAGGGTCTCAAATTCTTCGAAGTTATCCGCAAAATACGTAACTTGAAAGTTTATGCAAATTATGTGCAATGCAATTTGAACCAAGTCACAGGAGTGTTTTTTTCGCGAAGGAGTTTATCATGATACGTTTTGGCTCTCTCGAAAGGGATTATTCGCTCTCCAAAGGAGATATGACTCTTGAAAAGGGTGTAAGATCGCAACACGGCAAAGATGTTCAGCTACACAATTTACTCGGATCGCCACGACCAGCAAACAAACTTCGTACAATTTCTGCTAGCATGTACAAAGTAGTCGCCATAAGTTGTAAAAGGACCTCGAAAATTCTTTGCAAACAACTTCTCCATCAATGCGTAGATAGCTGTGCCTCATTCTTGAACCAAAATGGTTTAAACTCACAACTTGCGATAGGATGAGGAGGATCCTCAACGAAGCAACTTGAATAGTAAATATCCAAGCGGAACTCTTGTGCTAAAATATCCTGATTCTTTAATTTGCTTTTATTGTGTCCAATACGCGTTTTCGTAGAGTACGATTTGGTACTCTTGTACGAAGCCCGAGTAAACGCTCTTAGAGCTTCTAGTTCTTTCAGCTTCTGTAATCCTCCGTAAGAAAGAAAATGGCGACTGGTATATTCACCCATAACTCTTAGCCCTCGAAAACTTTAAGAAGCTCATAAAAACGTACAGAAAAGTTTTAAAATCTTCAAACCTAGCGTACACAATGTTGTTAGGGACAAATATCGCAAAAAATATGGCTTTCCTGGTACTTTATAGGCTGTGTAAGGTTCGCATGGAATTGTGGTAAAATGTGCAGTCGCCATCTTATTTCCTACGGTGGATTAGTTTGCCGCGTCATCTTATGAATTTGTTGAGAATAAACAACTTGATCACGAAAGTACAGTAAATTTTATTCTCTTTGACAAATATTTTCCATAGTTATTTCATAAAAGGTGGTGTTTTCCGAAGGACATTGTTACGATGTAGAGAGAGGCAGTATTAATAAATTTGGAAAGTAGAAAGTAGGATTGAAAAAAAATTACACGTAATTCGTTTTGTTGTTATTGTAGGAAGCCTGACGAACGACCTTGGTCCGATGACTTGCAACACTACAAGTTCGTTTCTAAAGGTATAGCCACAGAAATCGACAGAACTGTATTTTAACCTTTTTTTCAGTTGTCCATCAAACTATATTATAGTTCATATATAATCTACAACTTCTCAGAGAGCTCATGGCACGAGTACAGCCCATGGGAAATAAAACCTACATGGGGTTACTGGAATATCCGTTCAGCGTATGGTTCACGTTTTCATTAATCAATCAACTTAAAAATTCTCGAGTCTGATTCATTAATAGCACCTAAAATTCCAGTTGATTCAGTAAAATTTGAAATTGATTGCAGCCGGTGAAACTCAGCACATTTTTAAGGTTGCCATAGCAGCCAACTTTTCAATCGGAGCTCTCGTCGAAAATAGACACGGCAAGAATGTAACCCTCTACTAACTATGATGTAACTAAGATTGTCGCACCCAGAAGTGAATGCTGCAGAAAAATAACATATTTGCCCTCGAAGTATCACTTCTCGGACAAATATTTGTTTTAAGAACTTCACATTTCCAAGGGTCAACTATCAGACCGATAGTTTCTCGACAGAAAAATTCTATTGTTTAAATAGAACGCCCACGGGCAACTATCAGACGATAGTGCCGCTCAGCGAAGTGACTAATGAAATGCAACGTTCTCCTCAGTTTCTTTAGATGCAGATTTCAAAAGTTCAACACCCCTTTTAGGATTTCAGTGAGAGAATATCGCGAAGAAGTAATTTTGTTGGCTGCAAACTGCATGTCGTAGAGACGAACGCTGCAAACTAAAAGCTTACCTTCTTTTCACTTACTGCATTCTTAAGGTTACTCGATTTGATTTTTGAGTAACGATTCCGTTCAACGTTGAGCCACTAGAGCAGCACCATAAACAATCTGACAGAAATTCAAACGTTACCAGTGTACTATCGTTAAGACAACTATGTCAAGTCCGAAATCCCGATGTCATATTTCGAAAATAATCCCTGATGGCAAGTTAATCGGTCTTATGTAAAATGAGGTATGGCGTCATTGCGTTGCTATGGTAACTCAGATGCTGTTGAAATGTACCCCATTTGAAACTTTCATCTTTCTCTAGTACGCAGTAACGTGTGATTTTTTGTCAGATTGATAATGGTGCTGCTCTAGTGGCTCAAATTTGAAAGGTGTCATTACTTAAAAAATCCGATCAAGCCACCTTAAGGTAAATTGAGCAATTCGAACTGGGAGTACTTCAAACTATTCATTTTCATTTTTATGATACAATGTGAGTGTGATCTGGTGAATTTCAAATCACAATCCGGGCTAAAATGAAATGAAAATGACACATAAGTGGTGGATGTTTTAACAATCAATCAATCCATCAATCAATCAAAATTACTACCCGTTTTTCGGATTATAATATCAACGAGAGGCATTAGCAACTCGGACGTCTTTCGCTAAAGCAAGCGACCGAGAGAAGCTGGCTGAAATTCAAGGTAACTTTCAGGACACTTGCTCTAAACTCTTCCCGCGTACGTGCACTTTGTTATGCGAAAACCAAGTTGGCGCAACTTGCATGGACATTTTTCAGAGTGATAAGTGGCCTGAAACTATTCATCTGCACGTTGGGTACAATTTTTAAGTTTCGTTTTTCGGTAGGAAAGATTTAATTGATTCCTTTGATTATAGGCGTCTGAAATAAAGACCGTTTGAATTTTAAAAGGATCTTATCTATTTTTCTGTTGCATTTCATCATATTTTTAAAACTTCATTTTTGTTAATACTACTTATTGTTTTGGATTTGGACGACAGTTTTGTCATCCCATATCTTTACTTTTGTACCTGTAAGCTTCAAGGCAAGAGATGTTCTGGATTGAGAAATAGAAAACATGTCAGATGAACATATAAAAAAGTTATTTTTAACTTGTATGCAGCAGAAAATATTCCGTTTCTTATTGAGCCGACCGTGTTTTTCATAGGTTTCTGATTACTCACTTTTTTTCGATAAAACTTTGGGCAACTTCAACCTTACAGATGGCGGATAGTCCGGTTACACTTTTCCGCTATTTGTACGTCAGCTACCTCAATTGCATTAGCGTGGTACTTTTAAAGTGAGTTAAATCAGCATTTTTGTGCAGCGAGTTATAAGATCATGATTGCCACGAAACTTGCAGATACAAAACGTGATAGCTTTAAGGCTTATTTGATAAAGTACGGAAAAAAATTGTAATCGGATTTCAAAATTATAGGTTGCTGTTGTAAAAAAGAGGTTTTGAAATAATGGTGATATCTCGAACGCGTTTACTCTCAAAACAATAATTAAATGAGATTTCCTTCCGGGCAAAATCAAACATTTGAAGGGCGCCAAACATTAATATTAAATATTTCCTGCTAAAGTGCATGACTTAAAATGAAACCGGGAACGTGCAAATAACTAGGCTCAGGCCACCTTAACTTAACATTTCTGTCGACATTTCATTGGTCAATTAACTTTCTAAACTTCTTTATCACTACCAGTCCCCTTCAGTCTAGGAGAGCGTATTGGAGCAGGAGCTTTTGGCGAGGTACAGTTTATATCTTTTTGTTATCCTTAGATCAGACTAAAATTTTCGAGTAGGCACGGCCATAGAGTCATGAAACTTGAAATATTATGCTACCCTTTTCTCATCAGTGTTAAGTACCCAGGATGAATGAATGACAGAAGTAAAACAAGGCGGAATTACTCCAAGGTTTCTTACCCAAAGTACAACAACC
>Ga0126338_10002296_pt1 | contig 13073 bp, 7 predicted proteins | sample OrbCmetagenome_2_FD_92529 | JGI IMG/M metagenome (GOLD analysis project Ga0126338, IMG submission 92529) | Coral microbial communities from Petempiche,Puerto Morelos, Mexico - Orbicella C C metagenome | ecosystem: Host-associated > Invertebrates > Cnidaria > Coral | place: Petempiche,Puerto... | reverse complement strand
GGGGGGGGGGGGGGGGGGGGGGGTGAGGGATACTGTCCTGGACAAATGCATTCAAGTTCAGTTATTTCAACCATCATGTTTAAAACTAAATAGCACATAATCAGAGCACTTGTACCTGTGCAGTTTCTACAACTTTTGTTGAAACAGACTTCCAAACATTCCAAGCCCTTTCCCTGGATCCCTCCTCCAATTGTAGTAGTTGGCAAAGTTGATCAAATGATTCTTTAGCTTCCATTTGTAAGGATTTTAATCTGAGGCACAGTAAAATGTCATCTGTAACAAATAAAACCATGCCACTGCTTTTAAGATTTGTTTGGTTCTATGTAAGACTGATTTTTGCTAGAAAAGATAGCAATAACAATTGTCATAATTGATTCATGATCAACATGGGAAATTCTGAGAGTATGAAAGAAACATGCAAGTTGCTTGAGGCAACAATAGGCATAAGGAGAACCAATCAAGATTGAGAATTTTGTTATAGATATGATAATATAATAAATAGAACATTGCATGGACTCATGCACCCCGACTCATAAGAAGAGGCATTAAACTACAGTCAATACCTTGTGTCGGACGCAAATAAACATTTTAAGTTTGATTCAGACAGAAAGCTAAATCCTTGATTAAAAATTTGAACCAAATTTCTTGATGTGGTTACCAAACTGCAAAATAGAAAAGACCAGTGTATCTGCTATTTTTCTTATTTAATCAGTTTTCAGCAATAGAAATTAGATCAGTCTTTTCTCACGCAAAGCTTATGATTAGTTGATTACAATGACAGGAAAAAAAATTGTTTCTCATGATCGTTGATGAGCTAGAGCCATTTTTCAAATGACAGAACTCAATATCAAGGCAGATCCGTCATGTTTTCAATATGCGCATGCATGAGCGTGTGCTAATGACGCCCTAAATTATGTGCAGTAAGGATGCGTGATGCAAATGTAAGGAATGACCTTAAACCCTCTAGAAACATTAATAGATAAAAGTAAACAAACATAAATTAATTAATCAATATAACATATAACCAAACAAAAAATGCACAAAATAATCAACCTATTGTTAAATAAATAACCAGACAAAAGAAGAACACAGTCAAATATGGCGCATAAGAATGATTTAAACTATGAATGCAAAAAAAAAAAATAGAAAAAATTAAAGCTTACATTACGCTGTATATGGCATGGCGACAAAACGCGGGCTGACAGAAATTGGATGAATTTTAATTGAGCTAAGAAAAACAAGCATGCCAAAACCACTTCATTTTTAGACGAAAACACCTTTTGTAGCAAGCATATTTGAAAACAAATAGAGCGTTAGCGAATGACATTTTTAAACCAGAGAAATAGCGGGAAAGAAAACCCAGAGTTTTAAGCTTATTACGGCCTGTATGTAGCTTATGCATTAGCGCAAATAGTCTAAGCAGCTTGTTACATGTTTTTACGTTAATTTGCCACAAAGTCCCCCCAAACGAACAATGAAGCCTAAAATATCTCAATACTGACAGGTTTACTTTGTTCAACGAGCGTGATGTCTATGAAAATTGGGTAGTTATAAGGTTCAGTGACTCACAATGAAATCCAGCTGACCTGCAACGGATTAAGTTATTATGCGCAATAGAATTTAGATGGCGCAAAATTGTCTCACATTCAAAACATATCTCAGTCATCTGACAGTAACAATGTGTTTTCTTGTTTAGAGAGGAGGTTTATTACTTCTCTAAATAAGTATATTGAAGTGTATACACTGCTCACATGAAGCACAAACGAGTTCGAAATTGAGTTCGAGATTAAGTTCGAGTGAGTAGCGTACACAACGCGTTTTGGGTCCAACGGCATAACTCCGACTTACTCACCTGTTGTCTCGAGGAAAGAGATATTTAGAACACCTGAACATTGTTGTGTAGAATGCTCACTTCCTTTTACCGACGTTTAAAGGAAAAACTGAATGAGCCCCAAATACTCAAAGATTCACAACGACATGCCCGTAAAAACATTTCGCGCCTTCGCTTATGCAGCCCACTTCCGCTTGTAAAACAAGGCAAATATGGAAATTTACAACTATTATATGCCAAATTTGGGTTACAGCGGAAGTTGGATTACACTTTTGTAATACATTAACCTTTGCTCACCTTGCGCGGGAAAATGAAGGCGGGAAATGTTTTCAAATTATCGGCGCGGCAAGTTAGTAAACAAAGTCTTTTTCGACGCTATTCGAGGTTTTATCAAGTTGCCGGTTCCGAATTCCGAAGTTGAAATAATTTCTGGGGCCAAAATTAATCTGTGAAACAAGCAAAAAAACTGTTTCGAACTTTTGTTTCTAATTTTCCGATCTCAGCCACTCGTTCAAAATCGCGCGTTAGATTACAAAAAAAACGTTCAACTCCGACAGATACCTTGAGATAACCTCTGAACTGACAATTCTGCGGCAAGCATCTCCATAGGAGTATTTATTATCGACACAGCCTCATACTTATTTCATACTTTGACTGCGCTCACGTAAATCATAGTCTTGTACTACTTGGAATGGCCGCATAACTGTTTCACTCGATCCAAAGAGAATCAAACTGGCAATATTACGACCGACGTTGCACGCAATCCTCTGATATACCCGGTGCGCGAGGAAATGGGAACTAATGATTGAACGCAAACATTCCAATGCAATACGAAGTACCCATAGACAAGAAATTTCTGTCGGAGATCATAAGCAATAAAATTATCACCAACAGATAAGGTTAACAACTAGCTATACTTGAGACACGAATGAAAATTAGGCTAACACTACCATTCTTTTCTCTTATCGATCCACTTCAAGAAGGTCGGCACATTATAGGGGACATGTTAGACTCACTTGCTGTGATATGCCGCCGGCAGCGATAGTTTTGCTCGTGTATATCATGCCCGTTTTTGAGAATATGTTCTGTTGTGAGCACAAACTATGTCCTCGTAACATGTTGCATGAAATTTAGCTGATTCAGTTAAATTCTTGCTTCATGAAGCAGGAACAAAATGATCTCACTTTTCTATGTCACACTCGTGTGCGCTACTCTTGCAAACTGTCCTCGCTACAACATAAAGATTTAAACTACTTGCATTTCGTGTGCACCACCACATGCTTCCTTTGCGTACTCACAGGAAGGGGCTTGTTCCTGCTTCATTTCCCCGCAGGCATTTGCAGTTTCGCGGGGACTCCGCTTTACTTAAGGGAACAGTACTTTCAAGTTGTTTAAGATTAGTTGACGAAAATTCAGCTTAGATTTCGCTGCAAGGTAGGGATGCCGTTTTGCCTGATTAACGTATGAAAATTGGACAGGATGAGTATATATATTATCTAGTAAATAGGAATAGATAAAACTAAGGTTTCTTGAGAACAAAAAGACCGCATTTATTGCCTTCGTGATAAAACAGCTATAAATGATTTGCGCATTTGAAAATCTCTCCAAAAGAGACATGACCCAACGTAACGTCCAAATTAATTTGTTCATAGAGTGAAGCCATTTGTAAATCTTGACATTTTAAAATTCTGCAAACCAGATACAAAGCAAACTTACGTGCTCGTTTAGTAGTCAATTTAAACACACTGCGAAACCATTGCGCGCACTGATTCTGGTACAGTGAATAACTCTCTACACCGGTAAGTCTCTACCAGAAAACAGCACAGTTCTGAATATCCCGGTGATTTATAGCAAAATAGTAAAGCAGTTCGCAAGTGTTAGGCCCTTCAGTCGAAGAAAATTAAAAAAAAAACATCTGCAATAAAGAATTTGGAAAATAGCCAGAAATGCGGGCTTAGCCACAAGTTTAAAATTTTTTGGATAAATCATTTGCTAATAGTTGTTATATATAACAATAATACTAGAATCGTTTTATCTTTATTTTGGAGTGAAAAATTGAGGTGCATAATATGCGCTGGACTCAGGGGTAAATCTCTTACTGCTGGAAACTGCATTCAATTAAGTCAATCAGATCTCAATGTACCGTTTACCAAAGTACTGTTCCCAAAATTAAGTAAAAACAAGCAACTTTAGGTGCAAGCTATAGATGACCATAGATATGAAATACGGTTGAAATAGAAGTCTTTTCTCAAAGAGTGTAACTTAGCAAAAAAACTTCCTTCTAAATGTCATAGAAACAAACAATAATAATATTGATTTCATGAATCTGCTATCGAATCGAACGTCATATTAAACCGCTAACCATTCGAATTGTAGTTTCCCACTACGTAAAACAGACAACTCGACTGAATGGCGCAGAAACTACAAGTCCGTCGGTTTAACCGCGTGCTACGTAGTACACATCTTTTAATATTTTTACATCCTTACCTACAAAGCGATATAACTTTTGGCGGGCGGTCTGTAGCAAAGCCAAATTGCGTTTCGACCCAGCGTACACGACGACAATCATATTCCAGCTGATTTGAGATCAGACTCCACCTCGTTCTGGCTCTGTCGGCCTAGATGTGGATTTTTCGTGTCAGCCGTTCACACGAAGGGTTTGGAATTATTCACAGAACATAAATTTTACTTTACTGTATTGTTATTGCTCCTACCCTCAGCAGGTTTTATTGTGAATGCTCCTTTGAGAGTTGCACTCAGAGCTAAATACACGTTTTCAGTCAGTATACATCATAATTAGCCTTTGACCGGGCGCGAAAAAAATGGCGCACTAAAGAACTGGCGCGGAACAGTACTTAATTTTTTTGAGTGAATAACACGTTAGAAATCTTGACCTTGAAATTCTAAAAACCTCCAGAGCATTAAGTAAAGAGAAAGCTTAAATAATTTCAAGCTTTTCAAGGTATGTTAACATAATTTAGACAATTTACACAAACAGAACTCAATGCTACAGTTCAGTCTTCCATGCCCGATTCCATATCATAAAAGGTGAAATAAATCTTTAACGTGTAAATTTTATTGTTTTCAGGTAATATTAGCTAATTGCAATGGAGTGCGCGATCTTCTATTGCTTTTTTTTCTATCTGTGTAATAATGGAGTGAAACTAAGTTTGTTGACCTTCACATGCAAATTTTCGTCAGTTTTTGCCCCTGACTAATTATCTAAACTTACGCTTTTGGCGTAGCGAGCCTTGAGATAGAAAAACTTTAAGAAAACGGAGATCTGAAAATATACAAATTCTTTAAGACAGAATGATCCAAAAAAAAAAAAAGAAAAACATCAAAACGGTGGGATTATTGTTTTAAATAACAATTTTCTTGGTCGGTAATTCAGATTTTTCGAGGTACATTAATCACTGACAGTAATTTAATGATAATTTATGATCATAAATTAGCAGAAACCACGTGAGCGTTCATGATTGGTAGCACTGGCGTGCATGACCCAAACAGGCAGACTTAATTTATGTTGATAATAAACTTACTAAACATGCAGCGAAGAGTTTTCGGCTGTGCATAATTATTATCGTAGTTTCATTAGTAGCTGGCTGCAAACGGATCGCATTCAAATGTAAAATGAAAATTCAATGAATCGAAACCGAACAAACCTATTTCTCGTGCCTCGAATTTGTCACAGTCGAACGGGTTAATTTTTTTGTTGGTGAAGCCCTCAAGCTATGCTGTTTAGAAAAAGGCTATTTATATATTAAAAGAAGAATAATCTTGAAATAGATGTACTCTCAGATGATAATTGCGTTTTCAAAAAAGGTCTAATGAAACAGAGTTCAAAAATGTTTTTAGTCCCAAGTACAATGCACCGAATGTTGGAAAAAATATTTCATACGATGTAAACTGTTGTCTTTTTTTCAGTCGAGTCGACCGGTTTACGTAAATAGCGGACACGACACAATTTTCTCAAGGTACTCTCGTCATTCTTAATAATGGAACCTACAGCTACCGCTATCAGTCCCATGATTTACGATCTCATACTCACACAAATCATGTTTATTATAGTTTCTTTTAAAAACCGAGAAAGCAAAGGACAATTACAGGACACATATAACGCTTCAAGTAACAAGATTTACCTCGTCATAGTACGGACTTTTATGGAGGCACCCCGCGACAATATCTCATGGTTCTAGTGATATTCTTTATTCTCATCACTTGGCTGCTTGCTGATGTGCTGATGCTTTAAGGAGAAATTACATTTTGATAAAAACAGTTTTCTTGCTTGCCTAAACTTTTGGGTCCGTATCAATGTCCAGTGATGACTGATAGCTTTATCACCAGCCGAAATGCTCCGTCAGAAAAATGATGAATCTGCACTCAAATTTTCCAAGAGCAAAAACTGAACACGGGCGAGGGCTAACTGAGAATGTTCAACACGCAAGTTTTCCTTTGATGTTGTCTATATTCTTTGGTTCTATTATGTGACCAGGTGTAAGTACTAAAACTTTACTCGGGGGCTAACACACTGGGTAGAGCGCATACTGTCAGTTTATAAGGAGTGTAACTGTAGAAGCACTGGCTGTCGTCCTAGATCAATGCTCCCACTCATTTCGATGTATACAACCCTAGACTCAAGAAGAAGTTTTGCCGCAGACCCAACGTTACGTTCCCCCGTAATCCTCACTTTGAACTATGTTAGGAGCTTAGCGCGGCCAGGCGGTGTAAGAAGATTACAGATCAGGCCGCTCCAGATTTAGAAGTATCCTTGTGATATAATTTTGCACTGAGTGGAAACGGATATTAAGCAAATTGCAACATATGGGACACAAGGCATTGGTTTTGCTACTAAAAAGAAGCTGAGAAACTCAGCTCCATTGCTCTGGAATTTAGTCACATTCTCATAGATATTGATTATTTTGTCGTAGCTAGACTAGCTTAGTAAAATTTCACTCTGACTTATTTACTGTTATTTTTTTTTAAAAAAATAGCTCAGGAAAAAGCTCTGGAAAAAGCTGTGGAAACCCTCGCCTGTCGGCTCGTGTTTCCACAGCTTTTTTCGTTCCCCCAATTTTTCACTCGTGTTTCTTTTAAATAATTAGATTATGAGCTCTAGATTTCTATCGTGTGATAGAAATCGAGAGCGAATAACCCAATTGTTTTAGTATAAGTACTAGTCTTTCAAAACTGTGTCTTAATCCTCTTCATGGACACTTCGAAAACGCCAAGAAACTGAAGTAATTTTGTTAACAAGCGCAAACTGCTACGCTACTCACTATCTATCACAGATAGATAGTGAGTAGCGTAGCCAATCAGAGAACGGCATTCGTGATAGAACGCTAGTAGACTTATACTCAATAGAAACGCGGTACTTGTTTTCTACTTCTTAAATGTTGTAAGAAAATTTAGTTCTCCTCAATTAGTAGAGTGCTACACCCTGAGCTGTGATCACTGACATATACAAGCTGTAAACAAAGTCATTAATTGCGTGTGATGTGTGCACCTTGGAATTTCCTTTTCAGATGTATCTATTCTCTAGAATGGTCAAAAACGCCCAAGATCAAGACGTAAAGCAATATAGGTTTCGGTTTAACAGCATTTACCGAGTAACACTGAGTTAAACCGGAAGAATTGACTGAAATACATATAAAGACTATAAACTTTTAAATTATAATGTCGATGGAGTGAAAATTTCGCTTTAACAGTCACACCACAAATGAGATATTCGCCATTTAAGATAGCGTTTCAATTGTCTTGTAAACTTCTAAACGTCTAGCTGGATGTTTTATATTCTATATAAAAAAAAACAATTTACAAAGCACAACACTGAAAATGCGCGCAACTGCACGCTAATCACTACATGACGTCAGTTGATATTTTCCGGCAAGCACTGAAATTGCGTTAAAGATAGGACTTTATAGTTACTGTCAAATTATGGCCCTAAGTTTCTTAGCAACAAGACGAGATCAAAGAGTTTTTCCACCGAGAAACAGTTTGAAGTTGTTATTACTGCCATGGTCGCAAGCTACAACTTATTAGTAATAGAATTCAACACTTCCCGCCACATGTACGTATTTTACCGGATACGTGTTCAAAAACTTTACTCGATTCCTTACGATTCGATGGATTTACAGAGGGAATTTGTTGAACAGAAAACGGATGATACAAACCTTTAGATCTCGCCTAATATGCCCGGAAACGACGGGCTGTCAATATTGCAAATAGATGTCTAGTCCTTTGGCTGCAGAAAATTCGTTAATCCCTTCATTGCGGTCAAAGTATCCTCCAGAAATTTCAACGTACTCTTGGTCGGTTGTAATACAGAAGCTGGGTTAGCTAGCTAAATAGGTTTCTAATGGCCTCCGTTCTTCAAAGTCAGTAGTTTAGGACTTACCTTAACTCTACGTCATAAAATCCTAATCCAGTAACACACTCTGATGACGGAAAGCTGGATGACTGTCAAAAAGTGGTATCACTGAAAGGAGCTTTGCGTTCTAATGTGGTGTTCAAGCGAACATACAACGCAACTTCCAAATAAATTATCACTTAACGTGGAGATACGATTTTACAGATTGTTTGTTTCACTCTCTTCATCTATTTATGTACAGAAGTGATTAAATTATTTTAATTTATGATAATTTTGTCTCGGGTTTCAGTGGACAAGACTCAACAAATCGCGCCTTAATTATGCTAATTTAAGTTATATCAAAGTGTCGCGCCTTGTTACGGGTGCATGGCTTTAGTAACTTCAGTATTTTGTTAATGAACGATTACTTGGCTTTGTATACTGACAGTTAAGTTGTAAACATCGTTAAAAGATCCGTCAGTAATGTAAAATAGAATTGAGAAATAACGTCAAGGAATTTATCGGCGGGCTTGAATAATTATCGTTCCAGACACCGACGTGTTGCTGGTAAGCCAGCTGTCTATCGGTCTGTATTCAGTATCTTTAAAACCATTGTTTTTTTTTACAATTTTGCAACGTTCAATTAAATAACCTTCCTGTTTTTAAAATAGGCTACTTCAAAGTCGTCTCGATGAAGTCTCAGGAAATCAGCTGGCAAATTGCAAAATTAGGCCTCGCTAAATTCGCCCATTTTCGCGAAATTGGTTCAAGCGAAAATATGAAACAGCAATGTACGTCATAGTTTACTCAATGAAAACCGTAATAATTTTCGTCACGTTACTGACATATTAAACATTGAAGTCTTGCACTTTTAGGAGGTTAACTTTCAAACTAAAGAAATGGAAGGCCATGTTTTATGTTTAGTATAAACCGTTTAGTTCCGAGGCAAGCTACAGATGCTGGTTTTCGTCAAACAACACGTATTTTCCCCTTTATTGCATTATTTGCTGATACCAGGCATGGGTTAAATTTAATAACGATAGCACCTTACTTTGTTGTTCTTTTACTGGAAAGCTACTTGAAATGTCAATCCAACGAATGGAGACTGAGTTCACCCTGTCAAATTGAGTAAATTAGTTAAAATCAATGTTATTTTCTGGTGACTGAAGGGGGAAATTGGAGCAGTAATTTCAGAATTGCGGTTAGTAACAAGAGGAAAACCCAGGATACAAGTGGCGTTTAAGCAAGGTAAATCATTTCTCGTTCATTTACTTTTATAATTTGTTCCTTTTAAAGGTTGAAGAACTTTAGGTCTTCTGCTCATTTGCGCCCGCTCTAACACCAAACAAATTCAAAACAAGATGGGGTTGAATATTTACACCCTGGCGCTGCCGCTAAGAACGAAAGGCTAAAATACCGAAAAAAGTGACAAACTGGTAGTTATTTAAGCTTAATTTATAGTTCAGTCTATCATAAAATCTTTGAGATATTCTGCCGTCAGCGCTTATGGTTAATTTGTTACGGGTTTTGCGCAGACGTAGAAAAGTATTTAAATTTCTCAATGCTTTTAGCTCATCTTCAACAGTAGTAGCTCTTACAAAGAGCTGTTAAAATAGTATTTTTTCTTACGTCAAAACATAAGCATGTTTTTATAGTAGTAACATTGTGTCATTCTGCAAAGGGAAACTCAGAATATTGCTCTCTAAAACCTGAACATAAACCCACTGAACGTTAACTGCGTTACCAAAATTTATTTTGACGAAACTCCCCGCATAACATATAAGTCTTTAGTATTTTTTCATTTCTCAGTACAAATAATCTGATGTTCATGGGTTTGTAACAGAGGTCTGTTGAATAAAATAAATATTGCTACCAACGCAAATGCGAAGAAACAGTAATTTTCAGCTGGCACAAAACAAATCCGTCAGAAATTTAATTTTGAAGGTAAGAGATATCTATAAACTCAAAAGACTGAAAATAAATAGCTCAAGCGCAGTTAATTAACTTTAAGTCAGATGAGGAATATTTTTTTGTGTTTGTTAAATAACTAATGTACTCTCCGCTTCATTCAAGAGTTAATCCTCGATGCTTGTTTTTCGTGAGTTACAAAATTTGACAATGCATAGGAGAGGCTTCGTGGTACACATGCGTACCTACTATGAACCGCGGAGTGTCACTCAACTAACTTACTTAGGGATGTGGAGATAACGGGTGAAGTTATCGCTCATGCCTGAAGGTATATTTGTAGAGCGACCCTAACAATATTTGATACGACTAACCCTAACCCTAATCCGAAAACCAACGTTAACGTAAACTAAACTTCTGCTTTACCCCTTAGTAAGCTGACCCTAAAATACTGAATTGTTGCGAACCTTAAATACTAACACCCGTCGTCATTTTGTCGACATTACCTGTATGGATCCATTCTGCATAACCGTTTTTCTTCGTGTGAAACTATTTTAGAGCTGAATATAAATTTTAAGTTCAACGAGAAATGTCGTCGTCGCGGTTCGCCGGAATGTATAATGCACGTGCAGAGCAAGGTAATCGTGCCGGTTTGCTAATGTCGGCGAGTGTTGAATTTAGGCCTAAGGACAACTGATTGCTAAATTGCGATTCATGTACGGGATAATCGCGGCTGTAGGAGAGGTGGGAAGGGGGCTCTGGGGTATAAACTTCACCCACACTAGGTGAGTAGATCTGCGGTTTAAGGAAGCGCATACACTGATACACCTCTTAGAGGTCTTTCAGGTATGCAGACTCTAGCTCTTTTGTTTAGCATGTGACCCAACTTTTTGCTATATGTATTTATGTCTGGTTTTATGAAAACCATGCTAAAGAAAAGTTCACCTTGGTGTAAAAGTAGTCTAGAAATTAAAATATAAAAGTTCTAATCTTAGGAATGTCAGTCTTTTGGTCGAAACAGCCGTCCACGGTTGTAACTCTTGGCTTTCAGTTCGGACTCTGTCATGCATGTTGTTGCTGTCTTAAGTGTTCTTCGCAGTAACCAGCCTTGCTTCATTGCTATTTTTTCCCTGAACCCTCTTTTCTTCCTTTTTGCACTCTTCTCCTCTTCGCCTTAAGTACATTTGAGTAGCTTAGACGATGGATTTGGGCCTTTAGGAGTCGTACAATCCAAGTCTGTGGATCACTTAGTGTAAAAGAGCGCTCTTCTCTTTCAACGCGTTTTCATAACTCCCGTCATATTTATATCATAGTAAAATCTATGTCGACACACTATATCCTATTACTGCAGGTCCTGTGATTATTTCAAGAGACACCGAGGATGTTGCTGTACTTGGAATTTGTCTTACTCTACATCAGCCTCTTTTACAGGAGCAGTGTTGCTAGCGAGTGTCGCTCCAGTTTTTCAGTTACAGATCATGTTCTCACCGGTCACGTGATGCGGACTCTCAATCACAAGTCTTTTGAGAGCTGCACATTTTCCTGTGAACTGGAGCCGCAATGCTTCAGTGTCAACTACATTTCATTGGGCAAAACGTGTCAACTGAACGACGCAACCAAGGAATACTTTCCTGGTGACTTGGTGAAACAGAAGGGAGCATTTTACGTGGGTATGGTGATTCGCAGTTATAACCCTTGTGCGAGCATGCGCTGTGAGAACGGAGGAACTTGTGTTAGCAGTCCTTCTCTAGAGTGCAAGTGTCTGAAAGGATTCAGTGGACTTCGCTGCGAAAGTTATGATCCTTGCGTGAGCATGCGCTGTGAGAACGGTGGAACTTGTGTTCTCAGTCCTAGCTTAAAGTGCAAGTGTCTGAAAGGATTCAGTGGACCTCTCTGTCAAAGTAAGAGAGTTTTTATCAAGCGAGTCATATTTACACCAAGTGCAATTCACTCCACTCGAGGAGTAGTAAGATGACGTGACACGAGATCGACGAATGTCAGCTAGCTAAAATTAAATGTTTAACCCAACCCACGAAAAAACGAACGAACGAACGAAAGAACTCACAAACGAACGAATGAAGGTCAATGAATGAATGAATGAATGGATGGATGGATGGGTGGATGAAATGCAAATCTAAAGGATAAGTGAAATAAAGCTTCTTGAAACACTGTGAAATAAAAGAGGCGAGAGGTGCAAGTAGACGCACTGTATCCTAAGGAGTATAAGTAGTCGTCTTGTATGTATTCTAAGTATGTGGTAATTAAATAATATATAATAATAAACTCTTGATCAATAATGACTTTTTAAAACAAAAACAAGCGAATATTAAAGTTAAAAGCCGACGTTTTGGCGTCATAGTGACACCATTCTTGTGAACCTTTGTTATTATACTATTTTTTAGAGACTGTGAACTATCAAAATCAGATCTTCGCATTAATTTATTCGCTTTGCCTTGAGACTGGTGTCACGATGACGCCGAAACGTCAGCTCGTAACCTTTATGATAATAAAAAAAGAGTAAATGGGGCGAGCAGTAGTCAGATATCTTACTACGATAAAATCCAATATTTTTATCAGATCTTCAGGCCCTGGGGATGGAAAATAATCACATTCCTGACGCAAGTATAGAAGCTTCCACTGAAAAGCTTGGTTATGAAGCAGCAAAAGGGCGTCTGAACGGAACGTCCTGTTGGATGCCGACCCAAAATAAAGATACTGAGCACTTGAGAGTGAACTTTGCAGCCAAGGTAACCATTGTTGCCATAGCTACGCAAGGTTCCCCAATCGACGATTGCTGGGTGGAACGGTATAGTTATCAATGGTTTACTGGCACTCTTCACGACAGTCCAAAGGTAAGAAAATGTTTGTTAGGGACCGTTCATTTTTTATCAGGTAGGGGGGGCTGGTGGGATTTGGGGGGGGGGCATGCGAAAAAAAATGGCTTTCGAGGGGGGGCCATCCCAAAAAAATAAGGGAAAAAGGGGGGGC
>Ga0126338_10002295_pt1 | contig 13073 bp, 16 predicted proteins | sample OrbCmetagenome_2_FD_92529 | JGI IMG/M metagenome (GOLD analysis project Ga0126338, IMG submission 92529) | Coral microbial communities from Petempiche,Puerto Morelos, Mexico - Orbicella C C metagenome | ecosystem: Host-associated > Invertebrates > Cnidaria > Coral | place: Petempiche,Puerto... | reverse complement strand
GTGTCCGACACAATGTATTGACTGTAGTTTAATGCGTGTTCTTATGAGTCCGGGCTCACAAAGATGTTACAATTACTGGGAATGCGTTCTTATAATACGCATTAAATAATGCCAAAATGGGGCGTTTTCAATGCCTCACTGCTCCTTAATGAGCATGGGCACCCCCTTTTTTATTTCAAAATTAAAGTTATCATATGACAAATATTCAGTGGACAAAGTTTGAACAAAAATCTATTGTCACTTTTATTTCAGAGGAATTACCTTAAATCCGGACCGCTCGATCCAGAGACCAGCACACTAACCATGAGGCCACAGCGCCTCCCATGCTATTGTTTTAGAACCAATGAAAATGAAGAACAAGTAAGCCTTTGCCGCCATTGACAGTAAAAAAACATGGCAGAAAGGGCTGAAGGAGCTACGCAATGCAAAAAACCTGATGAAAATTGATGGAATTCTCGAGTTTATCGGCTGGAAAATCTGACCCGTAATTTCGACGTCCTTCAAGAAGTATTCTGGTCACCTTAAAAGATTTGAAAATGTGAACCGCTCTGAGTTTTGGGCAACAGATGGCACACAATTTTACGAAGAGTGATACTGGAAGAACTTAACTGCGTGGTGAGTTTTTTACGAGTAATTCTTTTTACCACATGGTTAGGTATCAAAGTTTGGGGTTTTCCGCATGTTTTGACGCCGTCTTTAAATTCCTTCCCCAAGCGAAGGAGATAGTCAAGTTCTTTTGAGTGAAATTTGGGAAGCCTTTTTTGCCGTGGAGGCAATGAAATAATATACAATATATCACTTTAAGTCGAATAAACTCCTTTCAGTTGAATTTTGTGTTGTGATTTACGCTTATATAGGACAATTTTAAATAGCTTGGTCAACAGTTAATTTTACTTATTTGAATTTTCAGACATAAATCGTACACTGTTTCCATACAAAATATACATGTGCTATGCAATATAACTAATTTTTATATGCTTAAGCTTAAAAAAATAGAATGCTATAAACCATATTATTTTATTGCATTTTGTTCATTCATTCTTGCTGTTGGCGTTTCCTTTTTAGGTTTCTTGGCTGCATCACAGGAATAACTTGTCTGTTTTGTGGATTTACAATTACAAAATACTCCTGCATCATTTGCTTTAGCCGAGCTGTGTCTGGTTTTAGTCTGCAGAAAGTGGAGGCAAGTTGAACGAATTCATGGTGAATTGATTCATCTCCCTGCTCCCCCAAAAAAGCTAGTGGAAAGTGCCACCTTCTAATAAAATCCACAGTATGTTCCTCCAGCATGTGCAACTTTGGAGGGAAGGTCATGTCTTGAAATTTCTCCCTGATGTATACCCTGAGTTGTTTGACATCATCCTCTGGAAATAAAACAAACAAGTACTATACAAAGTCCAAATATACTGTCAACAAACCTTAACAATACGCCCTTGGTTGGGTTCTGAGCTCATTATGTCTTCATGGAACTTTCCAAAATGTAGTGGGAGAACATGTGGTGTACTAGATCACAAAGCTTATTGTAACGATCATCAAGAATTTCTTGAATAAGCTCACCATGTGTTTCGTAACGCTTCACAATGTACTGCCTCTCTAGTTTTTCAGAAACAGTTCCAACACATGGGATGTTTGGCTTCCAACTTATGTCCAAGGTTGTCCAGGTCTTTGTGAGTGAGCACCTTTGCTTTTTTCTTCTCAGGTTGCTGTTGTTTACAACTCGCCATGATTTCTTTCTTGCCTTTCTCTTCAGATGGCGCATGACTTGAATTGGCAATTTTACCTTTGGCAGGGACAACACTTCTTCCCTGTTTGCCACCAGAGGCCTCTTTTCTTTTGTGATTCACATTTCTACTCTTCTCTCCTCTCCCGTTGCCATCTGATGTTGAGGGTTCCGGAACATATTCACTGTCTGTGTCACTTTCACAGCTTTCGTTACCATTGTGTGAATAATCTGAATTGCTACCCTTTTCGGAGTCAACTTTTTTGCTAAAATCAGATATGCCTGCCAGCGAGTCATTGGAATCCAAAGAAATCATAGACCCTATTTCCCGTGGTGAATTGTGGATACAGAAGAACCATTTTCCTTCATTTTGATACTTGCTTTCATTGAAAAACTGTATCTTCATGCTGTCTGCCATTATTTTGGTTTCACTAAGAAAATCAGATCCAAGTTGGCCTTGATGCGGATGTCTCAGAAAACAGACATCCATTCAAGAGAGTATCTATAAATAACTTTAGTGGAATTGACATATCCCAAGGCCTGGACTAGGAGCCTCCCTCTCTGTCCCTCATTTTCTCTTGTTATTAATGATAACTCAAATGGGGGTCTCAAAATGATAGATATACAGTCTTTTAGCAAGTCCCTAAAAGGTACATGGATTAAAAAATATTTAGATGAAGAAATCAGGGGAAATGGAAATATTTTTTTTGATGTTAAAAGAGACATAGAGGCTCAATAGTACTCATTATTAGACAAAACAAGAAAGACACTATAAAGAATCTCAAGATTAAAACTGTGTTATAAAAGAGACTCTGTTAATCTGCTCAAAAGTCAATTTTGATGAACACATAATGTCCGAAACAATTTCTTGAACAAATTTTAAGGCACATCTCACTCATAAGAATCAATAACTGCCCTATTTTCTATCAAGAATGGTTTGACAGTGGCGTCACGAAAGTGAAACATTTGAAAGATGCCTCTAACAATTTTTTATCATTAACTATAATGCGGCGCAAATACAGCCTTAATATTTGCCCTCTATGGTATTACAGACTTCTGTCTGCTCTGAAATCTCTTGGGAATACATGTAAAACAACTCTATCAACAATTGTGACTATGAAAGCTTTATGGAAAAATTAACAAAATGCCAAAGTGTAAACAAACTGGTTTACACTAAACTGATTTCCACAAAATGCACACACCCAACCCATAATCAACAGAAATGGCTAAAAGACTGCAACCAGAATGATGTTGATTCAATTAACCGGTGGGATGCCTACCAGCTAGCCTCTAAATGCACTAAAAGTACCAGAATTCTTGAATTCCAGTACAAATTCTTCCATAGACGAATAGTAACAAATGACTTCCTAACAAAAATTGGAGTAAGAGACAACCCAAACTGCTCCTTTGTAATGAAGAACAGGAAAAACTACTTCATGTCCTTTGGTCTTGTCCTAAGTTGTCTCTTTCTGGCGTGAGTTAACTGTAAGGCTAACTTTGCTCCACATTACTCCCGAACATTGCACAATAGATCGCCTTGTTGCTCTTGGTTTAAAGCCAGATTCTTCCAAGGACCACAAGCAAATTAATTTTTCCTGCCTCCTAGCAAGGAATTATATCTGGATGAGCAAAAGAAAAGAAACCGCACCAAAGATAGGTTTCTTATAATATTTGAAATCAATTTACAATATTGAGGCCAATGCAGAGAGTGCTCTTCCCAAAAAGTGGAAATTTTTGAGCACATTATTCTAGTAAGCCTTCTTTTTCAGCAATCAGTGTATCTTGATCCACCGTACATTTTGTTTGTATTTGACTTTGGGTACATTTGCTCTGCAATCAACGCCTTTTAAGAAATAAACACAAAGTGCTTTCTATATTATAAGTAGCATATTATAATTGTAGTGTTTTTTCTTTTTGCAAGTAGCATTTTCTTATTTGTAATTGTGAGTAGTGTATGTTTTTAGAATTGCTTTTTTTTTACTTTACTTATTGATCTTTATCAAAAGGTGTATTGCAATTGTGAGTGATAAATAATAGGTATAGCGACTACAACTTTCTTTGCTTTCGGGTGTCACATTTTTCCATGACCCCTGGAAATTATGCAACCCACTCTGTAATACTTAAGTATTCTTCATTATCTGTAGTTTTGTGTTTTTCATTTTTGGCCAGTGCTTGTTAGCGCTGAAAGTTCGATCTGCTGGTTTCTACCGTGTTTTTTCCTTAGCTGCTTCACTATTGTGTGAGCCCTGAAGTACAAATTCTAGAATTCAAGTCGCCACAGTTTTGTAAGTTTATTTTGCTCCACTGTCAGTTTTTTGTGTTGTTATATTTTGCACTTAAATATTTGTCTTGTTTATTTTTCAGTTGAATCACACACACATCGCACATCCACAATCACTTCAGTGTCTCGTGTTTACGCCCAGTATGATTAAACTCGTGCATTCAACCTGCGATGCCTGTAGCACTTACTAGACCTACATTCATTCAAAAAACTGTGTTTACTGGATCGACCGATTATGGCAGAAGCTGGCGATTTCTTCCCAGATGATGGCATTGGCCTTGTGAGCGAGGGCATTGATGCAGCAATGCTGAGCTCTGACCTTCGTGATGACGGTGTTCCACCAACATTGAAGGTTAAGAAAAGTTTACGGTGATCTCACGCTGGATATCAAGCATTCCTAACAAAGCTGTACAGAGAAATGGAGTTTTTATTTCTCGACAAATGGAATGCCGAACTTGTTAACAACACGCTTAAAGTCGTTCATGCAGCATTCATTAATTATGAACGAGTGCATACCATCTATTTGGAAAGTCTCGATGATACAGCAGATTCAGAGGGCGACTTCAGAATACAAAAGTTGCCTAAAGGAAAAGTTTGAATTTTTCCAACGTGTCCATCAGTGGATGGCCAGCTCTCAGCCAAGCCTTAAAGTTCAAGTACCCTTGTCGGAAGACAACATTCGTCCGAGAGATTCTGTAAGTCATCACACCACTTCAGCTACGAAAAGCAGTCAGCGTTCAAGTTCCCATTCAAGAGTGAAAATAAAGGAAGCCAAGGTCGAGAGGGCGGTTGCCGAGCTACGGTTACAACAGCTGAAGAAGAAATTAGAATTACAAGAAAGATGCAACGCTTTACTCCAACGGCAGGAGCTTCTGGACGCAGAAAATGACATTGAAGCAGCTGCACTTTAAGCCCGAATTTTGGAAGCTGGCATCGGCAATGTGAGCATTAGTGCTGAGCACGAAAGGGTCCTGAGTGTGCCATCATTTAAGACCATTGAACAGAAATCTTCCATGGATGAGCAGAAAGAAATGTTACCCCCTGCTGCAACTCGACCATCAGAATTACCTTTTCCAGCTAAACAGCAGATGTTGAACCCCAATGCCTCTGAACGGTTTGCTAAACCTCCTGACAGAGATTTCCATCAGTCTGATGGAAGTCTTCAGCAATTTGTCCAATTTGTCCAATTTGTCATTAAAAGTTGTGTCACTATGGATTCAGTGCTCAGATATCAAACTGCAATGAAACTGTTAAAGGATTGTTTCGGCCATCCCTTCAAAATTGCCACTGCCCATGTAAATCAGGTAACCTGTGGTCCAGCTGTTAAACCTAATGATCAGAGAGGATTGCAGACCTTTGCAGATAAGTTGAAGGACTGCCAAAACATGTTGGAGTCAATTGGATATTTAGATGAAGTCAACAGTTCTGAAAATTTAAGGAGCATTATCGATCGTCTGCCCTTCCATCTGAAAGCTAAATGGCTTGATGTTGCCGACAGCATCCAAGAGTCCGGTCAGCGTCCTAGGATTCCTAATATTTCAACGTTTGTCTCTGAAAAGGCCTGTGCTGCTAACAATCCCATCTGTGGTGGTGCGCTTATTAGTGACAAAGAGAAAAGTAAGAAGGACAGATCGGGTAAGAAGATTAGTTCTCTAAATACAATGGCGTCATCCCATGCTACTCATGGAAACTTTAGTGGGCCTGGTTCCTGTGTGCTGAACCAACGTGAAAGTCACAATCGTCAGCTTACCTTGAGGCAAAGACGAAGTGGGAGTAGAAAATGCTTACTTCGTGAACTTCCTCAGTTATGGAACTGTGAACAGTTTAAGAAATCCTTTGAGGATCAAATGAAGAGAATTTGTGATGTTAGGCTCTGCGACAACTGTTTCCAAGTGGGCCACTTCGCAACTGGATGTATGCAGAAAAGTGGTTCTTACATCGAGGGCTGTAATGGAAAACACATGACTGTCATTCACCCCCTTGAGTGATCTCTACCTGCAAGGCAAGAGACTCACAAAATTCACAAGATGAAGAACAACAAAGCCAACCCTAACAGCCAGTCCCATGCAAGAGAAAGTGCAGAGCACACCATTCAAAATCACGCAATTGGGGCCAGCATTCATAATCCAGGCAGAAACACCAGTGCTGTTGGTAGGAAAGTACGCCTGAGAACTGTTCCTGTGAAGGTGCAAGGAAAGCAACCAGGACAAGTAGTGGAAACACATGCACTCTTAGACAATGGTTCTGATGTGTCACTTTGTGATGAGAAGCTAATTGATAAGTTAGGCATCAGCAGAGTCCAGAGACATTTCTCCCTAACCACCCAGGAAAAGAGGAACAGTCAAAGGTCAGGTTACGAAGTTAAGCTCACCATCAACTTGATTGACAATGAATCAAGTCTAGAAGTACCCAAAGTTTGTACTGTTGAGCACCTGAACATTTCCCAGCTAAGCATTCCAAGAGATCGGGATGTCAACAGATGATCTCATCTGAAAGGAATTGAACTTCCAGAGATTGACAACAAGGAAGTCCGAGTACTATTGGATGTAACCTGTCTGAAGCCTTTTGGGTCCTCGAAGAAAAACGTGGTAGCAAAGGTGAGTCAGTGGGCATTCAATCGCCACTGGCCTGGACGATAATAGGACTGTCAGAGAAGATTGGTCAAGAAGACAGCTTCAATGTGAATTTGTTACGTTTGGAAACGCAAGATGATGATAAAACCCTTTCACAGCAAGTAGAAAAGTTTTGGAAAACTGACTTTGTTGATTTGATATCAAGTTCAAAAGTGTCCATGTCTGTAGAAGAGGAGCGAGCCTTGAGGACAATGGAGGAGTCTTCCAAGAAAGTTTCTGGTCATTACCAAATAGCACTTCCCTGGAGACAGCAGCCTCCTTATGTGCCAAACAATCAAATTCTTGCAGACCACAGACTGCAACTGCTGAAGAAGAAGCTCCTACGTGATCACAAATTGTTTGAAAGCTACAGGGCAACTATTCATGACTACATCTCAAAGGGTTGCACCCAACGAGTACCTAAAGAGGAGCTCGATGTCGATGGCAAACCTCTGTGGTATCTTCCACACCATGCTGTCGTCAATCCTAATAAGCCCAGGAAATTAAGAGTGGTTCTTGACTGCGCAACTCGATACAAAGGAACATTGCTTAATGACCAGCTATTAAGTGGCCCAGACCTGACCAATAGCATGTTTGGTGTCCTTGTAAGATTTCGTCAAGAACCAGTAGCTCTATCCTCAGACATCAAAGCTATGTTCCATCAAGTAATGGTTGATCCAAAGGATACTGATGCTCTGAGGTTCCTATGGTGGCCCTTATGACGACCTATCTAAACAGCCAGTTGAATACAGAATGAAGGTTCATCTATTTGGTAGCACGTCCTCTCCAAGCTGTGCCAGTTTTGGTCTTCAAAAGCCTGCTCAAGACAATGCAGGAGACTTTGACCATGAAGTTGTCAACACAGTGTTGAAGAACTTTTATGTGGACGATCATTTGAAATCAGTGAAATTGACCGAAGTTGCTGTTGAATTGAGGGAAGATCTGTGTGCCTTGCTGTCAAGAGGTGGATTACGATTGACCAAATGGTTCTGTAACCGGAAGGAAGTCCTTGAAACCATTCCAACTCCATACAGAGCTCCTTCAGTTTTGGATCTGGATTTGGATTCTAACATCCTTCCTACTAAGAGAACCCTTGATGTTCAGTGGAACATGAATAGTGACATGTTTACCTTTAAGATCACACCAAAGGATAAGCCCTTTACACGAAGAGGGCTCCCATCAGTGACAAGTTTCATTTATGATCCGCTTGGCATGGTATCACTGATCATCTTACCTGCAAAGAGGCTTCTCCAAGATCTTTGCAAGCAAGGACTTGGCTGGGATGAAGAAATCGGAAGACAAGAATCTCATTGCTGGAGACTATGGTTATCAGATTTACCTTTCCTTTTAAGTGTTGCCTTCCCAAGATGTTTGAGGTGGGTAGACTTTGGCCAGATACAGAATGCTGAGCTTCATCACTTCGCAGACGCTTCCCAGATTGCTTATGGGACAGTATCATATGCAAGACTCGCCAACGAGAATGGCCGCATTCATTGCAGTTTCCTTGCTGAAAAATCCCCCTTAGCTCACATGAAGCAGATGACTATACCCAGATTAGAGTTGTCAGCTGCTGCATGCTTGTGGCCAAATGGCTTGCAGTGATGCAGGATGGTTCAAAACTTTCCCAGTGGAATTAAGTGCCAACTAACATCAACCCAGCGGATGATGTTAGCCAAGGTCTGACGGTAAAGGAGTTATTGAGCAATGAGAGATGGTTCAGAGGCTCTGCATTTCTGTGGGAAAATAAGTCATCATGGCCCATCAATCCAGTCTCCTTAGCCATCATTTCCGATGAAGACCCAGAAGTCAGAGCTCGAGGTGAAACAAATCACGTTACCCAGATGTAGGAGAAACGACCACTGGACCTAATGTTGTTCCAATATTTGTCATGGTACAAGTTCAAGAGAGCTGTTGCTTGGCTTCTGAGACTTGTACAATTCTTAAAGGGAAGGAGGTGCTTACGAGTTTCATCACCTGTTGATGTATTACCTTGTGGCAGGCTGTCTATTGAAAAATGACGTTATGCAGAGGCTCAAATCATCAAGTATGTGCAGCCTTCCTACCCGTGATTAAGGCCCTCCAATATGTAATGCATGGAGAACCTGAGAAGCGCACATAAAGAATATCCGCTCATTTGGCTCGGTTTACAAATTGAGACGATTTCTAGATGGAGAGGGAATGTTGAGAGTTGGCGGTAGGCTTCAGAATTCTACATTGGAGTACCAATCAAAACACCAATCGCTGTTACCTTCCAAGCACCACGTTACTAAGCTGCTTGTTATAGATGTCCATGAATCTGTGGGACACCTACGCCAAGAATGTCCTGACCAATTTGAGACAGAAGTACTGGATTATCCAGGGACAGGCCGCTGTCCGAAGAGTACTTGGCAACTGTTTGACCTGCCAAAAACAAAATGCTCTAAAGGGTCAAGAAGCAATGGAAGATTTACCCAGCGAGAGGCTAACTCCTGATGAGCCCCCGTTCTCTTACGTTGGCATAGATTTCTTTGCTCTGTTGTACATGAAGCAAGGCAGAAGTACTGTAAAACATTATGGACATCTTTCCTCTTGCTTAACTATGTGAGCAACCCACATTGAAGTGACCAAATCTCTTGAAACAGATTCGTTTATCAACGCTCTTTGCAGATTCATTAGCAGAAGAGGAATGCCGAAGATGATAAGTGACAATAGTACCAATTTAACTGGCAGAGAGAGGGAGATCCGTGAGGCCATAAATGGCTGGAATCGGCAGAAGATTGAAGGGTTTCTACACCAGAAGAATATCGAGTGGAAGTTTAACATCCCCCCCCCTGGAGCATCACACATGGGAGGAGTCTGAGAACAAGTAATTTGTTCAGTGAGAAAGATTCTGAGAGTCCTTCTTAGAGAGCAATTGGTTTCTGGAGAGGCACTGCGAACATTGATGGTGGAAGTTGAGGGAATTCTGAATGAACGAACAGTGATAATTGTATCGACGCAGAACCTTTGACTCCCGACCACTTGCTACTTCTTTGATCGAATTTGAATTTGCCACCAGGAGTCTGAATGATTTATACTGCCAACATTGCTGGAAGCAGATTCAATACCTTACGGACGTATTTTGGAAGAGGTGGTTGTCACAATGTTTACCAAGCTTCCAAGAATGGCAGAGATAGATCAAGCCACGTCGTGATTTTGCTGTGGGCGACCTAATTCTCATGGCTGATGAAAGAGTTCATCGTGGCCAGTGGCCTTTAGGTAGCGTTCTCAAAGTACACCCGGAAGGGATGGATTTATCCGATCAGTCAAGGTTGCCACAAAGCTGTCTATATCGACAAGGTCAATTTTAAAATTGTGCTTCCTTGAACATGAGAACTCACTTCCAAGGAAGAACTCTATTTGATCTTTATAGCTATCATGTAGTTAATTTGCTATGAGAAAGACTTGTTAATTTATGCAGTGGTCGTCATGCTTGAACTTTGAACACTAGTTGGCTTACTTAGATACTCGTTATACGTTAATAATGTAAATTCTAGTCATTAAGCACTTGGTGAACTCAATTTAGTTCAGGGGCTGGTAATGTAGTGACTAGAACTTTCTTTGCTTTCGGGTGTCACATTTTTCCATGACCCCTGGGAATTATGCAACCCACTCTGTAATACTTAAGCGTTCTTCATTATCCGTAGTTTTTTGTTTTTCATTTTTGGCCAGCACTTGTTAGCACTGAAAGTTCCAACTGCTGGTTTCTACTGTTTTTCCTTAGCTGCTTCACTATTGTGTGAGCCCTGAAGTACAAATTTTAGAATTCGAGTCGCCACAGTTTTGTAAGTTTATTTTGCTCCGTTGTCATTTTTTTCCTTCTTATATTTTGTACTTAAATATTTTGTCTTGTTTATTTTTCAGTTGAATCACACACACATCACACACCCACGATCACTTTGGTTTCTTTTGTGTTTATGCCCAGTATGATTAAACTCGTGCATTCAAACTGTGATGCCCGTAGCCCCCACTAGACCTACAATAGGTTATGTGTAGCTTTGTAGCTTATTGCAATAGACTAATTTGTAATGCTGTATTCATAAGTAACAGTAAAAATAATGAGTAAATAAGTAAGAACTGATAGAAGTGTAAGTTATTGCATTGTTTCATGACATAAGCGTATCCTTGTAATGTAAAATTCACATGGTAAATAGCGTAAGTAGTAGATTTAAACATTGTATTGTATTGCATTATATTGTATTGTATTGTATTAGTAGTATAGGGGAGCAGTTTCAGACCCAGCCAATTAGAAGGCATTATTTTGTTCACGTGATAAGTCTGGACCAATCAGCTTGCAGGATTTTCAGCTCAGGTCAGTGGTTGCACTAATGCGTATTAGAGAGGTCTGGGTTGAGCTCAGTTAAAGGTGGCCATGCGGGATATGAGAGAGGAAGTGAGGTCATGGGACCGGAAGTGATGTAAGAGACCATGTGGGTTTTGACAAAAAAATTTATTTACAAATCTAGTAAATGGGTTACATTTTGCATGTCGATGTCGTCAATATGATAGAAAGGTGTCGGGATCCACAACGCATTTGTCAAAGACCACTTTGCATTGTTTGGTTTCTTCAACCGTTTGCAATGTTTTTGTTTTGACATCTCGTTTGATCTTGTGTGGGTTTGTACGCTGATTTCCTGCGGTTCTTCGCGGGATTCAGTGACTTCATTGATGACGTTTTCTTTCAACAGGTCAAAGTTCAATTGTTCTCAGCCACGTGTGTTGAGAGTGAAACTGCGTACCTTGCATTCGAGTTTTCCTTCCCTGGTTTTGTAACTGTAATTCTTGGGGGGAGCAGCAGCAAACTCTACAATGTGATCACCCTGTTTCAATTCGCTGGTGAATTCGTCGACATGATCTCCTAGGGGTGGCATGGGTCCACCTTCTCGATGCGAGAAGATGATGGAGTCTGTGTTGAAGTAGAGGGCTTGATCGGGTTTGAGTTGACTGAGCCCTTCTCAGTAGAGTTTGAGTCTTGCCCAGCAAGCGGTGAAGCAGGCCACAAAGATGTTGATGTTGACTTGAACGGCTTCTTTGTCTTCGACGTGTTTGTAGACCAATTTGATCATCTCGTCATTCATGACACAAAGGGTCTGAATTTCTCGACTGTCATCGGTCAGCAGGGAATGAAGCCTGGCCAGGGACGAAATGGCTTCGACTCTTGCTGCCTTATTGACCGTACTTGCCCCAGAAGCTGTTTAGCATCATTTTGGCAAGAGAACGTTGACCGGGATTTTATTGGATTTTGTCAGCATCAAGTAGAATGCCTTCCTTGTCTTGGTAGTCCGCGAGGTACTGAGTGCATTTGTCGATGTCATCACCTACCTAATCGGGCCATCCACTGGCTTCTTGCTTGATCTTGAGAAATGTGTTCACATAGGAAGAGAACAAGTCATTGGAATTGTGCAGGAAGTGGCAAATTTTGTACACGTGTTGGATGACGTACCCTTGACGAAGGACTTATTGTAATTCGGGTGTGGGCCAGGTACCCACAAGACATCACTCCAACTTGTGGATGCAATGATGGCTTTGTTCAGTCAGCGGTTTGGGTTGATCGTTTTCCACACAAGTTCTGCAAAGTGGAAAGGTGAGTTTGCCACCACTGCGATGGGGTAAGACGGGGTGGTACAACCCAAAGGGTGGAAGGATCTTACATTTGACGAGACCGAAGTAACTGGAAATGTTGGTCCCTTCGGGTTGGTGAATGATGATGGGATGACCAATGGGGTAGGGGCAGTTTTTGTTAGTCCAGGGGTAGAGGGATGTGAAATCAAGGTAATAGACTTCTCCGTTTGATCTGATGGTAAAGTTTGATGGCGTTGGTTTGTCCACTGTAGAATGCGTCCCTGGGTTTGAGTCTGGAGACGAGGTCAAAGGACTTGACCAGACTCCAAAGGTCGTCATCTTCTTTCTTGAGTTGTTCCCATTCACATTGCCACATTACCACCACATTGTAGCCATCAGCAAAGAGACTGTCATCTTTGAGTTTGGTGGCTTCGTAGACATTTCGCATGGTCTGATCGCACATTTTATGATGTGTACAGTCACAGTCTGGATAACACTTGGCACATCCATGCCAGAAACATCAGTGGAATTCGTACACATTGCACGTGACTTTGTTGTATCCATCCACAAAGAAGGCTTTGTCTCCACATAGGATCACGTGCCCACCTCATTCTCGACCCCAGACCCTTCGCTTTCTTGATCGCACGCGAAGGCTCTGGGGAACTCTACGCAAGTGTAGCCAAAATCTGGCAATGCTGGCGTCACAGCGCATGCTTATTGAAAAACCAAAATGGCGCCTTACTTGGACGCAGCTGTTGTGTCTGCCTTAAAGAAAGCTGGAAAAGACGAAAACTTTCGCTTAAAAGCTGAGCAAAAGGCAATTATCGAAGCCATAGTTTGTTCTAAAAAAGACGTTTTAGGTGTTTTGCCGACGGGTTTC
>Ga0126338_10002294_pt1 | contig 13075 bp, 10 predicted proteins | sample OrbCmetagenome_2_FD_92529 | JGI IMG/M metagenome (GOLD analysis project Ga0126338, IMG submission 92529) | Coral microbial communities from Petempiche,Puerto Morelos, Mexico - Orbicella C C metagenome | ecosystem: Host-associated > Invertebrates > Cnidaria > Coral | place: Petempiche,Puerto... | reverse complement strand
TGTTTCGTGTCAAAGGTAGTGCAAAGTTGTTGTTGAATATGTCTTACAGCTGTCAAAGGTGTTATACGCCTAAATTGCAAAGCATTAGACTGCCACCCTTGACTTTCGGCCCGTGGGCTGGCTTGCGCTTTTTACTTGTACAGCAAATGCTCCAAAACACGCAAAAACCTTCCCATCTTAAGTACCCGAGAGTTGAAGTACCCGATAGCTTGTATAGTGTAGTAGCTGTAAGTATTGAATTAGGTACTTACCATATATAACAGGCGCCGGTTCTATGAGGCGAACCTGATAAAAAAAGCAATCATAATCATAACCATCATCATCATCATAATCATTTTTTAATAATATATAATATCCCTGTTACACCTGAAGAGTACTAAAAACGCAACCTTGTGATCGTTCTGCTCCTAAAATTTAGCTCCTTGCCTGTGCACTAATGACACGTATCATTACGTTTCCACATAGAAATCTTGCAAATCTTACAATTGACTGTATAAATATTTCATAATACGCTGAACTTGCTAATGAAATTTGAAACATTTAGAAGACTCCAGGGCTTCTACAAAACGTTTTATCTCAATAACACGACTAAAGCGGTGTTTTTCCCAGCGGATAAAATGTTTCTGCTGTATACAGATCGAAGTCCCTATTCATTCCGACTTGATCGTAACGCCACTGGTTTCTGGGCAATTTGTTCCGGGTATTTACAACTGGCAAAGGAGATCTGAGATAAACTGTTTGTCATTAAAGAATCAGCGCTCAATATCATCCATGCAGATTGACTTTTCCCACCATTTTAAAAGAAATGCTTTTGCAAAACGTTGCCTTTTCAGACAGGCTCATGCCCCTAGTGGCTGATGCACGTTGCTCTGGGTGGCCACTGTTTTCTTTTTCCTGGTAAAAGGTTTTCGAGGTCATCAACTCTTCTCATTGGCCTATATGGGTCATCTTTTATCAGCCACTTGATCCAGGCGATGACAGATGGATGGTTAAGAGACGAATGTGCCAGGGAGGGGAAGATGGGTAAGATGAAAAGCTTTGGAAAATAAATTATTTCTATAGGCAATCGCTTCTTATAATTTTCTTCTTATAATTTTCTCTCCTTTCTTCTTCTTATAATTTTCATATCAATTCCTCAAGTTTCGTGCCCGGCGAGAAACCAAGAAAGATTAGAAAGCAAAATTCGCCTGACGAGGAAGACATGACTCAGAACAAATTGATATATAAGCAGAAGAGCCGTGTTTGATGATTTATTTTAGTTTTTAAAACAGAAAATACGCATAACACAGGTCTCACAAGTAGATTGAACTAAAACCCTAAGAGTAGCCACGCGTATCGTACAAGTTGTTGACATTACGTGCGCCATGGTCTGATTACTCCCACAAAATTTTAGACGTATAATTTTCGATGTCTTTAGCCCTAAAAGGCTTGTCGCCAGTGAAGATAATATAGTGATAAAAGAATCAGTTTGTTTAAAAATTGGTCTGTTCCCACCTTCACATTAAAAACTTTAAAGCAACCGTCATTTTCAGTCCGCGGCAGAAAGTTCCTCTGAATTATTCCTGCTTCTTAACAAGGCTACCGCATTTTGATTGGGGTTGCAAATCGTTAACGCATGCTCGAGACTGGCTGTATCTAAGGGTGTTTACACGGCCCTTTAAAACATCCCCACGAAATTTGATATTTTTTTTTCAGAAAATTGTTTTAAATAATAAATTAATTCAAGGCTAATGGCCAGTCGCAAAACCTTATCAATGTACATATTTTTTTCTCAATTCGAGAGCAATGTCAGTCCTAGTTAGTTTGCAAGCGATATTGCTAGCCATATATACCTTGTCTATTGTTACCCTGAACTGATATTTCAGGCTGACGACGATGCATATTATATATACTTACAAGCTGAGACACAAGTTATTCGCAGTGTCAATATGTTTTTATTACCATAGTGTTTAATGAGAGGCGCAAACTTTACAGACCAATTTTGGCATTCTAGACACTTTAGACGCCCCAGATGACTGTTAATATCTGTATTATTCTTCTTACTATTTGCGTTTGAAAGTGTCTCGTGTAAACACACGGCCAGAAAAAAAATCAATTTATTATGTCACTGACACATTTCATATTTATGCTTTAGGAGTACTTCCGTTTTGCGTATTTTGAATCAAAGATAATCAGGCAAACATTGACTGGGTTTGGTGATAGCAGAGCCCCGTTTCTTCCCCAAAATTGTCTGAAGGCAAGGTAAGTCTTGCTATCAGATGAATATACATTTTAAAGGAAAATTGTTATTTACGTTCAGTATATCCCTTAAGGTTTATACTTGTACCTATTGACCTCCCGCCTTGCGTCCAGCTGATAAGTGCACCTAGACTGCCGAGTTGTCCACAACGTAAAGCAATATTTTCCATTTATGTATTCGCGAATAATTAGCAACGCACCTATGTTGGAGCAATTTGAATCGTTTCTGCTGGCTTTAATCGACGATTTAGGGGGCAAAGTAACAAGGTATATTAGCTGAGTAAGGCAAGCAACATTTTACTTTCTATTTATATGATACCATCGAACCATGCACTCACCGTTTTGCGGTGGCAATTGTGCTGTAAAGAATTTTATTTAATTTATCACATACAGGCGTGATGTCCTCGCCGGAAAAAGAACCCTTCAACAGTTTTGTCGAACACCGCCTAAGCAGATTTAAGAATTGGCAAAAGTGTATTTCGGGTTTTGAGGGGTCCTTGTCTTCTGTTAATTATTTATAGCAACTTTTAAGGAATCTTCCCTTCCAAAATGGTCGTTAGAAACAGAATTGTTTGCAACAAAACGGATTTGAGCAGAGTCAGAGTTGAATCGTTGTTGTTTCTAGCTATGCTACAGTCTTTCTAACTAACATATAGCTGTCACAATAATTTATAGTCCTTAGACATAGCCTTCAGGAAAATTGCCCAACTGATCTCGTGACTTAAGTAAAATACTTATTTCATACCAGTTTTAACACAAACAGGCTAATCATGCGGCGAAATGTTCATGTTCCCAATTTTCAAGTTCTTGTTCTATTATTTGGGAATAGTCCATTGTTTGGAACAGTTGCTTTTAAATTGTGTTTTATGGTCTATTTTTTTAATTTCGCGAAATCATTTAGCGAATTTTTTTTTTAGCCGGTTTTTTAAAGGTAAAAGTGGTGTTTGTGTCGAAATCAAATGATGCATGAAAGTAAAGAAATCCTCATCAGTACGTTTATGAAAAAAGATTTTCGTTGACACACCATTGCCGACAAGAAATATACTTTCCGCTGCAATAAAGATGTTGTAAAATGATTATCTGTATCTGCAGAAAGCATTTACGATTTTAAACTAAATACATTATGAACGCAAATAAAGCTAAAACATTGACCAGAAAGCTTCAGATAAATCGCAGTTTTTCTTAAAGCTCAAAATATTTGAATCCTTTTTTTCTCGGAATGATCGAATAACCGTCAGGGAACCGAATAGACCATTTCTGTCTCAGCACCAATTACGATATTTGGAGAAACACAATATGTTAAAAACATCGAGGATTTGCTTTTATTTTTAAACAAAGACAAAAGTCTTTTCCATATCCGCCGAGGATCATCTTACTTGGTAGGGTTTACTTAGTGTAATTGATGTTTTCGTGTGTGTTAATGCTACAGCAGAAAGCCGTTAAACGTATCTATACTTTCCGCATTGAGAAACACAGTAGCACTTTTCTCGAAAGCCATTTTGCTCTTGAACAATGGGCAAACAATTTGTAGAAAATACAAAATTATTTTCCATAAAAATATCATTTGTTCCCTTATTTTACCAAAATTAAAGCGAGATGCGATGTGGAGGTGGTTAGGGTACTCTGCAAGTGAAGCACATCCTTGCTGCAACCTTAAACCACGGATATCCGAAATCTTTAGAAGAAACACTTGAAAGCTTGGGTGATTTGAACACTGTTGCAGCCCAAAATAAAACACGTGTAAAATGGAATTGCATATACCCCTAGATCTGATCAATATTAAAACAAAACAGAGCAAAACCTTAGTAATTGATAGCATAGAAATATCATATCATGTTGAAAAATAACTTCAAAGATCTTGTTACACAAAATTAATCTAGACTGTTCGAAACAACCTTATTGTATTTCAACGTAAACAGGAACTAAAAGTGCTCAGCGTGATTCAAAAGGAAATTTATTTTGATGAAAAGCGAGAAATTTTTTGAGGATGACATCAAGCCATGCCTCCAATCGGATGATTATTTTAACAATTACGCTATCGGTTGATAGCCGGCATGGTGGGCAGACGGGAGTGCACCTTTGATAGAAATTCAATAGAAAACCGAGAAGTGGAAACCAGACTGATTAGCGATGTGTTAACTTGCGTGAATGATAAAATTCCAAAGTGATTGACACATTTTACTTGGAAAGATAACCATAAACACAAATGAAAGTGCTGCCTAATTGGTTTCATTGCAAGGTGCGCAAAATAGCGTGTCATACACGGACTGAAAAGTTACAACCACCTGGTACAGGATATGCAGCACCACATGAAAGAATGGTCACACACTAGGGTTTCATCCCCGGTTTCAAGATTAGAAACATCTTGTGGAACATAATAAACAGCGCCACATGGAAACACTACTTAGGCTTAACACAGACAACACTGCCGATATTTTAACTCTGCAATAGCGAAGTAAAACGGGCAAGTTTTAAGGCTGTTTTCCTTTGTGCGAGCTCGTTCGTCGTAAATGCTGTTTGATTGATTACACGTTACAAACTGAGTTATCAGTCGCACTGCGAACTTGTCGATGTATTGGTACAGCACTGAGAAAAAGTTGTTTTGGCGGAACTCGCCAAACGTTTGGCGAAAAAGTTGCGAACTTTAGCTTGAGGAGAACTTTCGACGAATGTTTTTCGATATTTCGCAAATCCAGTTTTGTTAAAATTTCGACGATATTTTACGAGGCTAGATGACGCTTAAACGAAAAAGTCGCTTACAGTAAGAGGAAAATCTTCTAGATTCTTTCCTGCGTAATCTTTAGTAGTAATAACGGTTTTTTGGAAGCATGTTGTCAGCTGTTTTGTAATGACGTATCACGTCGAAAGTCCGTGAATACAGTCACAACAATTTTGATGACCAAGTCGGCCAACATATATGTTGAGAAATTTTAAATTGTACCCCTTTCTTTGGGGTCTGACTATGAAAAATTTTAAAGGAAAACATCCGAGGCTTTGAAACCTTTTAAAGAATCAGGTCAAAGGAAGTTCTGGTGAAAATAGCGTTCTTCAAGTTGGTTACATTGTCTGCCCAATATATAATCAATAGAACGAGTTGATTGAAGGTGTCAAAAAGTTTCCACGCGACTAAAAACAACTTCAGCAAGAATCAAAATTGGGCAAAAAATTCATTTTGACGCAAAAAATCTAAAAGCCCAGCAAGGTAGGTTTTAGTGTATTTTTTGCGTTGTCAAATCAGGTTTTTTTTTAAAACACCTTTTCTTACACTTTGGACTACTTTGAAACGTTACCGAAAAGGAAGTCAGCCACTCCATGGTCATTTTATATGTGACTAAAGAAATCTTACTTTCGAATGTCATTCTTGGAGGTGATATTAGACCGCCAGAACATTTAAAACAAAAAAAGAAAGAAAAAACAAAACAAAACCAAAAAAAACTGATTTCATTCTTAACTTAAAACGTTAGAATGCTTTAGCGGCCATTGGTAGTAGACAATAAATTTCAGCAGGACACAGCGAAGAAATGTAAGCACACATCTTGAAATGTGGTTTTGCTTTGTCACATAGCTGAGGGAATTTTAAGGATACGCGAATATAGTAATTAAACCAACACATACAGTTTAGCCTGCAGGGCATAGACATGTATGGTTGTAATCTATATTTATTTTATTTATCGTGGCCAACCTGTTTGAATTCTTTATTACGTGAATATTAAATTGGTAGAAATTATAAACGAACGAATGCCATTTCCCAAGTTTGCCGGCAGCTGTCTAGCTGGCTCAATAGTCGCGTAGTCTCAATCAATATTCTTGTTGTGCCCTTGAAAGGGAATTTTGTGTAGAGGTTTAACTAGGCTATTGGCCCTTTATCAGAAAGAAAATTATGTAGTATAGTACTATACAATATCTTTTAAAACTCGCAAAGTTTTAAGCGCAAGTTTGAAGCGCTTTTGTCTGTACGAACTCGTCCTCCGGCTGTCGGATCAATTACCAGTCATCCTGGGTTGTCAGTCATAATACGAGCTTGCCGATGGTCGGTTCCTTGGTCATGTAAATGATATTTGCAAACATGCTTCAGGGAAAACACCTTAGATACATTAAAATTTGAACACAGGAAGTCGATAACAACAGAACATTTGGTGATTGCTCGAAGAACGACGGAAGGTTTTTTTCCAATACTTTGGTGAGTTCGAGCCAACTCACGCTTGAGGTTAATGTTTATAACCATATTGGCACCTTGTACAGGGTATCTGACCCACTTGCAACATGTTCTATTTGGATGTGCAATTAATCGTGTTGGATCGACAGGTTTATTTTATCAAAACATTCCAGTGCACGTCGATATACAGAAAAATATCTCGCTTCACATGTCATTTCAGGATTTAACTTACAAATTTTTTTTTGCACAGAGAGTGGGTGTTATATCATTGAGCTAAGCAAGCAGTTCCGTTCCAGTTACTCCCTAGATGGAATTTATTCCATTGTCGTAGAATTTGATACGGTAAGCTTAGTTTTGTGTTTCCAGTTTATTGGGAATGCCATGGAACATCATAGAAAAACTTCTTTTGAAGTTGACATATTAATTATAGCCGGGAGCTTAGGCAAACCATGACGGCAACGGCAACGAGAACGTCACCAAACTGAGAAGCGTCAATGAACGAGCAGGACAATGGGCCAAGCGTTAGAAATATTTGTACACTTCGTGACGTCCTCAGTTAAGCAACAACTGATATATTCGTATATTTTTTTGCAATTTATTCCCAGCAGTACTCATTTAAATATAGACGAGCAACTAGGGTTAAACATATTAAAACAATTAAAACGTTCTCTGGCTGAAAAATGTACGTTAAAATAAGCTTTCAGCCCAGCCTTTGACGAATGATCAAAAAGACGGGAATGAATGAATATATACAGCGAAAGGTGTGAAAAAAATACAAAAAAATTGCAAAATTAAAATGATGACAACAAAAGGGAATTTGGATATTGAAGAGGTACTAATTTAAAAGAATAGCATATTGTCTTGGCATTGGTTTAGAATTACTGTCTGCTTCATTAGTCCTGCCAGCCGAGAGTTTTTTCGCACACGATATCGCCTTTGTCAATTACTTTAGCGTTATCACAGTCGATGGTCGTTCAACCATGCATGGTGGGAAAAGTTGGAGCCTTTGCTGCAATGCTTGACATTTCTGACATGTTTTGTTTTCCCGCGTTTGAAGGCATCTGCTTGTTTCTCCAATCAGCTCCAAATACAGTCACTGCAGGGAATCCCATAGACAATGTTTGTTTGGAGATGGCAGGGTGGCTTGACTTTAGGCGAAGAAGGGAATTCTTGCTGTGAAGCTCTGTAACTTCTGGTAACAACTGGAATTCCATTGTTACGAAGTAATAATATTTAGTTTGAGCGGTTTTAGACCGATTGGCCTCCTAAACAAGTTTAGCTAATTGTAAATTTCGAAGGTAAACTACTAGGCCAATTTAACTAGGCGTTGTCCATGGCTTAGCCGTCGTCATTACTCACTCCCACTAATATCCATGGCCGCCAGACACTCCTCACAAAACCGCTAAATATGAAAATATCGGGACCCCCCAACGACTTTTGCCATGTAATACCTAATCGGTATTCCCATTTTAATTTAGCGAATCTGAGTAAGTACCAATTCAAGTATGGTATGGAGTATATCAAACTTGATCACGATTAGATTGTTGTATTCCCTTTATGTAGGCGGTGATGCCTTTTGGATAACATGCAATGTCAAATGATTGCGCTGTTGGCCGTGGCCATCTCACTGTCTTCGCGGATGACTGCCAGCTTTATTCCTGGTAATTTAAATTGATATAATTGTGATGGAAAGTGAAAGTCTAGAATAGATTCGTTACATCGAATATTAGGTATCGATCTGTAGGCGAGATATCAGTGATGCATGAGGTTTAGATTGAAACTTAAATTGAAAATTGTAGTTCTCGAAATTTAAAAACGTCCGGTTAAGATAATTAAAATCAAATGCAGCCTACTGTGTTGCGTTTTAATAACATGGAAATATGAAATAGAGTAGCTAAATTTCAAGACAACTAGGAAAGCGGAAGTTTTGAGAGTCTTGTTTTTGCAATTGATAGCAGAAATGTTGAAAGTTTTGAAGTGATGATAATCTACATAACATTTTGCACCTCAACAATTTAGACGGTGCGAGCCGTACGAATGGGGCGTAAGCCAATTTTAATCAAACCCAGAGAGGCCTAGTTTAAAGTAAACTTTATTATAAAAGAAATTGACGGCTTGTTTATATAATATAAGAATGCGTAGCTTCTAATTAATGTAGTATTTTTCGTCTTGATCTAACCTGTTACCTTACATTACTAAGCATTAACATGCTTTTCTTCCTATAGCCAACGAATGCATAAACTACACCATACTGCATGAGATAAACAGATCAAAGTTTTCCTCGAACTACACAACAAACCTTAGTGACAGCTTATTAACAGGCTGGTTCACATTCAATGGCTCGGCAGGAAAACAGATGTCGACCTCTTGTGTTCCCTCCAATCGCTGTGGAACGTTAGTTCCCGGATGGATGGCGGGTACACATCCGGGTGTTGAGGAAGGAGTCGTAGAACGGTCGGCTTGCTTTACCATGAAACCGTTATGCTGCATGGTCTCTGTGAGCATGCGTGTAAGAAATTGCAGTGGCTTCTATGTTTACAAGCTGGTTACCATGCCGTCTTTTAACTTCAACTTTCGTCTTTGTGGAGATGGTGTTAAAGGTAAAGTATGGTTTGTTCTTCAAGTTTACTTTGCGTAACTCCTTAATCTTCTGTCTTATCGTAAAAAAAAACACAGTGGACTTCTCGAACTCATTAATAATTCATGAAGTTAAAAGAAAATCATGACCGCGACGGTGCTTGAATATCCGATCTTAATATTAGCATAGACTTTTACGATTTTGTTTCTCTGTTTCCTCCTTAGTTTTAGTTTCGATTGAGGAGATATAAACATTCGATAACGTGTTTAAAAACATTTTCAAACACTTCGAAGTTCGTCAGAAAGACTCCGCTGCGTCTCTTTTCAACATTCTTCTCGGTGTTTGGAAATGTGGTCAAACATGGTCTTTCGTATTTGATATATTAGTGAAAATACCTGCACAGGACTAAAGCAACTAACTCAGTCGTTTTTTAATTGCAGGGTCACTTCCACTTCTTCAGGCAGGAAGCAAAAATGTTTCAGGTAATAAAAACAAGTTCAGTTGGCAAAGTGGTCTTGTTGTATAAGGCGGGCAGGATCAAATGTTGTGAAACTTTTTTTCTGTCACATTTACCGCAACAAATGAGTACCGCGTGAGTGTTTGTTGCCTCTGTTTACATCGAGAGCCACATATTTGCGCTTTTTTTATATCATCATTTACAGGAAATGATAACGAGTGCCTCAGTTACAAAACACTTAACGAGAACGACAGAGCTGCAGACTACTTCAGTTACCACACAATGAAATGTGACGCCAGTCTTCCCCAGGTCTGGTACAGATTTACTGGCCGCGCGGGGACTGTTATGCCAACAAAATGCGTGCCAAAAATGCATTGTGGTGCTCTGTCTCCCGGATGGTTAAATGGCAAGCATCCTACTGTGGGGGAGGGAGTGGTGGAACGTATGATTTGTTTCACTAAAGACGACGAGTGTTGCTTCTGGTATAGTCAGGTCTTAGTAAGGAACTGCAGTGACTTTATCGTGTACAGATTTGAACACTTCCCCACAGCACAACAATTCTGCAGTCTGCGCTACTGTGGGGCCGGAAGAGCAGGTCAGAAATTTTAAATAAACAAGGAATTAGGTATGATATTTAGCCAGTAAGGGGCAAGAGGTTGAAAGTGGTAACTCTCGGTCCGTTTACCAACTCGTCAAGGTACTCAGCGAGTCTTTTGAAAGAGACGTTTGACGACTTTCTGACGATGGAGGACGTAAGTTAGAGAAAAGGAAAGCTTGTAGGTTCTCCTGAAATGACTTAACTTTGACAGTTTTTTTAAGTTGTAAGTCGTTTCCGAGTCACGTAAGATATGAACCAAGATCAAACAGAATCATCAAGGACGGCATGACCTAGTCTCTTCGAGACCAGTTTGCATGTTACTAAATCACTAGCTAAGAACCACGTGAACTAACCCCTTTAAAACAGTTTTTGTGTAAAGAAATCACTGTTGACAGCTTGACACTTTTTATTTAATATAGGCTGTAAAGACAAGGACGGAAACGTTTATGACGTTGGGCAGACTTTGAATCCCAACCCACTCTTCACCTGCAAATGTACACCGAACTTTCAAGTCTCATGCACTAAAACACAAACTGGCTGTTGGGATTTCCATGGAAACGCTTTTGCTGACAGACAGGAGTGGCTTAGCAACAGCAAAACTAAGTGCAGCTGCCTCGAAGGAAAAATAACCTGCACCAAGCTCTCTCGACCGGCTTGCACCGATGAAAACGGTATCGTGAGGGAACATGGGAAAAACTGGTTTTCTGGAGCCTGCTTTAACTGCACATGCGGAGATGGCTTGATCAGCTGTATCAAGTATCACGTGACTATTCAATACGGCAAAATTAGAGTTGAGACAGTCGGGAATTGCATGCCATGTCGTCGACCAAGTGAAGATATTATGCCAACCGGAAGTGGGACTGTTAGCGCCTGTCAAGGTTTGTTCGTGTTTGCAATAAATGCCAAGTTTCGTATTATTATTTCACATGTGCCCGTAATACCACCATGATACTTGACGCTGAGAAAAGGTTTGTAATTTGTTCCATTAACATGAGCGGTCACTGTCTTCTTTATAATTTGCAACAAAACGAAACACCAAGTTCATCTATGGCTGTGCTTTCATACTCAGTATGGTTTCATCAAGAAGGCTGCACCGTCATGTCATGTGCGCGGTAAGCATTGCTACTCTCTGATGGAAGGAAGCCTCTTAAAGCTTGTTCAACCGAATATTTACTAACCTACTTTTCATATCTAGTTTTTTTTCAGTTGAAGAAGTCAAATGAGTTATTTCGTTGTTCAAGCGGTGACTTTATAAGAAAACGTCACTTGTGTAATGGCGTCTCAGAGTGTTCTGATGGCTCAGATGAGGCGCAATGTCTGGATGGTAAGTTATAATTTAAAGTAATGAAACGAAACCTATTCCATATGATTAAATTTAAAGCTTGTCTATTTCTGACCAATCCCTCTTCAGGCGTTAATTTCGTGCCAAAACATTCTATAACGAAGGCGAAATCAGAGAGTACTAGTGGGACAGGCGAAGAGATTTCGCCTCCGTTTGTTTCAGTCTGGGATGAGAACTTATTGTCGTCTCTCATGTAACTCTCAATCTCTCAGTTTAAGATCGGCCTCCCTTTTTCGTTCAAGGCGACATTTTTTAGTAATTTACTCGACCGGCTTTTAATTAGTGCAATTGTATGTACTCATTCTGCGCAATGAGTTGAAACCACAGTTAAGCTCCAGCCTGCTGTTTGGCTGCCTAATAATGCACTGATAAGACGCTAATCTATCACTGATATATTTTGTGTTTCCAGTTGTTTGTCGTGATGAAGAGGGACAGGTGTTGGTTCTCAAAGATATCTGGAAGGTAATCTTAACTTATAAATCGAGCCACATTTTAAAACGCGTGTATTACATGTAGTTAAGTGATGGTGTCAACCATGGCGAAGACGCGCTTATTATAATTTTTTTTTTCAAAAAAATTGAGGGAAACCTGACAATAATAGTTTACTAAGATAGAAAAAAACTAAGGAGATAACAAACCATAAAGGAACAAACATGGTTAAGGATGGAGAAGATTAACACGGATTACAAACGACGAATTTGAGAAATTTAGCCGAAAACTTTCCGATATGCGCAAACCATGACGTAACGCCTTTAAATTGCTGAGACCACGTTAACTTATTTTCCACTTTTAGGTAACTGACTGCATCACCTGCCGATGTAATGCTGGATTATTGAAATGTGAAAGAGAACTACAAGTTAATTTCCCAGGTCAACACAATGCATATGTTCCATTTTATGAATCCTGTGAACAACCCGCCTGCAACACGCGAGAGTTCATCGAAGAGAGAAGAGAATCTTGCCAAGGTCAGGCTCGAGAAATGGTCTATTGTGACTAATAAACCTAAGATGCAAGTAAATGTAGTGGAAACCCCAAGCACGGTGATCTGTGCTTGGATTCTGGATATGTTTTTTTTTATATGGGCTCTACAAGTGAGTGTGACAAAAAATAAATGTAACTGCTTTCAGTAATGCTATGGAAGGTTTAAGAGCATCCTAGTACTAACAAGACATATACTCACCCCCACATGGCAGTATAACGTTTAGCATGCAACTTTAAGAGAGGTGAGATGATAATAAACTTACGCAAAAATGCAACTTTTGAGACGTAAAAATCACTATTTTGGTCTGCCTCGGGACACCACTTGCAATTCCAATCACACTGAGTTCATTTTTCTAAAGAAAATTAGAGTTTCAGGAATCTGTTTTCTGACCCAAAAGGGTTATGAGGATCTTACAGAGAGTGCTTATCAAACTCTAGGTGACTGAAATCCAGGTTTCAAAACGTTTCGAGTTAGCCAGTTAGAAATTGAGGCTTGCAGCTCGTTTAATCTTGTCAAGAAGATGCTCATTCCACATGGCCAATTATGACTAGGGGGGCAGTTTTAGTCGTGGTCGAGATCAGGGTCGGACCACTCGACCAATGTGCAGTAAGTTGTGCACAAACTTCTGTTGGGTAATTAGAGGTATTCAGACTTTCGTGGCAGCACAATTAGCAACTATTTCACAATCCAAATAATTTGCCGCATATTATTACCCTACTGATAT
>Ga0126338_10002291_pt1 | contig 13080 bp, 8 predicted proteins | sample OrbCmetagenome_2_FD_92529 | JGI IMG/M metagenome (GOLD analysis project Ga0126338, IMG submission 92529) | Coral microbial communities from Petempiche,Puerto Morelos, Mexico - Orbicella C C metagenome | ecosystem: Host-associated > Invertebrates > Cnidaria > Coral | place: Petempiche,Puerto... | reverse complement strand
AGTTATTTGTCGTGTTATTTCAGGGACATCACACAAGCATTATATCTACATATTTCTTTCTCCTTTCTCCTCGTTTTCGCTACTTCATAGTTCTCGCACAGATTTGTTATCCTGAAAAAGACCGATGAAGATGCCAGTAATTAAGAGCCTTCCTTTCCCCAGGCGGTTTTTCTATGCCGTAGTCCCGCTGATCGGAATCATAAGATTTGTTTTTAAAACTTCTTCTTGCGAAACTTGTTATCAATTAATTACCAGCACGGCTTACTTTGATTTCCCCAGCATGTGACGTTGCTAACCTTTTCGGTCTCCCTTGCCGCTGGGCGTTATCAGAAAAACACTTTCTCTTACAGCGTAAACCGCGCTCAAATAAACAAAGAAACAGCACCGAAAGAAAATGAGAAATTTGTCTTGCAGACTCTCTTGCAAGATATGGATCTGTGATAATCTGAGTTGCAATGCAATCACCGTCAGACCAAGCAGATGGTATTTCTAAATTGCTCTGAACTGAACGGAAACCGCAAAACAACGAATCCCTCAATCGGCAAATGGATCTAGTAAGCGGCGTTTGTCATTGCGTTTAGACCCAAACAGCCGATAATGTTTTTAATTACTCGCGGCTATTTCCAAAATAAGCCGTTGTCACCGCAGAGAGTAAGTTTGGCCGCTTGCGGTTTCTTTTCCCAGTTTTGAGTACCTCCGATTGAGCGTGGAAATTAGAATCGGCGTCGCCACGAGAATCCCGCGCGAATCCCGCGTATGGAAGCTTTAAGCAACGACGTCGCCGACGCCGAGGACGACTCCTAGTAAAAAATGAATTCATATTTTACCGGCAAAATTCGTGATTGTGCAGATCTGTTCGGTACACCAATGGCTCTAAAAACGTGTTCGGGCTAAATACGCAATGACAGCGTTCAATTCCAAATGGAAATACGCAAATTAATAATAATAATAATGTCTTTATTCATTTGATAAAAATACTTATCAAGAGTTACGAAGTAGCCGTTGTCGTTCTTGTTCCTTAGACTACGCAGAACTTGGTCATTTCACGTTCTTGTTTTGCAGAGGACGACAAAAAAATGTACAAAGATTTATAACGCACGCGTACAGCCATTGTTTTGCTCATTAACCCTTTTGTTTGGCTGCGTTCTCGTTGCCGTCGTCGTCGTGGTTTGCTCAAGCTCCCTATTAATGTCTTCCTACGTGACGAATCGCCACAGTTAATTTTTTTAAAAAAATCGCCGAAGATAAGTGGCAACAAGAGAACATGATCATTATCTCTTGATGGAAATCAGGAATTCTCACACAAGACTAAGCTTTTCATAGTTTCTGTTTTCAAACCCAAGATTGCCAAGGAATCGATTAATTAATCATTTGGTCCGGTCACGTTTAAAATACAGAGGCACCCTTCGCTCGCCCACACACTCGTGTCCAGTTCTTGCTCGCGCATAACGGTGATTCTGTTTTGAAACGAGGTATTGTAGCTCATTAGGACAAGCAACACGCATAAATATCACGCGAAACACAGAACTCGGTACACCATGCTTCGACTCCCAAGGTAGGTAAGATGTTATTTTACTTTGTTTCATTATTTCATGTTCAGTTTGTAAACAACATAGGACAACTGCAAAATTGTTCTGTCGTATCATGACCAGTCAGTAAGTCTGTCCCTGAATCAGTCAGTGAATGGTTTCTTAATATCTCGAGAGCCACTAGTACTAGCAGTTCACCAAAAGCTCCCTTCTTTTTACACTGTAGACTTCCACGCCTCTACCACCAATTTACTTTACAATTCCCTTACTGAAGATAAGTCTGCCTGTCCCTTCAGAGGCACATAACAAATGCGGGGTTCCAGAAAAAAGAACGATGAGAAAGAAGACGTCCTCAGCTGGCCTTAATCCTTAGTTCTCATGTAGTGCATTGAATCCCTGATCAAGTGAAACATAACTGACTCGCTGTACCTTTGTTTGCTTTTTTTTGTTCATCGCCAAACCACCCGCACTATAATACTTACTGAATACCACATAGTACTCATACAAAGTGTCTCGCTTAATATGAATAATATAACATGTAGCTTAATATGAATTACACCCTGAAAACGAGCGATCTTAAACTCACTAACCCATGCTCAGCTTCTTAGCGTTCTACTGTGGACAATTATAGAGGCATGCGGGAAGTTGCGAAAACACGACGGAAGGTAAACACGGAAATATTATTACTCTTTTGCCGCGCTGGAAACATCTCTCCGAAAGCACTACTCTCACTTCTCGGAAACAAGAAAGTGTTTTTGAAACAATTCCAAAAAACCTTTCAGTTCCGAAACATCTTTCCCGCGCGATTAAACTTCGGCGAAACGTTTTGTTTCACAGTAATATTGCCTCCTAAACGCAAAATCTGCTTCCGAAACACGTTTCCCGGGCGGACGGATGAACTGGGAAAAATTTGTCACCACAGCAATTTTCTTTTCGAGGTACCAATTTTCTTTTCGGTGCTCGAGGCACCGCCATGCCTTTCGATTGACGGGGTTTCTTGGAATAAAGAAACCGAAATAGCATTTTCTTCGTAAACCACATGTTGGATGTTTATCTTACATTAGTTTATAAGAGTTCGTGAGATATTGGTTACCCACGGCTTGAAAAATCGATCCCGCAATATTTTTATTTGTCACGTTTGTCTTTTGGTTCAATTTGGGAGGTATTCAGCTTCATTACAGCTCAAAATACCTTAGCTTTAGGTACTAAGGGCAGAGTAAAATTTAGCCCCCGCAAAATGACAAAAACGTTCGTTTTTAAGTTTTATAATTTAACAGAAAATGCCAGTCACGTCCCGATTTAAAAAAAAAAACAACAACCAGCTGTTGTCTATTGTACTTACTGGTAAACCACATGGAAATAGCACCTTTGTCGCGAATGCAACATCTCACGCGTTTCTGCTATACTGGCTAAAAACAAACCGCGCGGGATGTTGGAAAGACACGAAAAGTTCTTCCATCGTTTTTGTTGCTCTCGCGAGACTGGCGCAGAAAAAGACAAGATCAGGCAACAAGGCTCGCGTTTATACTGGTTGCCATGAACATTTCGGCTAATTTTCACTAAAGATACCAACACCTAACGGATAAATGGCGTTTCTTTATCATACAAATAGCTATTGACAGAAAGTCTGCCCTCCCGGGGTACTTCCAGAAATATTGGGCGGGGGGGCATGCGGCGAGCCTCTTGAAATCTTTACCCTATTTTACACTTCAACAATAAGTTGCGATTTTCCTCAGCATATTTCAGACAAGACCCAAAATTTGATGCATTATTTCAGACCTGACTACGCCACTGTGGCGCCCGTTGCGGTATGTACACGGTTAGTGTAAACCTAATTTGAGCTGAACGTTCTCGATGTTGATAGTCGTAATTACAATGATAAAGAAGTAGCTTCTTCTAAAAATATACTTATTCAAAACCAAAGCGCACAAACCATACAATATTTCAGACCAAAGGTCTCAAAGACCATACCCTATAAATAGCCTTTATAGCCCATATAAGGGAGTACCCCACCGGACTGCCGTTAGTTCTCTAACTGGAGCTTGTTCTACAGTCCTTTAAACTTCCACATGAAACATAACAAGACAAGAAATATATTGCAATCACTTGCGATAATTTTACAGTTTGAGCTTCTAACTGACAGAGAGGAACAAGCCGAAAATATAGACGTAAACACGCACAGCGATGATTCTAAAACTCAAGGTGAGGTTTTGTATTTCGGAATTTTCAAGTTTGTGCTGTGAAACGAAACCACGTGATGAACTAATAAGGAAATCCTGATCGATTGTTTGATGGGTTTTTATCGTTTCCCGCAAAAGCAACAAGACGGCAATGGTCACTTGAAACAAAATCTGACAAAGTCGTTAAGCGATGTTTGATAGTCAAGTACCGCGACTCGGCTGGGCGATATTCAGTTTAGAGCAATTCTTTTTCAGAATAAAAAAAAAAGATTATGTCTAAACAGAACTCTACAAATTTAATCCAAAGGTACGTCCCATGGCCAAGTAAACACAAAACAAACCGACTCTATTTAGAACAGCCCGCTTCGGCTTAGAGTGCAATTGGGTCTTTCAAAATGTAATTCAAATGATAACTGGGGTCATTAAAATTGCATAAGCTCGATTGAACAGCTCTTACAACCGTTTAAAGAAATAACAAGTCAAAGGACCAAACAAAACGTTCAACGTCATGTTTCGTGCGCGCAGCTCGAGCGATGAAACCGCAAAGTGATTTCAAAACCGGCGAATTCGTATGAAACTTTCCACTGTTTGCTTAGCGAAGGAAGGCAATCAGGCGGTCTAGACGAGCCAAGCTCTGCCGAAAGGAAGCACTTGGGCAACGATAGTCAATTTAAAAAATTTATGGGAAAATCATTCACCTTTTTGATGAACATTCCGCTCGCCCGCCGATCAACTCCCTACAGTTTTCCTTGTTAAAACTATCCAGAATTTCAAACGTGTGCCTGTGTTATTTTGAGGAAAATACCTCACGGTCAAGCAACCTTGAAGTCAGCTCGCTTTTTCTTGGCAATTTATTAATTCTTCGCTATTTTAATCCATCGGAAGAAAGCCAAAACGGGCAAATATCGGCGCCCTTTGTAGCGCACATCAATTCGATAACACGCTCTCTTAAGATAATGAGTTATTTGGGGCGCTATAAAGTTTCCTTCACTTTCTAATTCAGTGCGCCCATTTGAGTGTTTGCGGAGGAAAACGGACAAAAGAAAACGTAACTCGAGTCCGCTTGCGTCAAGATAACAGACCCATAACAGGCCAATATACCAAACCGATGAAACCATCTAAAGCAGTAACACGACTTCTCAACCTCACGGGCAACTTCCTTTACAAAGTCACGTAGCATAAAACCCTGAAAACAGCCTTTTGAGCATTACATCACCCAAGCTGCCAAACTAATTTGTTAAACAAAATCGCTCAATTTTGAAGAGCTAACAGGAATGGACAGAACAGTATTGGATAAAACGCAAAGCTTGTGAACTCGAGACACCGCGGCGTCGCCACTGCGCTCAGCAATTAATAAACTTAAAAATGCATGAATTCGCTTATTTTTTTTACTGCCATGTTACTTGAACCACTTCCACTTTCCGTGTCAGAGCGGTGTGAAATTTAATTTCGAACCCTGCGTAATTAGCCTTTTTCATTAACTTAGCGCTCTTAGAAACCTGTTCAACTGAACTGGGCGACAAATGAAGGAATTGGACTCGTCATACTTTAGCGCAACATATTTATGAGCGCAACTGCGGTGACTCATTTTAAAGCTCTTTTAAAAGTAATTTGTTTACTGAAACTGTTTTCTTTATGTTCATCATAAATTCCCGCGCGAATTTTTCCCTTGTGACGGAGTGCCAACATTTGGGTTCGATTTTCCGATGTCGAGTGAGCTCGATTAGAGTATTTACACAGAAGTTGGACGTCCAAATCTCACTTGAGAGCGAGAAAGCGAGCGTAAATTTATCCAACGACAGACCGAAGAGCGAGCAAAAATACGCGCTGAAAGCGCCTCACGCCTCTTTTAAAACCTAATGTGCCACATGTCGCGCTGTAAATGGGCGATTAAAAACTGTTGGTTTGAGTCGCTAGACAATAAATTGGCCGAATGAATATTTAGTGCATCGTCTGTTCCCGGCGACGGTGTTTATTCAAGATTTTTCATAGTACTTCTTTCCACTCCGGCCCTCGGGGTTCGATTTCACTTGCAATCAACAACGAAACACACCGTGTCAGGAGCGCTTAGCGCAGCTTATTCGCGGGATTGAAATTTCGGAACGGGTCGGAACTTGTTCACGTTAATTTCGTCGGCAATAATGTTATTTTCCTGTCGTTATTAGGGTTATTGCGGTGAAACAAAGTTTCAATTAACGACGGCTATTCACCAACGCGCGGCTTGGCTCAATTATATTTCCCAGAGCTTTATTGGAGCGGTTTTCAGCAAAGGACACTGAGCCATAAAATATTAAAATGGCTCTATGGGTAAATTGTCAAGCAAAAATATATATATATATATATCCATATACACTTGCACTGAAAAACTTAGGTCAAAGAGAGTTACAGAAACTTTGCCTTCCACGCATTTTTGTTTGATTTTTTTAATTTTTTTTTTAGAAATGAAAACAACAGGAAAGGATACAAGCTCATCAGGGTTGGTAGCTAGTGAAATTTTGTAAAACGCATAAAATCCGCTTAGGAGAAACATTGATATTTTAATAACCTCCCTCGCGTAATGAACGACGATGAACAATCACCAAACACTGCGGAACTTTACAGCACAATGACACGGCAGAACGTAAAAGGCTCTAAGCCGGTCGGTCCGTTTTCAAGAACGATCTCTCCGTTCTCTTCGGATTATTTAATTAGCATTGCAATAAAAAACGCACAAAGAGGGCAGATAAATGAGAGCTTTCCAAGCTCCGCCTTTGCAAGTTTTAATATTTCGCACTCGGTCCCTTTGTTGAACAGCGGTGCGCTTTCAACTGGTTAAGTGAGGCATTGGATGAAGGTTCTTGTGAGCTGTTGGTAATAGACACATTTGCTCAGCCAATTTAGCCGAGTCAGCCGATTGAGGGCGTCCGAGGCACTTTGTTATTCGGGAAAAGTTAAGTTAATCCACCAGGCCAAACCATTAATGATTTTTTAATTATTTTTTGACAGATTAAGTGATTGATAGACAGAGGCGGTCCTTGTGGCGGTCAGCTTGCAGCAGAAGCAGCGGCGCGGTGCGCATTGGAACAATAACAAAAAGCACACGAGTAATATTCAACTGTGCCCATAAACAGCGACTACCCCCAAAGGAATCACCTCCTTAAGCGGTCCTGCGGTCGAGGAACACTTTAATAACAAGCTACGCGGCCGTGCTCGTCCACGGCAATGCTGAATCGACTCTAGCGCTGAATTGGACCAAACTTCACAGAGTTACTAGTAAATTTTGCCTGGACTTGCGATGAAAATTTTCTCGGCGCTCGCTTGGCCGCTGTTAGTGCTTCTTCACGCGTGGCCGAGTGTGACACTCGCGCTCGAGAAAGCTCTTGTGGAAGTTGTGATTTACGAGCATTCTTCTGGAGGGGATTACACAACGCATACTTATGAACTGGAAGGCAAGTTTTCAAACGCAGGAGCTGCCACGAGCGCCGAAGGGGACATACTTGAGGTAAGCTTTCTGCTACTTAAAATGTTCAGCGGAGGCTTTGGCTTAACACCAACCGAAGGCGAACAAATTTCTGCCATGATCAGCCACTCTTTTGCGGTTTTGTTTATCTCAATTCGCTTCGGAGAAGTTGTACTTTTGACAATATTCCTTTTTAGCGTGGGATCTTGCCGAGGGAGTATTTTCGATTTGTTTACCTAGAGCCGGTCAAAAACCCCCGCATGCATGACATATTGAAGTGCGACGCTTCACTTGTTGTTGGCTCGATTTAATGAGTACAACGATCGCTTTCATTGAAAGCCCTGGCATTGGTCTTGCCATAATTATAATTACACTCAAGTGCTGTCACGAGAGAAAACCGTTTTTGTCCGCGATCCGAGTTAATACTGCTCGCCTTTGTTGAGTACGAGCGCAATCTACAAGTGTTCATTTCACTTCACGAGAAATTTGCTCGTGGTTTCGATCGCGCGATCGCGCTCAAGATCGAGGGCAATTCTTTTATCTCTGACTAATTCCTTCCTTTCCGTTTTTGGCGATTTGGAGGCACGGCGATCTATTGTGTTTATTTTTGAAAAATACACGAGCGCTTGTATGTGTAGTAGCTTCAATGTGGACGGACGTGACTGTATTTCGCTAGCCTGTAATCAATTACCTTGAAGTTTTTTAATCGCATTGTGCTGGTTTCCGACTTGCGAGCGGCGGAATGTTTTGGTTTCGCGTGTGCGTTCCCTCGGATTTATCCAGGCTTTGCTTTATCGTTTGCTCGGGTTGAACAGCTTTAAGTATTCCTCTTAAACACGCCAATGTTTCTAAAGGAAGGGGTCGATAGGTCACTTCTGTGTACTCTCGGCAAGATTTGTCGAAGCGACATTTATTTGCATGCCGGAAATACGAAGCCTTTTGAGCTCAAGAGCGCGCTTGCCTCACTAGACAGGCAATGAATGAAGCTAATTTTCACCTCAAAAGTGCTTCCTCTTTTCTTTGCGGAACACAAGCGGCCTTGCAACCCCCTCATCATTTAATTCCTTCAGCAATGACTCCGGTAGCAAATAAAAAACAGCGAGATTCTATTCATTTGCGCGGGTTCCGCTCTAATCTCAAATCGAAATTCCGTCTGCACTTTGTAAAACTGCGATCAAAACTTCTCGAAGCACTTGACCCGTGTGTATTGAAACCGGGTCTAGGGTCTGGAACAGCATATTATCGTTTTTGAAGATGAGTTTATGGCTATTCGGGGTTGACAGATAGGATCTTCGATGGCCAAATAGCCTGCGTGCTCGACCGAGATAAAGCCTCCTTGCTTACACAACAGACTAGTCGCTGGATTACTGGACTTTTACTAATGTTTATAGAGAACATCAATCTTTGGAATCTCAGAAATCTCAGAACTCTTCGTCGCGATTTAATTTCCTGAACCCCCCCAATAAATTCATGCTCCGCGCGCACACTGGTTCGAATCCAAAATTAATTTGTCTTTCAAAAATATCGACGCTTTATACAATTCCACTTACAGCACGCCTCGTATTCTTGTAGGGTGATGATTAGATTTTGTTCTCTGTTTCGCAAACAAAAGAGGGGCTTTACGCTAAAACCGCAAAAACCTGAAACGTGACAGAAAATGTGGCTCGCACGTCATTAAAGCAAACGAAAGCGGCGTCGACTGCCTGTGACTTCCCTTACTCTCACGAAGAGTATAATACGTTGTGTTTATTCACCGAGGGACTGCGCGCACAATACTTGCAATTACAATTCAGGCCCGACACAAAGCTTTTATTGCCGCTGGCTCAACGTAATTAAAGGAGCTAGAAGGTCTTGAATTAAAACGAGGACAATACAGTCATTTAGCGTTTTAGATCGTTATTGTTGAGGCGGCGTTTCCATAAGAGACTGGTAGTCACGATCAGTCAAGGGTTGATAGCCTTTTTAGTTTTCCACTTGAAAGCTCCTAAGTGCTGCCGTGAACCGATATACTGGATATCAAGTCTAACATTGCCGGCGGAAAATCAATTCGGAGCATGGCAAATGGAGAGTGTAGTTTGTTTTTCGGACACTGACCAGTTTAAGGCTTATCGCTTTAATAAAACCGACAATTAGGTGTAACTACTAAAATACTATAACGTTGCCTGGCTCTCACCCTTTTGAATTGTGTTATTTGGGGCGAAAAAACCCTCTTTTCTCAACGGGGCTGATCGAAATTTCATAGGACTTCTTCATTGTTAGTGACTATATTACTGCTTTTTATTGAACAAAACTTAATGAGTTGAACTCTATTAGTCGTATATCTTTTTATATCAACACAAAATACGCAAAAGTTGTCTTTCTTTCTTTCTTTTTCTTTTTTGACTTCACTTTTTGTTTTTATACAATGTAGCAAACTGCCGGTACTTAATATTTTTGTTGGTGCCTTTTTGTGTTTTCTCTTGTTTTGCACCAGACAATTCGCAGAGCGAGTAAGCGATCTAACACGTGTGTTATCTGTCCGCTAAATAGTCGCTTGGGGCGACTGTCGCACTTTTCTTCTCAAATGTTGGCCTTATAAAACAACACTAAACGGCCTCTCGCTCCGTTCATCGGAACCGCTCTATCTCTGTGGCCGGTAGTTATCGCCTCGCCAGTCATTTCCGCGTACAAATATGCAATATTTCGGCGAGCGTGGAACATCTTTTTCAAGAGTTTTATCTCTAGACTAAACTTTGTAGGGAAGCCGAGCTGATTGCTCGGACTAATTACACTAATGGCTTTTCCAGAGCGTTTTTCTCAAAGACCCTTTGACAATCGTGATTTCGGGTTTCGCGACGTTTTCCTCTGAGAAGATTAAGTCAATCAGTTCGAGTGATGTACTGATAGCAGGGAAAACAATAACACTGCTTATCAGCGCCCAGAACAACAATGTGTATCATGGCCGGTCTTTTGTTGACGGCGACGTTATTAAAAAGTTGTTCTTCTGCGCTTCCAGGGCAGGGAATTTAAGATTTTCCATCGCGGAGTCTCACAGCTGGACAAAGAGCTTTTCCAGAATTCTTAGAAAGACTGAAATGCCTGTTTTAGTATTTATAGAAGCTCTTCAAATAATTACATGGCTATCGGAATAATTGCTCGAGGGGGCTTTATTTTGAAAACAATCTTTCAAGGACGGATTTTGTTTAAGTGTGCGTGTAATGAGGACTGGAGGTGAACTTGTGCGAAGAGGAAAAACTTCGAACGCGAGCCCTTTCTCTCGAAAGCTGTACAAGTGTGTAATTTCGTAATAGCCATTTTCGCAGTTCAATTGATCCCAGAGGAAAAGTAATTGTCTACCATGGGCCTCTGCACATTTACGGCCCCTCCTGGTCAAATTAAATTTGACCTCACAATTGAACGCAAGTGCGAAGCAACCGATTCGCCCGACTGACTTTGTAATTAAACGTTCGCTTATTGCGGTTTCTGCGCCGGTTTCGCGCAAAAACCTAAAATCCAGGTCGACAGTTCGAGTTTTCTCCGTTCTCGGTGTTTTGTAATTTGAGCCGTTTTGTGAAAGACGGCATGTTGTTTCGGTGCTCGCCGTTAAAATCTTTATCAAGTTCTTATGGCTTGTTGTGTAAACATTGTTTCCGATATGTTTGTGTAACCAGGGTCCTTGATTTATTACCAATGCCATTAATTTGCTCACTTTCTTCGCACCGAAATCATGCCTGCGTGTCGAGTTCTTACGAGGTTCTACTTTTCAGATCACAAACCAACTGTGCTACTTTGAAAATTTGGAAAACTTTACGAAACAGCGAAATCTTTAACGTGCTTGGGAAAATTTCATTATCAATTTGGTCTTTTAAATTCGGTTCCTCCTTTGATTATAACCTTTGTATTAAAGTTTGCGTCACCCCTGTGTGAAGCAGCAAGGATGTTTGCGCTCGAAATGAAAATAAAATTCCGACCACCCCTCTTTTTGTGAAGTTGCAGTCCTTGATTAAAACTTTAACACCGTTTTCATTTCTTCAGCTATTTAGACAGCAAAATTAGATTTCTTGACAAAGAAAGCAATCCCTTCATTTATTTTTTTCCTTCGTTTAATATCAGTGGTTTTTGATTAACAACAGTATGGGTGCCTTTTGTGTCAAAGCTTGAACGCAGCATTCACTTAATTTAATTTAGAGAGAAAAAAATAAATAAAATAGAAAACAGTATGCATGCTTCATGGCCAATGACATGTGAAGTAGAATCAACATATAGATAACAACTTTATACTGAATTTATACTGAATTAACGTGGTCTCCATATGAAATAAAGAATGTGGCTCTAGTAAAAAATAGGGGAGAAGTCAATTTTAATTACTGGACACCAATCTTTATAATTTTCCACGAATTTTTCCTATTATTACCAGAAAAGTATGGTTAATTTGAAGAGTTTCTAAGAGACTGTGCTGCACTACAGTTGAATCTTTGCAATTAATGAAAACTGCCAGGCGCATTTTAGTCTTTAAAAATCCCTCCTTATAGGCAGAAAAATTTCTAAAACTTTGTGTATTGTGCAGGTTGCAAAACTCAGCTTGTGAAATTTTTCCCTGACAAAACTATACAACTCTCTTGTTTTGGCCCAAATCATGCAAGAGATTTTTTTCCTGTACATACGTCTCTTTTTAAAAAATAAATAAATAAATAAATACAAGAGGTTTATTCGCGCTTATTTTGTATTCAGTTAAAAGAGGTGTCTGACTTTGCGATCATGTCTGACTTCACAAGGGGTACATGTAGATTACAAATTACAGTTGGACCCCGCCAATTCGAACTTGGTTATTTCAAACTCAAAATCATTTCCCTGGATTTGCCCTTCACTAATCTACTATCAGTTATTTTGAACTCCCACTATTTTAAACTATTTTTTGTTTCTCCTGAAGGCTCAAAATAGTGGGGTTCAACTGTATGTATTAACTCTTTCTGTACACAATGATATTAAAACCCTTTTTCAATCATCTCTCTACCAGATTCACCCATTGGGGCTGTGTAATACATCTGAGGATGGCGATCTTTATGAATATGGCTGGGTTGGCGTGGTCAAACTTACGCCTCCAGACAGTCTCAATGAGCCATGCTTTACGCTTGTTGAGAAGGTAAGATTGATTTTTCAAACTATGACAATTTAAAATAACTTTTTTTCCCGACCTCGTTAAGCTGTTCATTTTCTTGGGCAAAGCGTCATTTATTCAGGCTATACTGAAACTGCATTTAAAAAAATTATTCTTCAGCAGAGTTCTCTCTCTATGAAGATAGACTTCACCAGCTTTTATATATCCCACATGGAAATGTAGATTTCATTCTCCCTCGCCAAGTTCGTCCAAATTAAAAATATTTTCTGTCTAATTTGGACTAAGAATAAAAAACAAGAGTCAAAAAGAGAAACAGAGAAAATACAGGTTGTGTAAGTTGTTTCAGGTAGAGCAAGTTATAAAGGTTCCGCTTGTTGAGAAGGTAAGATTGCTTTTTACAAACTCTGACAAAATATATTTTTTCCCAACCTTGTTAAGCGGTTCTTTTTTTTTTGGCAAATAGCCTTATTTGTTCAGGCTATACTGAAGCTGCATTTAAAAAAAATTGATCCTCAGCAGAGTTATCTCTCTACGAAGATAGACCTCAATAGCTTTTATATATCCCACATGGAAAAGTAGAATTACAAAAAAATACACACTAGCTTCAAAACAACTTATGTGTAACCTATTTTTAATTGCACTAGCTGAGTAATTTATTTACCTTTATTGCACCTTTGATAAACAGCCCTGTTTTCCAAGCTGAGCAAAGCATGCAATCAATTCCAAATTAATTCCCGCACCTGGAAGATAAAAACATCATTAAGGGTGTTGCCTTGATGCACTTACAAATCCCTGGTTAATTCCTGCCCTGGCTAATACCTCTAAAATGTGGGT
>Ga0126338_10002290_pt1 | contig 13080 bp, 7 predicted proteins | sample OrbCmetagenome_2_FD_92529 | JGI IMG/M metagenome (GOLD analysis project Ga0126338, IMG submission 92529) | Coral microbial communities from Petempiche,Puerto Morelos, Mexico - Orbicella C C metagenome | ecosystem: Host-associated > Invertebrates > Cnidaria > Coral | place: Petempiche,Puerto... | reverse complement strand
TGGTGTTATGGAAGTGGGGGGGGGGGGGGGGGATATAAATGTAATGAATACTGGAGATAAGTACTGCCCAATGGCTTAAAAAATTTCAGCAGTATTTTGGCGGGTTTTTTGTGAGCATTTACCAGTTTCACTGTAAAAGAACAAAGTTGTGTATCACTGACAGTAGAAGCTGTACGTGAAAAGATGTTGCATACATGTATTCCTACTGCAAAAACGAATCCCTCGCCAGCAACTAAAAATCTCTGTGTCGATCTTCCGCAAAACATACAAGTTTTCTAAGAGAAAATATAAGCTTACTTAAGGCACTGCCACAGACTATTAAAACAAAATTGATTAGCATTCATCAAAAAATTTGACGAAAAATTTTTTTCAGTCAAACACTGCAGACATTTTCACTTGACTGAAACTATTTATCAACTACCTAAAAGAAAAAAAGATGCACTTGCTGACTTTACAAAATCAACATGTTGCCTGTTTCAGAACTGAAGAGGAGGAACAAAATTGTTTTTTATTCTACTTGTTTTTAATTTTGTGCTTCCCTTCAAAGTGATTTTTTTGGAGTTTGGCAAGATGCAAGTTAACGTTCAAGGAGTCGCACACAACCCAGTTCAACGAGTTGAAAACATTGATTCAAGGATTTTTTAAGATACCCAGTGCGTAATTCAGGAAACAGCAAATGAAACTGATCAAAACTAAGAAGATTACAAGCAAGTCAGACAGATTATTACATTCGAACACACCAGAAAATAACTTCCATTTTGGGGTCATGAATTATTAATGAGTTTGAACGCTTGGGCTAGTGGGGAAGTGCCCCTGGCAAGCAGTATTTGAGAGTTACTTGCCCAAAGGGCAAGGTGGAATTCAAATATTTTTCGAGCCCTGCTTCCATTCAAGTGGATGCTCTTGCAACTGTCTACATGTACAATTACTTGTTTATGCCTTGTGGATCTGAAGCTACTTAAACATTGAACTGATGCAATTTGTTATCAATATGAGCTAGGTCAGATCGATGTATAAAACAGCTGGTATCAATTTGTTGGTATACTAGTAACCACTATTAATAGTACTTAGTTTTTGTTTAATTAACTTATAGCAGTTATACTCTGTTAACTTGCATGATTGCAAAATCGAATGCACCAAAAGTCAACCTGGCAACAAAAAATGCAACATCACTCGATCATAACAATGACTGCAAGGCTCTTCTGGCCATATTAAAAGTAAGTGTGACACAATCATTTTACATACTTCTTGGTGATGCTTCAGATGATGAATAGCTGGCTGCAATAGCATTTCCACTCCCACCAGAACTAGTCAAACCTGAAGTGGTGGGTTGTTCATCATCATCATCATCATCATCATCATTATCGTCGTCGTCGTCATCGTCAGAGTCGTCTTCAGATGAACCAATTTCAATCTCATCTCGGTCTTTTTCATCAGGTTCAGATGGATACACTGCATTTAAATAAATATGGCAACTGTGTTAGGTCATAAATAGCTTATCAGATTTTTGGACAGGTAATAAATATGGTTGGGAAAATCACAGATTTTGGTGATAAATAGGGTAAGGGTTTCGGATGTGTGCCGCACACCCCTAGGCAATTTTTGTGGGACTGGGAGTACCTGGCCCCAGGGCTCTAGCTAATCACTTTCAATTTCTTTGCAATTACATTACAAAACAAATTATCAGAACATTCCAATAGCAGTTTACAGTCAAACCTGTATAATTATAACGGTCACCCTTGGGAAATAGCCAGGTGACCGTTATATACAGGGTAACGGCTGAACACAGGTTTCATTCAAACTCCCCTGGAAGTCAATAAATAGCATTTTTATGTGTGAATAATCACTCAATTTACGTTTTAATGACAATAACAAGTAACAGCAATGCAATATACATGATAAAAAAGGCCCATAAAATGTCTGTGGTGTACTTTAAGGGAGGTGCAGTATACTTTGATTAAAGCCTCCTGTGAGTGGCTGCATCAGACTGAAGCTGACAGAACAGAAATTTGATGCTGAGCGCTGTCTTGGTCTATAAAACAGTAGCCTAATACAGTGTAAAGCTGACGCTGTAAACTTGATAAGTACCGCAGTACAGTGTTATAACCTGGGAACTATGACGAAAGTGAAAACAGTGTGGTATGGTTGTGTTGTTACAGTTACACTAGCTAACTATTGTTTGAAAGCGACGGCACTTTAATGTTATCTGCCACAAGCATGTGTTGGACGATGACATGTATTAGTAGTTGTGTTTAGTACTTATACATTTTATTTTGTATTTTTGTGAGACCCCTGCATTGGTAGCTGCTATTTAACGAGCGGATGAATAAAGCTTGTCATTATTCGTTAATTGTACCCAATTTGGTGACCGTTATATACACATAAAAGATAATAAAATTGTGGATTCAGGAAGTCTAAAGGGTGACGGTGTCCATTATATACAGGTGACCGCTATATGCAGGTCAACTTAACAGTAAATATAAGGGACAATTTTTGGGAAGTTGTTCAGTGACTGTTATACACAGGGTGACTGCTATATACAGGGCCATTAGATACATGTTTGACTGTACTACTAAAATTAACAGAGCAGTAAGGTAGCATTTATAATAATGTCCATTATTCTGACCTTTTTCTCTTTGGAAATCTTTCATATTATTTCAGTTGAAAGACTTACTGAAAGAGCTCACCTGATGCAAATAAGTTATGACACAAAACAAAATCTCACCTTTAGGGAGACCACCAACAATAACAGCTCTAACGAAATTGGCTATAATTTTCACAATGGCCTCTGATAGAGGTGGCAAAGATAAACCAAATTTCCCACAGACATCCTTCATTGCTAAAACAACTCCAACGTTATCTTTGCGTCCACTTCTGGCAATCATGGACAGCAAAAATCCATTCAAATTGACTGCCTTGACTTCATAGTCTTCCAAGTCCTCTTTGGTCTTTGCAAACATAGCTCCAAAGGCAACGTCACCACCCAACTTTTTGGCACAAGCGGCTGTGGAATATGCAACTGTGAGAGGTTCACCATGCTGAAACTTTGGGTCAATTTCTAAGTCGCCACCCCGAGAAATCAGATCCTGTACTTTGGGATCATTTTGCACAGCTTGCTCCCATGACTTGTACGTTTCTGGAAATTCAGCTTTACAGAATCGGCCTTGACCCTCTGAGAAGCTCTTTGTCTCCTTTCCTTTAGATTTCTGGCCTTTTTCTTTCTTTTTTGGTCTACATGGTCGATGTCCCTTAAATAACACCTTTCTGGCACAACTCACAGGATACAGATTTCCCACTTTGCACTGTGGATCACGAGGATTCAGACATAATCCATACAATAGAACAAGGGTGAAGTGATCCAAGTAATGGGCGCCAATGGCTCTGAACAAGGCAGCCACTGTCTTGCTTTTGTTTCCTAAAGCAACATCAAAAGGAAACGATCGAAGCAATAAAGTTAGTCAAACAATGCAGTAATGGTTATAAGCTAATTAACAATCATGATACTCATCAAGTTAACTATACTGCTGCAGGTACCATTCCATTCTATTTTTTTTTCGCTCAGATGGAATTTGCACTGAAAAGATTAGACTATATGAAGTCAATTTTAGTTCTTGAAATCTTCCACACACTGATGAACTTGGAACTAAAGGTAAAGAAATGAGGGGAGAATGGGGAGAGGCAAGAAAAAAACTTTCTTTCTTTTTCCTTTTTCTCCATACCCACGCTTCTCGTGGCTTTGCCACTCACCGCTCTCGCATGATTGCACATGCCGTTGCATGCTAGAAACTTAACTCCTCACATGCTAGGAAATGAGAGAGCCTGCTCACAGATTATAAAAAGATTGGTTCCCTGAGAAATATTTCAAAATCTGTATGGGTTGGGTATTTTGGGTGCCTCAACTTCCTGTTTTGTTGCTGATTTGTTTTTTTCTGGAATGCCAAGAAATATAATAGAGATAACAGTTATGAAATATTTTCCTGTCACTGATGCTGCCACAAACTGCTTTGATGTTAGGTCATGCTCATGACTTTCAATGATCTGTGAGGAAACTCTTTTCACTCAGTTGATGCACGTGTACCTGACATGCATGTAATACACACATATTTTACACACCCGCAGGTGTCATAATGCACACAAGAGATACTGTACCTTGAAAATAGGAGAAACAAACAGCCAGATACTTCTCTGTGTTTTTCACCAAACCAATGCGGGGAGTAATGAGGTTGCGTCCTCCCTTTGAAGTGACTCTACGAAGACTGAAATATTCAGAACTGTCATTTTCTAGATGTCCTATGACTTCACTGAATGTTTTCTCATCTGGGAGCAGGATTGCGTAGTCCACACCCTGGCGAAAGGTCAAAAGGGGTAAGGAATCGTACAGGAAATCCTTTTGAATTGCTTTACTCTTGATGAATTTGCTCACGAACTCATCAATAAGCTTTACATCACCGAGTTCCCGCCATCTTGTACCGATGTCTTCAAGTGCTGCAGGCATTTTTGACACCTTGTAGCGCTTGGGGACGAGGATGACTGGTTTATCATCTGTTGTAGTCAGCAAATTGTACTCACATTCCAGCTTTTCAGTGCTATAAAAATCTTTATATTTACTCTTAATGGTTTGTTTGAGCTCGGGAGAAACTTGGCAGGATGACATTGCTTCTTCAATGATTTTCAAAGAGGACATTTTGACCGTTTTAGTGAAAATATGGCCTTTCACCTGTCTGTGGTGCTTAACAATCTCCCTTACTTTTAGATCGTTGTAATTGAGTAAATACGGAATAATCCAAAACAGCAGAAAGTCTGATACTTTATTGGCCCCAATCTTTGGCTCCTCATCGGTCGAAGTTGCAGACTTTTTCTGCTTCTTGGTCTTATCGAAAAAGATCAGCAGGATTGAAAACAGCAAGACGTAGGAGCCTTTCAAAGGAATTTGCAGCCCACTATCGTTAGGGTCAACCGAATCTTCAGAATCGTGATCTTCAACATCCAAAGCTTGCGTATCTCTGGGAGTTGGAAAGTCAACATCGTCACTTTCCATTGGAACTTCTTCTTCAACTGATGTCGACGTGCCTTCCTCGGGATTCTTCTCACGGGTAAAGCGCGACAAATTAAGGAATCCCATCCACACGTCGGCTTCTTCCTTATCTATCGCCATTTGGCACTTCTTGTTTTCTGATTTCTTCCCATAACCCATATGAAAGTAGGTTATCTCAGGTACTTGGAGTAAAGAAGGATCTTTTGATTCACAAATATGTTTTGCTACGCGACTCAAAACTTCCTTTGCTCCTCTGTCTTGGAATCCTCCTTCTCTCAATTCCAGATCTTCAAGGAGCACAAGCGGCGATAGAAAAAGCAAATTTTCGCTTTGGTTTGGGTCGTAGCTGATACGAGGTTCGAGCTGGAATTTCTCCTCCAGTAGCTCTGGATCTAACTGAGTTATATCCGATAAAGTCGCCATGTTTATTTGGATTTGCAGATGCCGTGATCTCCCATGAGGACTTGCTGCAGTTACTTCCTTGTTCCCAGATCGCCGGCCGTGCCCGGTCTCCGACCGGTCAAAAAGGACCTGCTGTAATGATACCGGTTTCGCCCCATGGCAAGTTCGCCCCCACCGAGTTCGCCCCCGCTATAAAATTTCTATTTCGAGTTCGCCCCTAACTTTTCGAGTTCTTCTAAAAATTTTGTGTTCGTATTTACGTAGCTGTTATCGAGTTATTAAACGTTTTCGAAGAACCATTTCAGTCTATGTATGTTTATGTACGTCATCTCGCCATCAGGGAGTCTCGCCACCAACGAACTCCCGGTCGCCACCAAGCCACCAAACGAAGTTTCCTCGCCACCAGTAATCTAATAAGGCAGTGGATAAAAGAACGAGGAATAATCTCTTTGCGACGACTAGATCTGGTTGGGGGCGAACTCGATCAAGTTGAGTCGATGTGGGGGCGAATTTGGTGGGGGCGAACTCGCCATGGGCGGAACCGGCAGCTACCCTATAGAGAACCTGATGACAACCCTAGTGATCGGATATGCTGTCAAGGAGTTGCTCGGCAACGTTTTGGCAACTTTTTATATTACGAGCATTTTTTTCCCTGCCCAACACCTTTTGCATTCTAAGCTACTTCCTTCTCATTCTGAGATTATTGTGATAGTGTCAACAGAAGAATAATTGACAATTATTCCAGGAGGGCTCGTTGGATATGAGAGGGCAACCCTAACACCAGGAAACCGGAATCCGGAACCGGAAACCGGAAACCGGAAACTGGTAACCGGAGATTGAAAACCGGTAACCGAAATCTACAAATTAGAAAAAACAAGTTCTTCAAATACGCGAGAATTATTTTGCATAACTTTTGCTTGTAAAAAATAAGAGGCCAAGTAAAAAAAGACCTCAAACTTAAACTTTTTTGAATCAAAAATTCCCCGCCTGTTGAAATTCTTGCAATCGTAATTTCTTGTGAGGGCTATGATGATAAGAATCTAAATAACGTGCGTCGTAATATGATTCCAAACACCCTGAGAGCGTCTAAAATAAGCTTGCTGGTAATTGCCAGTTTGTTTAATTGGTGATCTGCAATTTACCGGAGGTATAAATTTGGCCTTTATGTCTAGTAGATACTGAACAAGGTAGAAAATGTCATAGAGAACAGGGTCTCAGTAAGTGGCAGCCCCCTGTACATTGACGGTCTTCGATGTCCAAAGGCTAACCTGGCTCGTCTAAATAAATTTGTTTTTCCCAACAGATACGAGACTAATTCCAGATCAACACTATTTCCACACCGATACTGTTACAAATCACCACTACATGTTCTTGCCGGCCACCGTATCAAAACAATTCATAGAAATGTTGCACACTTACTTCTACATCCGTCTGCTTCTCGCTTGCGAACGGATCGGCCACATGTTTTTAAAAGATGCTAAAAGACTGCCAGAAACTCCCCGCAATAGTTTGTTGCTATTGTGCTACCCACTAGTCTTCTCAGAGCAATTTGATCTAGACAAAAACCGCGCTCTTACCAGGGCCAGGCTGAACAAAAGATGCATAACTTGGCTTGGGTGTCTGCGAGCAGGCTCTCGTGTTTGGGCCGGGGGCGAGAGCGGCGAAGCCGCGAGAAGGCGCTCGCTCACATGCCAACGAAAAAGAGCACTAGACACTAGAGCCCGCTTAGGCACTAGAGACAGATACTAGAGCCTACTCGCAGGCTATGGGTAACTATCCACCTGAAAAATCACTAACCCTGACTGGATAGTGATTTACCCAATGGATAGCCTTATCCAGGTTTTGAACAACCGGGCCAGATGTATAGCTAAGGGTTGTTCAGAAGTGGTCAAGAATTATTTAACAATTACAATTTGTGGTTGAAGTAAAGCAAAGAAAATAAATAACAACAAAATAATTTTTCCCTATTTTTTGTTATCGGACATTGCTGAAGTGAATTATTTCCTTCGTCATTTATAATATCTGGATTCCGGATTCCGGATTCCGGATTCTGGTTTCCGGATTCCATGGTTTAGGGATGCCCGATATGAGATGGCTATAATCATCTCATTTTCCTCGTTTTCCGAAAACGGTCCGGCATTTTTCCACGCGTGTGAAAAAGCATTTAGCCAGTGATAGGGCCTCTCACATTTTCAAACATCTACAAAATTCTGCAGCTTGTCGCGCCTTGTGTTCAGCAGATTGTTTCCATGTTTTGGATCATGCGTCTACCAGTTTTCAACTTAAGATAAAACAGGCTATTCATATTCAGAGAGAACAACCCTCTTGGAATCAACAATTACACCTTGTTAATCTAAAATGATCTCTTTAATTCTCACACTTTCACGCTTTTGCTTCATTCTGTTGTTACTACTTATCACAATTAGCATTTTCTACTTATTATGAATTCGGCTTCCATCGCTTTGTACTTGAATTAACTGTGGACGACGGAAGTTTCCATGTCGAAACATGTTTTGTAAACTCAAAGGTTTTGTCGTTTTCTTAAAATTCTTTACTTGTCTGCTACTATCAAGACCGTTTCGGGATAAGAAGCGAAAGGTCTTGAAGTATGAATCTTATCATTTAACTATAAGGTGATGCAATCTGCTGGTCCGTACCAGCTCAGATATAGCGAGACAAAGAAGTTAAAATGAGTTATAAAGCGATCAGATACTCTAATTGGTTTGAAGGTGTTTGAAATGACCAGTTGTTTCTCGATGTAAGTGATCGCTTGTGTCATTATCTTGTTTCACTTGGCAAACACTGCGTTAACGCTTTAGCCTGTTTTAGTTTTTTGATTCATGGGTATGGAGCAGACCGCCATTTTTCTTGTTTTTTTTATTCCATGGAGTGATAGGTAAGTATTGATGGGCGTGTGGCAATGATATAATTAGATGGTAGATGGGCCTTTTAGCTGACTTGGTTCTACTCGATCACTCCTAATTGTGCTTTCGGGTTACGGTCTACTGATATTATTTGTAAGTTATAGGTGTTTCATTTAAGTAGTTTGTTAGGGGAAATTAAACGTGAGAGTGGCCATACCCAATCCTTTTCGACATTGCTACGAGTCTCCAAGGTTGTCGTGGAAAGTAAACAAAAAAGTAAATTACCATATTTAAAGAGGAACATCAACCTTAGCTGATTTTCATGGGGATCCTCCAGCTTGGTCAAATTGCAATTCGGAATTTGCTCGAGTTTATGTTCCATGAAATTCATTTTGACTCAGAGAAAGGGCTTAGGGCTCACAAAAACAATGGTGACTAATTAAATTGCTGGTGAAAGGCTACGAAAAACACGTACACGCACACCGCGTTTAAATGAGTTAACTGATTAAACGGCTATATTTCAGTGATAATTCTTTGTAAAAGAGCGAGATTGAATGCTGGTAAGACACCAAAAGCGCGCAAACTATGGTAGGAACGCTATGCTACTCTAAATGACAGTAATACAACGGCGAGGTGAATTTAGTGTTACGGGGGAGGGGTGCAGAGCGGTTATCTTCAAGACGTTGGTAAAAAGCCGTTATTGTTTTCACGATTGTGATAGAAACATTTAAAGAGTTACTGATTTTGTGATTCTATGATCAAAACGTTGTGTGGCATTTACCGATAAAAAATTGTACTTAAGCTTTCTTCTGACAGAGCTTTCGTCTTTCTCAAACCATAGCGAAAAGTAAAGTCACTGTGATGGGGATTCAGAACACTGTAAGCTTCAAAATGCCTTAGCTACTCACAAAAACGAGTTCAGTCTAAGTTGCGTGTGGTGGAAAATCAGAAAGACCGTGGATGAATTGAAACGTTCAATTATAGAGCTCCTAAACTGAAAGCATCGGTGAAGGATGAAAGCTGGTTTGTTATCATTATCATTATTCACGCAGGAGTGTTTTTATGTTTTCTTACAAGTTTATGGCTCTATAAAGTAAAGAGACCACGCTGGACGCGCTCCATTCTTCCCCATCAAGACACGTCGGGCAATCGTCGGGCATTGGACTCGAGAAAGTCCATATTGATGACGTGTTCTACCGAAATCCGTGCAGTCTCTCTGATTGGTTGTTAATCACCCGCGAAAATTTAACCCAACCAATGATAGACACGGATCTCTGTAGAGCTACGTCATGAAGGAAATTCAGATATGTCTTTAGCGGAGGAAGAATTGAAAGTTGGTATGGAGGATTCAAGTAGAAACTGCTTTGTTTCTCACAACAAAATTTACATAGGCTAAATGTGACGTTATGTTTCATGTCTCTTCCTTGCAAGCTAATCCAATAAACCATCCTGGACAGCGCCGTCAATATGTAAGTTATCCTACCGGATGTGATGGTTACAGCATTCCTTGTTATTCGAGACCGGAATCTGCGTGTGAGATGCGGCGCCGGATGAACGAGCCTGACTGGACTAAACCGGTTTGTAACCAGGATGGAAGTTACAGAGAGTATCAATGCGAGGCTTACTCTCGCGCCAAGTGCTGGTGTGTGTACGACAATGGAATGATGATCCCAGGTAAAAAAAAATTGGTGTTGTTATACCTCCCAACTCAAATACGTTTTCCGATTGGAGGAGAACGTATCACGTGTCTTGGGTTAAAACTCGCTAACTCCCTAGGGCGAACAAAACTCTCTAACTCTCAAGGGAAACAACAACTTGAACTTTCGACTCGCACGTGATCAGGTCGTGCTCCTTGAAACCGCGGCAAATTTGTGTGCTAGCTGGCGTCAAGCAAACGATTTTTTCGCAGTTTTTTCCCTAGTTTTGTCTTGTGAGGTATAACAAAACACTTGATGACTGGCCCCGCGGGAAACAGTGAGTTTTGTTTCCCCTAAGCCGAGGGGAACATTGAGGATCTCGGGGAAACAAAACTCACTGTTTCCCTCGGGGCCAGTCATTAAGAGGTTATTGTTCATTGCGCACTATGTTCAGATGATGATGATGTTCGTCTGAAAAGTTATGAAAAATGAGTTTCTCCTTACACTCCCAATACATTATCAAAAAGAAAGGTTAGGAGAATAAAGAAAACAATCAACTAGGATAAATTACATGCAAATTTAATTCTCAGGACTCAAAGTCAAGTTGCTTAAACAAATTTCTCAAACCTGATACATTGTTACATTTATTACGCAGAAATAGACTGCGCGTCTATGCAACCACCATTGTCCGTCGACCTAGAATAACAGTGAAATCTCCCGCTGTCGAAGACTCTTGTGGTCAGGTAAAAATGCGTCCACGTGTCAAAGCTGTATTTGTACGGCCATGATTAAATGTAACTTCATGGTAGTTTTCTACCTAGGGAAGAGTACGGTCGGAGATTAGACTGTAGTTTCAAGTAACTCAGTCCAGCTAGAAAACGTACTAACTCGTATCTATCTTTAAGCACAAAATACCATGTGCATATTTTATCATGATTTACTCTGTCATCTTTTCTTTTTATTCAGGGACCGAGAAAGACCTTCATGATTCAAACGTGGAATACAAGCAGCTAAACTGTGCTGAGACTAAGAGTAAAGTTCCACCCGCTCCCAGTTCCCCGCCCGTAAGCGCGCCTCTTACGGACACAAGAATAGGCTGGCACCTGGCTTACAGAGACGCAGCCATGGCTTACTTCAAGTGCCCAAGTCCCTGTTATTCGCCCTGTCCGTGCCAGCCTGGCCGGCATTATTACAACCCATATTACCCAGCCTCTGTAGTCCACCCCGCGCCAGTTCCTGCCCGCCCTGCCCCAGTCCCCGCTCCAGTCTCAGTACCAGCTGTAAACACATACATGGTAAACTAAGTTGTTTTATTTTCATTGTAAGATTTAGTAAACAGCCATCTCCTTTTGCGCACTGACCTCCTTGTCAAACCGCCTAAATCCATGCTTACCAATTATAGATCTACAGAAGCTATCACTGCGTCTCTAATTGGTTGATAATTGCGTGCCAAAATTTAAAAACAAGAAACAACCAATCAGAGATGTATAGGGATCCCTACGTCATCAAAGCAGAATTTTGTGGGTTCAATCTCACACGTGAAAAGATTGCGCCGGCGGGAAGGGAAACTTCCAAAAAGGCTATGTAAAGGACTATTTTAAGCTCAGTTTATCCGGCTCCATTTTTTCTTAAATGACTTTTCATATTTTGATAACTCTTTAAAGGAAAAGCCACAACGACAAACAGATGATAAGTGTCGGATCTTCTGGAGAACTGTATCAGGACAAATCTTGAGATATAATATTAACTAAAAGTAGGTCAAAACTGATCCCTACCGCAAGTGGAAAAGACTTGACACAGAAATGAAATTAAAAAAAAGAAATAGCTGAATTTCTTTGGTGGATATTTCTTTTTACTAAACAAACCGTGTGTGGGGGCTAAGAACGAACAATACAAGCCATGTTGAATTATCTAGGTTAAAATACAAGTCATTTAATCTGCATTGAAGGACATAACAAGAGTTTGGAGTGCGCGCTGTTGGAGTAAAAAATCTTCTGTGTATAAACTCAGTTATTGGTGCTAACTAACGGTGTATATAAATTATAAAGACATATAAACTATTCAATAAATCAAAATCTTAATTCATTAGGTTCCTTATCCTGGCAGCTGTCCCGACCCCTGTCCAGAACCATGCCTCTGCCAAAGGAATGGACTCGCTCCGCCATCTGCGACAGAAAAGAATAACGCCGTCAAGGGATCTGGGAACAAGGAAGAGGTTACGTCGGGAGAAAGTAAAGAAAACGAAGATTAAACCCTTCTGTTATAATCACAACATACAATCTGTGTCTGCGTCATTCATTGCCCCTAACGTACAAAGGTTTCTCGCCATAGATCGACACGCGACTTTCGGGTTAATTTTTGCCGTAATTTCAGCGTCAAACAGAATGAGATCTGGGTACGAGATTAATTTTACCGCTGATTGGCACAGAAGTCCTGACTTCTGACAAGTGCTCGTGTTGGTCATTAGATTTCAGATCTTTAGCATTTTTAGTTCATGGTCACTCTTTGTGCATGTGAAGTTGGCCAATCCGCCAACATTTAGATATGAGTTTCATCTGAGGCCATTGCCATTTGTGCTTCTGTTTCAAAACGAGTCCTCCGGCAAAAACTTTCATTCAAAAACGAGTTTGATTTGCGTCAAAATGAACCTGTAGGCGAAACACATTTTCATACGAATGGTTTCCCGCGAAAACTCATTCAGTTGACACAGGACAAAAGGCAACTATGAAATGGCCTAATGGCCTTCGTGCTGCTTGCACTGTTTTTTGTTGCTACACCGTATCGCGCTGACGAGACGTAACATCGTCGAAACAACTGTCCTCTGTGTTCATCGTGGCTTCCAGTTTGGAACTCTATGATGTAGTTGCCACGTTAATTTTCGTTTCTACGTGGTAACATACATAAGCCTTATCCAACTGAATTTGTATTTTTGGTTGATCAGATATTTCGCAGATCCTACGGATACTAGAAGCAGCGTTTTCGTTTGTAATCCCTTCCCAGATCGTAGAGACTTTGACGAATTAAACTCTATATCAAAGTATTTAAATTCGCCTTTGTCACAAGGTTCAGTGGCCTTATGGTAATTGCGCTGGACTCAGCTGAATCAAGCGGTCTGGGTTGTAACCCAGATGGGCAGTTGATC
>Ga0126338_10002289_pt1 | contig 13082 bp, 5 predicted proteins | sample OrbCmetagenome_2_FD_92529 | JGI IMG/M metagenome (GOLD analysis project Ga0126338, IMG submission 92529) | Coral microbial communities from Petempiche,Puerto Morelos, Mexico - Orbicella C C metagenome | ecosystem: Host-associated > Invertebrates > Cnidaria > Coral | place: Petempiche,Puerto... | reverse complement strand
GTTTTGTGTAGTTTGAGCTTAGTCAAGCTCAAAACTGAAGAACAAACAGTATAAGCAGAAAGCCTCACCGAAAAGTTACAAAGCTCAAATCACAATTCTCGCTAATCCAGGGTTAGATTAATCGGGCTTTGAACAACCCGGCCTGGCATTGCATTCATTGCCTCGTTTTCAAATTTGTCAAAAGAAATCCCGCTTGGCTCTGATCAGTTTCCATTGAATCTCTCGGTGACCAATAAAGCTTTCAATCTCTGATGCCTCACCTATTCTAACTAAAAACACCTTTGTATACAGTTCTCGACCTATTTTCCCGGTATTTCAGTGGACTTTCTGTAGCCTGGCTGTCAAAAGAAATCCCGCTTGGCTCTGATCAGTTTCCATTGAATCTCTCGGTGATCAATAAAGCTTTCAATCTCTGATGCCTCACCTATTCTAACTAAAAACACTTTTGCATACAGTTCTCTACCTATTTTTCCGGTATTTCAGTGGACTTTCTGTAGCTTACACTATCGTCGACAAGATGAGAGATGTCAAAGACCGGGGACGTACTCCCTTATATGGGCTATATCAGGAGCCATAATCGCAGCTTTTGGTCATAAATGGGGTTAGGGTTTTGGGAAGACCCCGACCCAGTTTTTAAATTTTCTTAATATCCTAAAATTTCTAAATATCTCAGAAACTTCTAAATATTCCAAAAAGATATCCGGATATTTGCGGAAGGCCTGGTGAAGGACAATAGAGTTATCTCGACTGGACAGTTGCTGGAGTCCGGAATGTCAGAAAATGCGTTGTTAGTTGCAGTCGATATTTAGCACTTCAGCGCGTACCTTGTCTTGGCTTTGTTAATTCTTTTTCATGCATGCAGCTTTCATTAGCAAACTCGTTTACTTGACTGCTTGTTTACTTTCTTGCTCGCTTGTTTAGCTACCTGCTTGCTTACTTACCAGCTTGAAATCATTTGCGTGTATCCACTGTTGTGTTTTTAGCGCACTTTGTTGCGGAAACCGAGGTTATTATACGCGATTTTCGGCTTCTGCTCATTTTTGAGAAGCCACTTGGCCGCGTGAAATTATATCAACTCAACTCTAAACTCGTGCGAAAATATACTGACATTAATCCCAAAACAACCAAAAAGCAGTCTCTGAATAACAGTAAGCAAGCAGTAAGTTGATAGAAGAAATCCGAATTACAAGTCTTAGGCTAGACGAAGCAACTCTGGCTAATTCGTGAGTAAGCATGTTGCATGTGAAAACTCGTACGGTTTAAATTAGCTCTTAGAAAACGATTTCGAATATCAGCCACTTCTGCCCACTTCTGTACTAGTCTTCCTGTCAAACGGCATATATTCAAGCAATACCCGCGGCTCCGCCCACGATCAAATGAGCCCTCAGTCTATGTCAGAGAGGAACAGATGTACTTCCATAAATAATAATAATCCTAAATATAAACCGACCAGCTGATATTTAGCTTTCTTATGACATTCTCGAGGAATGCTCAGCCGGAATTTAATCAAGTACGATTAGTGTCATGTCTCTTTTTTCAGGGAGTTCGAGCGAGTATGAGAGCGCGCGCGTGAGATCACGCATCATGCGAGGTAATCGTTTTGCGCGCGCTAGCGTGTTCAGCTGACAGAAATGACAGCTGAAATAAGAGTTTAAGTAATTCACTTAATTAATACCCACATATAGGCAATTGTCACTTCTGGCTAACCCGAGAGGTTTGAACATTTAACCACGTAGTTTTGCATGTTTGAAAACTACAAACACATACTTCATGAAATGGCGGTGATATTTTATTTTGCTTCCGTCTCGCCTTACTTCATTCTCTTCCTCTGATCCGTTTCTTCTTTATGCTACTGAAGCGGACAAGCTGTCGCGGCGGTCAAAGCAAGTTTCTTTCGAGTTTTTCCGTTTTTGCTCACGGTTCGCAACTCACAGTGATAAGTAGAAAAAAAAGAAAAAAACTGTAGAACCAGGGTAGCTTTACTTTAAACCAGTCCGGCTGTCTTTTCCGGCTCGGAAAAACGATTGTTGCGGGAGCGGCCATTCGAGTCATTAATCTAATCTGCGATCAGCCGATCTTTTTTGACCTGCCCACGTTCGCCGAACTGAAAGAACGTCTGATCGCAGGTTATCACCAATCTCAATGTCCAAATTACGAAAGAGAGAAAATTAGCGATATTTACGGTATTGTTTTAAAATAAACTACCTAAAAATAAGTCACCGTAATCCAGGATTACAAGTCTGGCGACATAGACACCACATCAACACAATCCAGCACTGTGATCATCGTACTGTGATCGAACACCGAGGCCCATTCGAATTCTTGGAACGGCCCTTTCTCAAATTGACGAACTTTGACTATGGATGATAAAAGACATAATCAAGGAACAGCTTAAGTTTGTTTGAGGCGGGAAAAGTTGATTTTTACTCGAATCTAGTTGGTAGATGCAAATACTTCTTTATGGAAATGTTTAGTCTCGCGTGACAGTTGTTTTTCAACACTTCACACGACCACGAACTCTCCTCCGCGAAGAGATCATACAGGGTAGGGTGAGGAATGGAATGTTACAGAACAATATTAATAGAAATGCCATGATATTTTTGGCGTGTCAATCCACGAGTCCTTTTAATAATTCGGAAATGGGTTTCTCGTATTTGGTGTATACTTGTACAGAAGGTCGAAAATTTGCCACAATCAGGCCTCGGTTGTTCGGAGGCTGGACAACGCTATCCACCGGACGAATCGCTATCCAGTGGATACTGAATAGCAAAAGAAATCACCCTATACGCTGGATAGTGATTTATCCGGCGGATAGCGTTATCCGTCTGTCGAACAACCCGGGCCAAGTCAACAAATGTGGTATTTAATCAGTGCAAAAGACGTGGACGCGAATTCTTGCCACATATGTATTCCGAACTAAACTGGCCAAACCTATATCGTCCTCTCTTGACTCTGGTTCTTGTTTTCGCGGGTACCTCTTATCTAACGATGTTAAATAAAAAACTGCAAAAGAAGTGCCGCGAATCAGATTTGATCTAAAATGTCTCCGACCTTTTTTTTTTCCGTTCACAAACTCTTCAATTTGACATTACTTGAAAAGTAACAACGCATGCTCAACCGCCCGATAATAGTAAGTGAAAAAATTTGAAATCATAGACGTAATAAAGCAGTGCTGTATTTTTAGAAACAGCAATGCATAATTGATCAGTGATTCGAAGGCTACGTTCTCCACTAAAATGTGGTTACTTAAAGAGATGTCTGCTCATAATTTTTATAACTCATTCATAATTTTCTTTCCTTTTTCTCCCAGCGCGCTGACGTTTCCAGTGAGACCTACACTCCCCAATAACACCAATCTTACTGATATATTCACTGTACATTGGCAACCTTTTCACGATATTTGCATTTTGAAGTAATTCAGCGCCGTATTTCCTCCCGAATATCACTCTTCAACTGCTTCAGTAACAAATGAAGTTGCAGCTGTGGACTATGGGTAAAACAGGCACGAGTTGAACCAATATCAAACAAACAAACTTTCTCTTGTGATCCATAACAACTGTCCCCAGACCACCCCTGTGAAGTGTGATCAAAGTGTTCCAAACGACCGTTCATAATATATTCAGTCTAGATAAGACCAATGTACACATTAAATTTCAATCAGGCTGGATCTCGTTTTACTGCCCGCTGCGAATAAAAAGTCAATAATATTTTTGGCAGTGAAACTTTGCCTTGGTTACATTTTTGTCCGTTTTTCTAATGCATAGAATATTCACCTTTTACTTCCGTAACAATTCCAATCGTTTTAAGTTGGTTTTTCATTGCCTGCGAACAGGCTCCCGGCGAGGACGGAAAATTTTCTCCTCGCTTCAATTTGTTTTCTTAAATTATGACTGACTGTTATTTGCGAATGATTAAAAATTAATTTGTGTACGCACTGTGCACGATATCCATCATTTCTGAAACAGCAATTTGGCGTGATGCCACAAAATGCGATAAATGAGGAAAAGAAATAAATTAAGGCCAATATTTATGTTTGGGGGCAATGCTGGCAATCCATCAACAAGGAGGAAATCGATAAGAAAACCGAGAGTGCAAAAAAGCAAGATACATGCGATTGATGGAAAAGATAAAAAGCTATAAACTGCTCGAAAGAATAAAGACATCTGAGAGCAGTCTACTCAAAGCTAAAAGGTGTTAAGGCCTGAATAACAGACAACGTCTATGAGGAAAACGATTGAAAAAATAAAAATAAAAAAATAACATAAAAGGAAAACAAGGTTTCCCTCGGGAAAATTTTACTGCCTTCAAATTAATCAAACTTTTCCAACCCACGTTATAATATTTTGTTTATTGTCCATTCCCAAGTCTCAGAGACTTGTAGGATAAAAGATGATTTCTCCCATATCCCTCTTAGCTCCAGTCGTTATTCTTCTGTTTCTCAGCGGCACATCAAAGGCTCAAAGTTCTGTACCGTTACTTACTCATTCTTAATCTTTGCGAGGGCGTGATCAAATGCCGAGCTCGCTGTGAGTCACTCAAGCTTGGCCTCAGAGGCATTGTATCTGGAATTTTCAGTCTATTGTTTACAACTGCATCATAACAATTATTTTTCGTTTTGTTTATGACGGACAAATCTCTTTCTTTAGTTTTGGGCGTGGGAAAAATTCTGTGAATGTCATTACGTTATCTAACAAGCTAGTTAAAACGAAACAGAAATTTCTCTCGTCTTGATCGCCCAGTCATTAGTTATTTCGCTTTGAAAGCAACGAAGGATGGGTTCGGTCGAGATCGGAATGTAATATGGAATGCAAAAAGACAGTGAATGCCAATAAATGAACGCGTTAATGAATTCCCAAAAGGCGCCGAAAGCAGGTAACGATTGGTGGACAATACGTCGGAAGTGGGAAGGGTCGGAACACAACGGACAGTTCAAGTGGTTGGCAGAAAAGAAACTTCTTTACAAGACTTGAATCTGTTGACTACTGTACACAAATATAACGACCTTTTGCCTAGTTTATGATCAATCGACCCATGCAATGATAGATCAGGATAAAAAGTATTAAAATCAGCTTGAATTCAAGCCTCAATAAAAAACTTTGAAGTGCATTTCAAATACCCCGCTAGCATTCCTGCTCCGTGACTGCAGTGTTAATTTCGGTATGATGATTGACGGCTCTTTCATCAAGCCGCACATGATTGGTTAGTTGACTGAATATCGCATTATTCTCTCGCGTCGGGAAGGAAAAACTGCTACTTTCCGTTTGGCTGGCAAATTCTTCTTCGGTTATAGCGAAGAAGTGAAACCCTATTTTTACAGTGTTTTCGGAGAATCTGGGTTTGCCAATGTTTTGTGATCGGTGAGAATAATTCAACGTTTGAAAGGATCAAGAAATCAAGGCTTTTGGAACTCAAGCCCGCAACAACGGAACGCCGAGTGCAGTAAACATGCGAGGCATTAACGTCGTTAGTTTATTCCTCTGTAGCTTCTGTTTATTGCACACAGCTATTGGACAGTCCTTTGATGTAAGAGTTAATCTAGTAGAAGGCAAGAGCGCTGGGCATCAAGTTCATTCATTCCCTACGCCTGCGAGTAATCAGATGTACACGTTTTTTCCGGCGCAAGATGCCGATTCGAAAGCTGCTCTAACCCTGTTTCAAATTTCCGAACAAGGGGTCGTTACAACCACAAAACCGATCGATTACGAGACTGGAGAAAAAAACTACTACGACTTAGTCGCCATTCGGCGTAATCGTGGCGATAAAGAAGGAGGTACTCCATTTAGTATTCGAATCAGCATAACAGATACGAACAACTTTAGTCCGACTTTCCCACAAAACCTCTATCATGGAAGAGTGACGGAAGGTTCTCCTGCAAACACTATTGTTATGGGTTTGGAAAATTGCTTCGCTGAAGACAGGGATACTGTAGGTAGCATATCTTATTCCATAAGTGGTGGAAACGAGAATGGGTACTTTAAGGCGGAGAAGGCAATGGCAGGCAACCGTGCTTTTCTTGTTTTGAAGACTACCAATACCTTTGACCAACTCCGAAGGGATGTCATTCCTGAAGTTAACCTGACCGTGCGTGCAAACGATGGTCTTCGTTACGGAACAGCAAGAGTCACCGTCAAAATTCTCGACGCTAACAACAACTTTCCAGTGTTTGACGAGAGCAGATACACGGCCACGATCGGCGAGGACACTACTCTCCTGACATCTGTGCTACGAGTTCGCGCGACTGACCTAGATGAAGGTACCAATGGCGGGGTCTATTACTACCTTAAAGGATCGTCACCGTGGTTTTCCGTCGATGCCATCACTGGAGTCGTCAAAGTGGTTAGTCAGCTACCCAATCAAGCAGTGGTCACGATGGATGTCATAGCTAGAGACAGGGGTACCCCAAGTAACCAAGTGGAAGTCGACGTGAGCATAAACATAGAACTTATCGCTAATTACCCTCTACCTGATTCTCCCAACCCCGGAGTCAACACGCCACCGATTTTCCCAGAAGAGAGCTACTCTGCAAATGTACGCGAAGATTTTCCCGTTGGTGCTGCTCTTCTTATCATCCATGCGGTTGATCGTGATCCCCCTGGACGCAACCGGCGTTTGCGATACAGTTTAAGTGGAGACAACGCTTTCGCAATTGGTTCGACTAGTGGTGTGGTTACTCTGAGGAACCAGTTGAACTTTGCAATTAAAAACAAGTATGACCTTAATATCGTTGCAACTGATGGAGGAGTAAGTCCACAAAGTACCACAGCTACTTTGACCATTTTAGTGCAGGAGGTGGACAAAAATCGCCACGCTCCCGTGTTTCAGTCTTCAACAGCAAATAAGCAACAACGTGCAGTTACAGTCAGAGAGAACAGTGCTGCTGATACAAAGGTTGGTAATTCTATCAGTGCAACTGATGCTGATGGCACTCAAAGGCCAGAAGGCCAGGTGGTTTTCTCTATTGCCTCTGGATCAGGTTTACCATATTTTAAAATTGACAAGAACAGTGGTGATTTACGAACTGTTACTGTGCTTGATAATGAAAAGCAAGCTCAGTATAACCTGCTGATTGAGGCTCGTGACAAAGCCCTTTATCCTCTCTATTCCCATTTGTACATGATGATTACAGTTCAAGGTGAAGATGACAACAACCCAGACTTCTCTCAGCCTGTATACTACGCCAATGTACCTGGAAAAGCTCCTGCAAACACCTTTGTGACGCAAATCCATGCCACTGACAAAGATGGGGACCCAGTCTCATATTCAATTGAAAACCCTGGCAATGCTTTCATTATCCAGACAGATTCTGGAGTTATTTCAACACGTAGAATGCTAGATCCTGCTAATGAGGAGAGAAGTTTTTCACTTTCTGTTCGGGCCACTTCAAGAGCCAAGGAATCGCAGGCTCAAGTCATTGTGACTGTCATAAGTGAAGAGAACTCTCCTCCAACATTTGTGAACCTCCCTTATTCTGCCACTGTGCCCGAGAACTTGGGAAAAATCGAGAGCCTGTTGTGTTTAGCTGCCAAAGACAGTCAAGGCAAAACTGTGAAGTATGGACTTGTTAGTAACACTGATGGCAAGTTTTCTGTGGATGAAAAATCTGGTAAGAACAAACTTCAGTCTTGTAAAGATTGTTTGAGTACTGTGATACTACTGAAACCATGTTCTGTTGCTCTTTTTTGTATATTACCACAACCAGATAAGTGTTACATTTGAGTGCCCTAACATTTGTTTTGTTTTCAATTTGTGTGGTATTAATGTATTTGGATTGTTATGAGAAAAAAAACATTTATTGAGTCCAAAATGTAACTTGTGTAAAGGAAGAAATTCCATAGGTTACGTAAACACAGAAATCTTTGGGGTTGCTACTTTCAGGAAAAAGTCAGGGAAAATAAAACTTTTCTCAAGGTCAGGGTAAAGTTCAGGAGCTTCTACTTTTAAATCCTTAAAGTCAGTGAAAAGTCAGGGAATTCAAGGTTTTCTAAAGTTTTGTGTCAGGTAGTGAAGGATACATTGTATGATTTTGAGTGATTTTGGAGTGGAAACCTTTCAGGTTGCTTACCTTTGTGGCTTTAATTAACTCTTTTGTAGCCAACTTTTCTCCTTGGTCGTGATTTTTTACATGTATTTCTTACCATTTAGGACGCTTCACTGTCACTGGCTCATTGGACTATGAGTCTTATACAGGAGGTGTGTATCAAGTCCAAGCGTTAAGTGGTCCCCTACAAGTGGCTACTGAAAAAGTCACCATTCAAGTCACGGATACAAGGGATCCACCAAGGTTCAGCCGAAGCAAATACACGTTCCAGATAAACGAAGATGTTGCTCCTGGCACTACAGTGACTAAGATCAATGGGGATGGTTCCTCAGGTGGATTGGTCATTAATGATGCAGACACGCCAAAGACACAGTTTGACTGTACGATTGAAAACATTAAATCTTTAGATGTTGTAAATCAGTTCAAGGTAGAATTAGATTCCAGCAATAACATTGGTGAATGTAAACTTGTCACTCAGTCTTCATTTGATCACTTTGATACCCCCAAGTTTACATTTGAAGTACGAGCTACAGATGTGAATTATCGAAACATGTATGCATCGGCTGAGGTGGAGATCGAGATAGTAGACAAGAACAATCATAACCCAGAGTTTTCGCAATCCGACTATGCGACTTCTGTAAGCAGTAACTTTCCAGTGAGAAATTCAATCTTAAAAATCACGGCAACAGACAAGGATGCTGGCTCATTTGGAGAAATCACATATCAGCTACTTGATTTTGAAGACAGAAACAGGTAATTCAGTTTTCATGTGTCTTTTTACTATTTCGTGCTTTCTAACGAACATGTGGAAAAGGAATGATCATTAAGGTGGCTGCTCATAGTTTTGTGACTGCATGCATATTGAGGACCAAAGCGTTTCTTAGTGATCTGAGCAAGCTCAAAGGAAAATGTCAGTGTTGAGCAATATTTTATGACATTAGCATGACTGCAAAAAGCAAAACTGATGTCCAGTGAGTTTTTTTTGGCATTTCCTTAAGTGAAATTCCATGAAATTTGGTAGACTGGTAATAAATATTTAACTTTAATTTAGTTGGAACTCGTTTTTTAGGAAAATCCACCTGATCAGTTTTTCTGCAGCAGGAAAAGACATACATTTGCAGAATTGAAAAAAGTTGCAGTACAAAGCTTAGTTTTCTCGTGTAAAATTTGTATCTCACTGGATTTGATATAACTGTGAAAATTTTGGAAGATTTTATCCAGGAAATTCAAGAAAATCACAAATAAAGCCATATCAATTGCAAGAAATGACATTGGTTTGGGCATTTTTAATAATATTATTCAAGACTATAAAAGCCAAGATTTTAAGAGAGATGATTGTGAAACACTAATTACTGGTACGTTTGATATGTTTGAGAGAACTGGGTGTAAAAACGAATGCAAAACCAGCTTTTAAGATATAACACCAGCATGCGCAAAGCAAATGATGATTACCCTATAAAATCCACCTCAAACCATGTAAACGTGTCATGATCTAATTACTTTTTTTGTTTTACAGGTTTAGTATTGATTCCAGCACTGGTGTTTTAACTAGTGCCAATTCACTGGCTACCAAGAAGTACCAACTACTTGTTCAGGCATCAGATAGAGGTAAGCTGATTGCTTAACAAACACTGGCCAGTGTTCTGCTTTGCTTTGTTCTAAGAGAATACTAAGAGCATGAAGCTAGGAAGTGTAAAGAAACATGCTTGACACAAATAAGTGTGTTTCTCTGCTTGCCCTCTCTTCACAAATGCTTTTTAACAGCCAGAATGATTAGCGTATTAAAGGATTACTATTCTGTTTTATAATTAATTTATTTTCTAGCTTTTATGTTTTTTGACAATACTTTGTACATCTTTTTTTTTTTTTTTTTTAATTAAAAAATTTTACCAAGTGTTAGATCTTTTTTTTTAATTTTTAAGTTTTTTGAAAATATATTTTATATTTTTTTTTTTTTTTTTTTAAACTAGAAGATCTAGACGAGTAGCAGAACATTTAATGCAAATTGTAATTTTTCTGGCTAACAAACCCTGGATAAAGTGCATTAATCATCAGCTTTGTAATTTCATGGTACAATTCTTTGTGAAGTATTAAGGTCGGCACACACGAGGGGGTTAGTCCCTGTGACTGGTCCCTGTAACAAGTCGTAGAGACAAGTCCCATCGTGTGAACTGGCCATTTATTCTTCAAAATTTACTTGCAATAGTAGTCCCACAATTTCAAACCAGTTTGAATCTTTGGGACAAGTCCCTGCGACTTGTTCCTCAATATGTTTTGTATGATCTGCTCAAGGGGCAAGTCCCTGCAACCAGTCCTCTTCAGGTGAATAGTTGTAGGGACTAGTGGCAGGGACTAGTCTCTCGTGTGTGCAGACCTTTATGATTGAATGGCATCTCCTAACACTTGAATTCCTTGAAGGGTTTGGTTGTGGGAATGAACATCTGTGAGACTAATCATGTGGACACGCTGAACCCGTCTACAGCAGTCATGTTTGCCTTTCTAATACTAAGCAAGTTTATCAAGGTTTATTGAACCCAATCTTTGTAGAATCATTGTCTTGGTTGCATCACAGGTGTGCATCACTGAATACACACTCATGTATACAAAGTTTTTATAGCACACTTTGCTAACTATCTCATAACATGAACTATACCACAAACTTGATTTCCTTTGTTTTGAGAATTTTCGATATTGTATTTCTAACAACTAATGTGTTGTTTTTCTTGAATTCTTTTCAGCACAAAACAACAATGATGTAAGAAGGAGTACTGTTTCAGTGTATGTGTATGTCTACGCTCCTGGAACTACAGTCATTCAATTTAACTCAGCAAGCTATTCAAAGATCTTGCCAGAAACTTCAGCCGTAAACACTCCCGTGTTCACTGTATCTGCTAAGGGCCCTGATAAAATTACGTATAAAATCGTTGGTGGAAATACAAATAGCGCATTTAAGATATCACAAAATACTGGACTAGTTAGTGTTGCTAGTTCTATTGATCGTGAAAGCAAATCATCATATCAGTTGGTTATCCGTGCAGAGACGGCTAATTTGGCTAAAGAAGTGACTACTACCATTAACATTGGCGATGCAAATGATAACAAACCAAGGATCACTTTCTTGAAAGACCCCAAAAACATTGCAGTTGAAGACTACTCACCAAGGGGAAGTTTTGTGATAAAGGTAAGTTGCATTCTAGAAACCTACGTGTAATATATTCAATAAATTAGTGTTAAAGACGCAACGAAGAGACCAACTCTTGACTGTTCAAGAGGTCTCTTTGTCGTGTCTTTAACACTAATTTACCAATTCCTATTGAGACATCGTATCCTGTGGATCCTCTTACTGGGAGTTTGTCATTAGGTAAACCAATTTTACACTGTGTAATATCAATATATAGGTCTGGAGAAAATTACCTCTGACAGCATTTACCTCTAAATTGAACGTACATGCAATTGTCATGTCATGGTTTAAATTTATTTTTGAAATTTCTCAGGCTGTTTGGCTTTTTTATTTTGTGGTAGTAATGACTGTGGGTGGGAGAAATGAAAATGATATTTGACTTTTTGAGAATTTCAAATCAAAAGCAATCATATTTACCACAACAGCACTTGTGTGCTTCAAGAGCAAAGTTGTTTTGACTCTTTTTGTGACCTTGTTTCAAACTGAGTGCCGACATTTGAAACGGAATATACTTTTGTAAATTAGCCAAAGCTGTTCAATTTAGTGCCAAGCAGACCCATTTTTTGAGACAATTTAATTTCACTTTGTTTTGTTTGGTTAGTGCACAGACCCAAGGTGACTTTATCTAAAGCTGCCGGTGAAATTGATAACTGGAAAATAAACAATAGGATATTTAGCCCTATTCAGAATTAAGTAATCCATGAGTAATTTATTGATGAGTAAACAGTGAGTAATGGATGAGTAATCAGTTGTGATCAACTGATTAGTCATTGACTATCTCATTGATGTTATTGTGATAATTTATTTGCTGGGCACCTGAAACTATTTGCGTTGCTGTTATAGGTGACTGCTATTGACCGGGACGTTGGTGATAATGGAGCAGTTACGTACAGCATCACCACCCAGTCCACACCATTTCAGATAGACCAGAATACAGGTGTTATTACAGCCTCAAGGGAAATAAGGTAACACTGAAACAAACTAATCGGCGATTAGAGAAATGTGTTCATGCAAAAGGTGCATGGTACCAGGGTCCGGGAAATGTTGTTTAAAAAGTCTGAAGTGATCAGTTTTAGAGTTATCTCAGTACCTTTCAGGCTCAGGGCTCAAAATTAATGACCAACTGGTGGCATATGCGACTAGATTTTTGGCCGTGCACCTAAAAAATCGTGTGGATATACTAGCGCACGTTAAAAGCCAAAGGACAGTGCAACCGACTGACTGACTTCTCTAGTGCTTCCTCACCTGACCATATACTAATGTACTCCGATTTACAAGGCAAAAACAGAAGCTGCAAACAATAAATATAAATACTAGGGTATCTAAAAAATAGTAATGCTGCATCACATTCTGTTGATAGTGACATATTTTCCGCAGTGATTCATCTACCTGTGCATTCCAAGACTTCCAGTAACCTTTATTTCTTAAAGTAGTGTCAAATTATGGGGAATCTGTCCTTGTATGCATCAACTTCATGCATGATGATGCATCAACAGTAAGGTGTGACAAGGGATCATGACAAAAAAGCACACAGTGATCTGAACTATGTTTGGACATAAAACAATACATAACCTGCAAAAACAGGGGAAAAAATCCAGCGAGCAAAGCGAGCCATTTAGTGCAAAATAAAGAATTCCGCAAGCGTAGTCTGCGAGTGAAGCGAGTGGGAGTGGGGGAGCCTATAGACATTGTTTTTGATGCGCTGTTCCGCCCCTTTGTGATTAGCCTGTTACAAATCCGTTAGTATAGGTAATCATACGGTTTCGAGTTCAATTTGGAATTAATTTGCACGACTGAGTTTTTCAAAAAGCTGAAATTGCACGAGCCGCTTCGGCGAGTGTAATTTCAGCTTTTTGAAAAACT